>OODU01001191.1_pt1 | contig 26351 bp, 19 predicted proteins | sample 1671171 | NCBI WGS metagenome assembly OODU01 (sample SAMN06348129, study PRJEB24527) | human gut metagenome | biome: human gut; feature: ankylosing spondylitis patient; material: feces | host: Homo sapiens | place: China | collected 2015-10
TACAATCCCGGATTTACTCCGAACAACAAATATGTAACCATCAAGGAAGTCGTTAAGGCTGTATCCGATACCGTTGATATCATGGATGCTAAGATCCTGGTATCCGGCGGACGTGGAGTTGGCAGCGCAGAGAACTTCAAGATCCTGGAGGATCTGGCAGAGGTTCTTGGCGGTACCGTATCCTGCTCCCGTGCAGTTGTAGATAATGGCTGGAAGCCCAAGGATCTGCAGGTTGGACAGACCGGTAAGACCGTTCGTCCTCAGATTTACTTTGCAATCGGTATCTCCGGTGCTATTCAGCATGTAGCAGGTATGGAAGAGTCTGATCTCATTGTTGCCATCAACAAGGATGAGACCGCGCCTATCTTCGATGTGGCTGACTACGGTATCGTAGGCGACCTGAACAAGGTAGTTCCCGCTCTGACCGAGCAGCTGAAAACTGCAAAGGCTGAGAAGGCAGCAAACTAATTCGTAACAACGGATTAAAAACATATAAGAACTCCGTCTGATTCCCCGGTCCGTCCGGGAGTCGGGCGGAGTTCTTTTCTGCAAAAAACTGATGCAACTTGTGCAAGTTTCTTGCCTTGTATGCTTGCGCTGAGGGAAGCAAAATAGTAAAATAAAATGATACCAAGGGTAACAAGGTGAAAAATAAATTTTTCACCTGCAAATTTGTGCCTTCGGCTCAAAGTTTGCAGGTTGTTGAAAGGCGTGAGTAGTTTTATGGCAAAACAAAAAGAAGTAAAGACCAACGCAATGCGGATCCTGGAATCTTTGAAGATTCCTTATACCCATCACACCTACGAGTGTGAGGAATTCGTGGACGGTCTTCAGATAGCTGACAAATTATCCCTGCCCTATGAACAGGTCTATAAAACGTTGGTCACCGTGAGCAACAGCAAGAATTATTTTGTATTTGTTATCCCTATTGCGGCGGAGCTGGATCTGAAAAAGGCAGCGAAATCGGTAGGGGAAAAGAGCGTGGAAATGATCCACGTAAAGGACATTAACGCCATTACCGGTTATATCCGCGGCGGCTGTACTGCCATTGGCATGAAAAAGCAGTACGTGACCAGAATCGATGAAAGCGCAAAGACACAGGAGCAGATCTATGTCAGCGGCGGCAAGATCGGATCTCAGATCCGTCTGACACCGGAGGATCTGGCCAAGGCAGCGAAAGCAGAATTTGCCGATATTATCCGGCATGAAAATTAACCGGGAAGATACCGTAAGGATCTGACAATTACGAAAACATATATAAAGGAGTATCTATGGAAAAAGAAAAAACAATTCTCGATTACGACACCGTGGCACTGGATGAAGCACAGGATGCGGTGATCATCATAGACCAGACCTTATTACCCGGCAGGATCGAACTGATCGCTTTACATACGGCACAGGAAATCTGGGATGCCATTTATCTGTTGAAAGTCAGAGGGGCTCCGGCCATCGGCGTAGCGGCGGCACTGGGTATTTATCTGCTGGCAAACCGCATCGAGACCGAAGATTTTGAAAAGTTTTATGAGAAATTTACCGAATATAAGGAATATCTGGATTCTTCCAGACCCACCGCAGTCAACCTGTCCTGGGCATTGAAGCGTATGAATGCCGTGGCTGTGAAGGCCGGCAGAGAAGAACACAAAACCGTGGCAGAAGTGAAGGAAATCCTGCATGATGAAGCCTTGCAGATTCGGGCGGAAGATGTGGAAGTATGCCGAAAAATCGGAGAATTTGGCCTGGAACTGGTGAAACCGGGAGATGGCATCCTGACTCACTGTAATGCAGGACAACTTGCAACCGTAAAATATGGTACTGCAACAGCACCTATTTATCTGGGACAGGAGAAGGGCTATAACTTCCATGTATTTGCGGATGAGACCAGACCCCTGTTGCAGGGAGCCAGACTGACTGCTTTTGAACTGCATTCCGCGGGCGTGGATGTCACACTGATCTGCGACAATATGTCTGCTTCTGTAATGTCCAAGGGCTGGGTACAGGCAGTGTTCGTGGGTTGTGACAGAGTGGCGGCTAACGGAGATACGGCCAACAAGATCGGCACCAGCGTAGTAGCAGCGGTAGCAAAGCAGTACGGTGTACCGGTATATATCTGTGCACCTACATCTACCATTGACATGGCTACCGTTACCGGCGCAGATATCTGCATCGAGCAGCGCAAGGCGGAAGAGGTCACCGAGATGTGGTATAAGGAGCGCATGGCCCCGGAAGGTGTAAAGGTATACAATCCCGCTTTTGATGTAACGGATCATGAACTGATCGCCGGAATCGTAACAGAGTACGGTGTGGCAAGAGCGCCTTACACCGAGAGCCTGAAGGAGATCATGGAACGCAAGGCACAGAGAGGCTGATGGTGAAGATATGAAGCGAAATGTAAGCCTTGCGGAGATATCCGATGGTCATTTATATAAGGCAAATGATATGGTAAAGGCGGACTGCGGCGGCTGTGAGGGCTGTTCCCGGTGCTGTCATGGCATGGGCAATTCCATTATTCTGGATCCCTATGATGTCTACCGGATGACTACAGGAATGGGAAAAAGCATGCAGGAGCTATTAGCGGCATCGGTGGAGCTCAACGTGGTGGACGGTGTGATCTTACCGAATCTGAAAATGCGGGGGACAGAGGAAGCCTGTGCGTATCTGGACGGAGAGGGTCGATGCAGTATTCACCCGTACCGTCCCGGAATCTGCAGACTGTTTCCTCTGGGAAGATATTATGAGAATGGGGGATTTTCTTATTTTCTCCAGACCGGAGAATGTGCGAAGGAGAATCGCAGCAAGGTGAAGGTCAGCAAATGGATCGATACACCGGAACTGACCAGAAACCAGCAATTTACCCTACAATGGCATGACCTGTTACATGCCATGGAAGAAAGACTGACAGGAGAAGACGAAGGGAAACAGAGGGAAGAAAATCTCCTGCTGCTGCGTCTGTTTTATTTATTGCCGTATGAGGGGACGATAGATTTTTACACACAGTTTACAGAGAGGATGGAACATTGGAATGGAAAGAACGGACAGATTTAACAGTTTAAACAAGCTCTCCATTGAGAAGCGTCTATTGAAAGTATTTCGTAAGACCACGATACTGCTGAGCATGACGGGAGTCATCGCCTGTGTGGCCATGGGAATCGTGAGTTATCAGTATTCCTACGCCTTGAAGCATTACGGTTTCGCGCAGGGTGACATTGGTAAGGCGATGATCGTTATCGCGGAGATGAGGAGTGAGACCCGTGCCGCCATCGGCTATGATGACGATACACTGATCGCTACAGCAAAAAATGCCCATGACATGACGGCGGAACAGCTGGATACCTATATCAGTGCCCTGGAAGATGATATGATCACGGATGAGGGAAGAGCTACCTACCAGCAGATCAAGGATGGCGTAGCTTCTTATCAGCAGATCGAGGCACAGATACTGGAACTGGGAACAGCTTCCGATTCTGCTAAGCGGATGCAGGCACAGCAGATGGCAGGCGAACAGATGGATCCCGTGTTCCAGCAGGTCTATGCAGATATGACGAGCCTGTTGGACAGCAGTGTAACGAACGGAAATGCCATGGAAGCCAAGCTGAATGTTTTCCGTGTGGTTATTTTTATCGTAATCCTTCTGATCATCGGAGTAGGCTTTGCGGGATCTGAAAAAGCGGGAAAAAGAATAGCCAAAGGAATCGCCGGACCGCTGAAAGCGCTGGCAGACAGACTGGATGGGTTTGCTGCAGGTGATCTGTCTTCAGAGTTCCCGGAAGTAAAGACAGATGACGAAGTGGCAGAGATGAATCGTGCCGCCATTGCAATGGCTGAAAATCTGCGAATGATCATTGAGGATATCAAGCAGGCTCTGAATGCCATGGCAAATGGTGACTGGACGGTAAAATTTCTTTACCCCGATCTCTATGCAGGGGATCTGGATGAATTGAAGGAAGCCCTGAGAGATATCAAATATAAGATGAACGAAGCATTGTACAATGTAAATTCCGTATCCGGCCAGGTATCCATGGGTGCCGGAAGCCTGGCAGATGCGGCACAGTCTCTGGCAGAGGGCGCTACCGAGCAGGCCGGAGCCGTACAGCAGCTACAGGCAACCATTACTAATATTACCTCTATGGTAGACAATACTGCAGAGCATACCAAGAATTCCAGCAGGCAGGCACAGGAATACTCTGCTAAGGCAGATGAAGGCCGTACCGAGATGAATCATCTGATGGAGATCATGGAACAGATCAACGAGACTTCCGAGAAGATCAGCAACATCATCGGTGAGATCGAGGATATTGCCAGTCAGACCAATCTGCTGTCCTTAAATGCGTCCATTGAGGCAGCCAGAGCGGGGGAGGCCGGAAGAGGTTTTGCTGTGGTGGCAGACCAGATCGGTAAGCTGGCAGAGCAGAGTGCGCAGTCCGCTGTCAATACCAGAGAGCTGATCGGCGGTACACTGGAGGAGATCCATGCCGGCAATGAAGCTGTGGATCATGCGTCCCAGACGTTGAGCGTTATCGTGGAAGGCGTCCGCAGGATCGCACAGGATTCTGAGGAACTGAACCAGATTGCAGCTGCTCAGTCAGATGCCATGAATCAGGCGGAGAGCGGTGTGAACCAGATCTCCGAGATCGTACAGTCCAACTCTGCGGCAGCAGAAGAATTATCCGCTACCAGTGAGGAACTGCTGGCTCAGTCCGAGAATATGACCAATCTGGTAAAGCAGTTCAAGCTGATCGATGAGGAGAAGATTCAGGCGAGAAAAAAGGAGGCTGACAATGCCGGTATTTGATTTCAGCAGTATCCCGGAAAATGAGAAGAAGCAGGATCCCGTATGCACCTATACCATGTTCCGTTCCAATGAGGCTGCGGCAAGTCCCGAAAAGCCGATCCTGATCCTGGACAACAGCAGCGAGCAGTGGAAGCACCATGCTATCGGTGTCTTCGGCAATCAGAACAAACGCACGAATTTCGAATTCAGGGAAGAGGGCAGCAGTGCCTATGCCGATATTTTACAGATCGATGCAAGATTCGTAAGCCTCGTCAGATGGTTAGGAGAAAATCACATCAATGTCAGGCTTTCCGGGGAAAACCGGGAAGAAGGCTATGTGGTATACAAGATCCGAGAGACTGCATTTGGCGGCGGAACCAAGCTTTCGGCAGAAGATGGATTTTTACAGTTCATGATGGAAAGACTGTTCGCCAGCAGTGCTCCCGCAGAAGAGGAACAGGGGGAGGACGAAGAGGAAGACGGCGATGATATGAAGCTTACCAGCCTTCAGAGTATCTCCGATTTCATGACATGCGCCGGAAGGACCATGCCGGAAAACATCCGCCTGTGGGCCAGAAGAAATCTGGCGGTGGCCAGATCCCATGAGGTGTCTCCGGAAGAGAGAAGACATGCCCAGAGAGCGCTGTCCATCATGATGAACATTCAGTGGAAGGGCAATTACTTCGAAGCCATTGATCCGGTGGAAGCCAGACGGATCCTGGACGAGGAATTGTACGGCATGGAGAGAGTCAAGCAGCGGATCATGGAGACCATTATCCAGATTAACCGTACCCACACCTTACCGGCTTACGGACTGCTTCTGGTGGGTCCGGCCGGAACCGGTAAATCCCAGATCGCTTATGCGGTGGCGAGGATCCTGAAATTGCCCTGGACAACATTAGACATGAGTTCCATTAACGATCCGGAGCAGCTGACCGGAAGCTCCAGAATCTATGCCAATGCCAAGCCGGGCATTATCATGGAGGCTTTTTCCATGGCGGGAGAGTCTAATCTGGTATTCATCATCAATGAGTTGGACAAGGCGGCAAACGGCAAGGGTAACGGCAATCCGGCGGATGTGCTTCTGACACTGCTTGACAATCTGGGATTCACGGACAACTATATGGAATGTACCGTTCCCACCTTTGGTGTCTACCCCATCGCCACTGCCAATGACAAGGAGCAGATCAGTGCTCCGTTAATGTCCCGTTTTGCAGTGATCGACATCCCGGATTACACACCGGAGGAGAAGAAGATCATTTTCTCCAGATTTGCATTGCCGAAGGTGCTGAAAAGGATTGGACTGCAGGCAGACGAATGCACACTCACCGAAGAGGGACTGGATGCGGTGGTGGAGATCTATTCCAACACCAGTGGAATCCGTGACCTTGAGCAGGCGGCGGAGCATCTGGCAGCCAATGCCCTGTATCAGATCGAAGTGGACGGGGTAAAGGAAGTTGTATTTGATGCAGAAAAAGTGAAGAAATTATTTCTATAAGTAATAGAAGCAGGTAGTCGCAGGATGCGGTTGCCTGCTTTTTGTGCAAAGTCGGGGGTTTTTGCCCGGCATCATTATAGAAAAACGAGTAGAGGAGAGGGACATGACAAAGAAAGTATTAGTGATCACGGATGCACAGAACGAATTCATCACCGGGGCGCTGGGAAACAAGGAGTGCGAGGCGGCGGTAAAGTATATCGTTGCGGCAGCAGAAAGTGGGGAATACTACAAGGTGATCTTTACAAAGGATACCCATACGGCGGATTATCTGCACACCCAGGAAGGAAAGCGTCTGCCCGTTCTGCACGGACAGGAAGGCACAGAAGGATATAAGATCCATCCGGATATCGTGAAGGCGGTACAGGAGCATTATGCACCGGAACAGATCCTTATGGTGAAAAAGCCTACTTTTGGCAGTCTGGATTTTGGAAATACGCTGAAGGCAATCTGGGAAGAGGTGACGGAAGCAGGAGAGGCAGCAGAGGGTGAATATCCCATGGAAGTGGATTTTACCGGATTCTGCACCGGAATCTGTGTGTTAAGCAATGTGGTCATGGCAAAGGCATTTGTACCGGAAGCGAGAGTGTGTGTCATTGAGAAGGCCTGTGCCTGTGTGACACCCCAGACGCACCAGACGGCCATCGCAGCTATGGGACCGATCCAGGCGGATGTGATTTAGAGAACATATCATATTTACACAGTTGTGAATCTAAGAGAGAAAGAGGATAAAATCATGCAATTACCACAGATCATCAACAGCTTACTGGAAAATGATATGTACAAGTTCTCTATGGGACAGTGTATCTACCACCAGTTCAGCGCTTATAAGACTACCTGGACCTTCAAATGCAGGAATACAGATGTATTTTTCACATCTGAAATGGTAGAAGAAATCAAGGCGCAGATCCGGGCCTATTGTGACTTACGTTTTACGGAAGAGGAACTGGCTTATCTGGAGAACGTAAAATGGATCAAGGGTTCCTATGTGGATTTTTTACGTTTGTGGCAGCCCAGATACGAGGATTTTGAGATCGGCACGGAGGCGGACTGCGGTCTGACCATCGAGACCAAGGGATCCTGGCTGAATACTTCTATGTATGAGATCCCGACGCTGGCTATTGTTAATGAAGTATTTTTCCGTATGAATTATGACTATGAGAAGCTGTATGCCTCCTTCCGGGAGCGTCTGGCAGACAAGCTACAGAAGCTGGTGGACGGAACGTATTGCCTTGGAAATTTCAGTGAATTCGGTCTGAGACGCCGTCTCTCTGCAGAGGCACAGGAACTGGCAGTACAGGAGCTGGTGGGTCACAATAAGGATTATAAGGACTCCGCCTGCATTGGTACCTCCAATGTCTATCTGGCAAAGAAATGGAACGTGACACCGGTAGGCACTATGGCCCATGAATGGATCATGTGTACCGGGCAGGGCAATCACAAGCACAATCCGGCATATTCCAACTGGTATGCCCTGGATGCCTGGGTGAAAGAGTATGGCATTTTGAACGGAATTGCTTTGACGGATACGATCACCACAGATTGTTTCCTGAAAGATTTCCAGCTGACCTATTCCACTCTGTTTTCCGGCGTGCGGCATGACAGTGGGGATCCCTTTGCATGGGGGGAGAAGCTGATATCTCATTATGAATCTCTGGGGATTGACCCGAAGCGCAAGACCCTGCTGTTCAGTGACGGCCTGGACTTTGCACGGGCAGATGAACTGCGTAAGGCATTCCGGGACAGGGTGACGGTGGCTTTCGGTATCGGAACCTATATTGCCAATGATACCTGCGAGGAACCGTTGAATATTGTCATGAAGACCACTGCCTGCAACGGCATGGATGTGGCAAAGATCTCCGATACTCCCGGCAAGGAAATGTGTAAGAATGCGGATTACGTGGATTATCTCACCAGATGTATCAGGTGGAGACTGGAACATGACAGATAGGAAGCAGCAGAAAATCAGAAACGGCGGGAATACAGCATGGATGAAAAAAACAGAATAGAAAACAGAATCGGTGTGCTGGATGGAATCCGTGCCATAGCTATCGGGATGGTAGTGTGGTTTCATTTCTGGCAGCAGACATGGCTGACACCGTATCTTCGGATTCCAACAGAGTACACAAAATATATTGGAATCACAGAGATCAACCTTGCCGGATGGGTCAGGTATGGATTTATTTTTGTGGATATGATGATCCTGCTCAGCGCATTCTGCAATTTTTATCCTTATGCAAGATCTATTGTTCTGGGAGAGGACTGGCCGGATACGAAGACATTTTACAGAAAGAGGGCAGCAAGAATACTGCCTTCTTACTATTTTATGTTGGCGATCGATCTGTTTTTCTATATTTTACCGGGACATAAATATCGGAATGTGGGAGCATTGTGCAAGGATATTGTGACACATGTATTTTGCGTTGCACCAAATTGGTCGGACACTTATATATCCACCTCTTTTAACGGCGTGTTATGGACGGTACAGATGGAAGTGATCTATTATCTGCTGCTGCCGTGGATCGCAAGATTGTTCCGCAAGTGGGCCTTTGCCACTTATAGTGTGATGTTGATGATTTCCGTTACAAGTACTGCGGTAATTCTGAACTGTTTTGCGGGAAAAGAGAGAAATTATGGAAATAATCTTCTGACGTTTATGGGAATCTATGCCAATGGCATGCTTTGCTGCATCCTGTATGTCATGTGGAAGAAATATGTGACAGAAAATAAATACTCGCAGCTGGCAGGAACAGTGCTCTCTGTTTTGTGCATTTTTCTGATGAACGGGGTGATTCATAAATACGATGGGGATGTGAATCTGCAGGCAGTTCAGCTGCAGAGCAGGCTGGTGCAGTCGTTCCTGTTTGCATTGTTCCTTTTCAGCACAGCCTGTGCGGGAGAATATTATCAGAAACTATATTCCAACCGGGTGGCATCACTTTTTTGCAAATTTTCCTATAATCTGTATCTCTGGCATCAGATGATCGCCGTCTGGCTGAAAGAAAAAAGAATTCCTTATTGGAGCGGGGATACGCCGCCAAATATGACAGGTGACCGTGTATGGCAGTGGAAATATCAGATACTGATTATCGTGGTGTCTGTGGCGGTGGCGGTAGCGGTTACTCTGATCGTGGAAATTCCTGCGGCCCGATATCTGCTGAAAGACAGGGACAGCCATAAGGAAGAAGGAAAACAGCATGACAGGATATGAACATATTGAGCACACGTTTGCACCGGTGTACGATGCGGATTCGCTGGTGCTGATCCTGGGGACATTGCCCTCTGTGAAATCCCGGGAGAACCATTTTTATTACGGACATAAACAGAACCGTTTCTGGAAAGTGATGGCAGATCTGTGCGGGGAACCGGTGCCGGAGACCATAGAGGAGAAAAAGAAAATGCTGCTGACCCACCATATCGCCATATGGGATGTGATCCAGAGCTGCGATATTAAGGGATCCAGCGACAGTAGCATCCGCAATGTGGAGCCGACGGATATTCGAAGGATCCTGGCGGAATCACAGATCACGCGGATCTATGCCAACGGTAACAAAGCAGGAGAGCTTTATCGAAAATATCAGCTGCCCCTGACCGGCATAGAAGCCACGGTGCTGCCCTCCACCAGCCCGGCCAATGCGGCATGGAGGCTGGAGAGTTTGTGCGAAGTGTGGCGGGAGACGATAGTACTTTTATAATTTTTGAAAAAACGATAAAAAATGAAAGTACTATTGACAATTCATGAGATGTTTTATATAATTTAAGAAATGATACCAAAGGTATCAAAAGCAAAAGGGGATTATCGTATAGAACAGACTGCGCATCTAATAAGGATGCGCGGTCTGTTTTTATATATGGCATATAGTAAAATATAATTTAGTAAAGCATGATTGACTAAATTATAAATTAGCATTATGGTAAGGATGCGGAAATGGAGGGCAAAGATGTTTATTGGAAGAGACAAAGAATTAGACGCATTAGATAGATTATATAAATCAGATAAGTTTGAATTTGTTGTAATATATGGCCGCCGTCGTGTGGGAAAAACTGCTTTGATCAACCATTTTATTGATGATAAAAAGGCAATCTATTTTATGGGTGTTGAGAGCAATGAAAAGCAGAACCTGGAGAATTTTAGTAAAAGTATCATCGAGTTTAGCAGCGGAATTCAGGCAGAGACCTCCTTTTCATCTTATCAGGCTGCACTGGAGTATGTATTTAAACTGGCAGAGAAGGAACGGGTCATACTGGCTATCGATGAATATCCTTATGTAGCAAGAGCGTCCAAGAGCCTTGCGTCTACATTACAGATGCTAATTGATAAGCACAAGGATAATTCCAAATTAATGCTTATTCTGTGTGGATCTTCTATGTCATATATGGAGGATCAGGTCCTTGCGTATAAAGCACCGCTCTATGGAAGAAGAACTGCACAGATGAAGCTTATGCCGTTTGACTTTGCAGAGTGTTGCACGTACTTAAATGGATTATCAGACGAAGATAAGGCATATATATACGGAATCGTGGGCGGAACACCACAGTATCTTCTACAGATGAGTGATAAGTTAAGTGTCGGGGACAATATTAAAAATACGTATCTGAATCCGATGTCATTTTTGTATGAAGAGCCATTAAACCTTCTGAAACAGGAGGTCAGAGAGCCTGCAATTTACAATGCAATTATTACAGCAATTGCAACAGGATATTCCAGAATGTCAGAAATTTCTACAAAAGTTGGAGAAAGTACTACAGTATGCTCCGGGTATCTCAAGAACCTGATTGACCTTGGAATTGTTAAGAAAGAGACACCGTATGGTGAGAAGTCTTCTAAGAAGTCTATCTATTCCATCGAGGATAATATGTTCTATTTCTGGTATCGCTTTATACCGGATAATGCCTCCGTTATTGCAAGGGGGGCAGTGGACCTTGTTTATAAGAGAATTGAAGCACAGCTCAATGACTATATGGGAAAAGTGTTTGAAGAGATTTGCACGCAGTATTTATGGAAACTGCTTCTTGAGGGGGAAATGCCCATTGAATTTGCAGCACTTGGTCGATGGTGGGGGAATGATCCAAGGAAAAAGCAACAGACAGAGATCGATATTATGGGAGAGCAGGATAGTGAATCCGCTATCTTTGCCGTGTGTAAATGGCGAAATGAGAAGGTCGATCTGGATGTGCTGGAAACGCTGGTTGATCGAAGTGGATTGTTCCATTATACGAAGGTGCAGTACTTTTTGTTTTCGAAAACGGGATTCACAAAGGGGTGTGTGGAGAAGGCTCGGAAAATGGGAAATGTAACGTTGGTGAGGTATGAGGATATTGTGAGTTTGAAAAGATAGAAAGGATACTACAAGCATGTTGAAAATATTATTCACCTACCAAGGCGTTCTAACTTTACTATAAATCATACCTTTGTAAATGCTGGTAAGGTACGGCATAATATGGCGGAAAGAAAGGAAATGTTTTGGAAATATTCATAGTAGAGATGAATTACTCACAGATGTGTATTAATACTTTGTTAATAATAAGGAGTGAGACTAGGTGAGTCGAAAACCTATTATAGGAAAATGCAGGCTATGCGGAGAAATTAAAAAGTTAACATTTGAGCATGTACCACCTGAAACAACATTTAATAATTATTCGGTGCGTATTCTTTCTGGCGAAGAGGTTATTAAAAAGGTTGCAGCCCCCAATAACCCACCATGGGATTTTTCAGACACTAAAGGCACAATTCAACAACGGGGGCGTGGTGGATATTATTTATGTGGTGACTGCAATTCTAAGACAGGGCAATGGTATGTGCCGGAATATAGCAAGTTTGTACACATTGTTCATTCTGCCCTGCAAGAGGTGAAGGGAAAAGAATTTGGTGCATTGAGAATTAAAATGAAAGGCATAAAGCCATTATCTATTTTTAAACAGATTATGACTTTATTTTGTGATATTAACGAGGGTATGATGGGAGATAATTCGTTAAAGGATTATTTACTAAATAAAACTTCAACAAATTTTAAACGGGAACGATATCATTTGTATATGCATATACATTCTGGTTCTGTAGAAAGGATGAATGGAATAATGGTTCAATTTGCAAGTGGGGTTGGCTTGATAACATTGTCTGAAATATCAACATATCCTGTGGGTTTTGCACTGTATATTGACAAGCCAGAAGCGTACAATCCAGAGGGCGTTGAAATTACAATATTTTCTCAGTTTAATTATGATGATGAAATAGAATTAGAAATAATAATTCCAAAGTTGGAAAGTAACATATTTTTCTCGGGAGATTATAGGACAAAGGAAGAAATCGAAAATGCAATTCAGGAAAGTAAAGATAACAAATAAAGAGCCCTCTTGTTAGTATGATCTGACAGGAGGGTGTTTTGTTAGAATGTTTAATTGAAGAAAACTATATTGTTTGTAATCAATTATAAGATGAAATTCACAAAAACATATGGCTGGCCTGAAATTTAAAATTCCTGTACACGGTTAAATTCTACCATGCTTTTAAAAGATGCCTCAAATCAAATGACTTTTGAGAAAAAGCGCTAGTTTTCTGCTATAATTATAATAATTCATGATGAAATTTTCTGTTTTTCAGTATAGCAAACAAGCCACTGGAAGGTAGTGTGCGAGACTAAATACCACCACCGGCCGCATGTCCAAGCGGTGGTGGTATTTAAATAAAAAATTAAGATTTTATATATTATGTGTGGAATTGTATTGTAAATGTTGCACAGAAATGCTAAAATTTTATAGGAGGAAGTTGCTTATGAATAAAACAATTTCAATGAGTATTAGAGTTAGTGAGGTTGAGTTGGAGAAATTAAAGCAAGCTGCTCGACTTGAAGCATATGCTTCGTATAGTGAGTTCATTAGACGAACGGCACTTATCGAAGCTGAAAAAGTAATTCAAGAAAAAGGAAGGGAGGATAAGTGAATGGCTAGTGTAAGTGAAGAAAAAACAAAGGGATTAACTGCGGATAAGCTTATGAATATTGAAGGGTATCCTACTGCTCAAAATGTAACAGTAGATGGTGTTACTTGGTTTAAAGAAGATAGTTATAAAAATACTGCTTATCATAAATTATATGAAGTATTTGCAAAAGCTTCAAAAAAGCAGTCAATGAGGTCTAGAGGAACGCCTGATTTTATAGTAACACTTGACAATTCAGAAATAATAGTTGTTATAGAATGTAAGGGTTCGACTGATGATCATATGATGTTTTCTGATCCTGATAAGTATTCAGGTTATGGATATGGACCCAAAGAAGAAACTGAAAAATATGCGGTTAATGGTGCGTTATGGTATGCGTCTTTTTTGAAATCTGATTATGATGTGATTGCGGTGGGGATTTCTGGACAAACACAAGCTGATTGTAAAGTTACGTCTTTTGTTTGGCCTAAAGGTGGTGAAAACACGGATATAAAATTGCTTGAACATGGATATTTAGATTCTACGTTAGTTTCAATTAAGCAATATGAAAAGGACATTGAGGTAGCGCTAGGTAGATTCGCAGCTACAGAAGAAGCTGTAAGGAAAGAACTTCGTCGTTATACATTGGATTGTGCAAATTTTTTGCGCTCAAATGGTATTGAAGATAATTCAAAAGCTGGATTTGTTTCAGCTGTTATTCTTGGTTTGACTAATAAAGAATCAAGATTGTATAAAGATACAAAAAGCACAATAGACAAAAAGAGAGCTACAAAATCAAAGAAAATGCTTTCAGACCCTATTGGTCGTGATGCTGTAAAGATGCTGAAGGGGGCATTGTACGGTGAAGGGGACGAATATGATATGGATTTTGTACCAGGGATATGGGACATTGATAATATTCCAAAGGGTAAGAGAACTTCGCTGAAGAACTTTTACGATGTCTTATTGGGAAAAATCGAATTGACGATGGCGCCAAAGGGAAAAGATAAATATTTTTCTGATGGTGATACAGTCTTGTCGTGTTGCATTTTTTCGTTATATGAGAATGTTATAGAAGTGTTGGAAAAGTATTCGGGTATTGATGTTATGGGAGAGTTCTATACGACTTTTTTGCGCTTTACGAAAGGTAATGCAAAAGAAAAAGGAATTGTTTTAACACCAAAACACATAACTGATTTATTCTGCGATATAGCAGAATATTATTATGATGGAAAGCTGGATGAAAATGTAAAAATAATTGATACATGTTGTGGAACTGGGGCATTTCTTATTTCTGCATTAAATAGAATTAAAACTAATATTCAATACGAATATCAAAGTGATGAGGTTAAAGCTCAAAGATATGAAAAAGCGCGGCGCGATAGCCTAATTGGAGTTGAAAGAGATGCGTCTATGTATGCTTTAGCTTATGCAAATATGAGATTCCATGGCGACGGAAAATCAAATTTATTTAATTGTTCATCTTTACTAATAGATTCTTATGCGCCTGTTGATGAAAGTGGGAAGACATTTGTTGAAGCAGGAAAGGTTTCTTTGAGTGAAGCTTTAAAATCTTTTGGTCCGATTGATATTGGAATGATTAATCCACCATATTCAATGGATAAAAAGGATAATTCCTCAACACAAGAGTATCCTATTGTTAAAAAGATTAATGAGATAATAGATAAGAATAAGAAGCTGAATAAAAAAATAAAGGAACTAAAAAAGAAAACTGATGGTAAAGATTATGCTGATGAAATACAAAATTGTGAACAGGAAGTAAGAGAAAATGAATCTGAACTGTCAAAGCTTGAAAATGAATTTACATCTAGTGGAATGAGAGAAGTGGCTATTCAAAAAGGTCAGGATGAATTAGATTTTATAGCTTCTATGCTACATTATTTAAAAGTTGGTGGAATTGGAATAGCAATAGTACCGATGTCCTGTGCGGGAAATTCAGGAAGTAAATTGAGAGCTGAACTTATGAAGTATCATACTCTTTTGGCATGTATGACTATGCCAAATCAATTGTTTTTCGATAGTCATGTAGGTACGGTTACATGTATTATGGTTTTCAAAGCACATATTCCTCATGATTCTACAAAATCGGTTTTCTTTGGAAGATGGATAGATGATGGGTTTAAGGTTGTCCCGCATAATGGCAGACTTGATACTGGAAAATGGAAAGAAATTAAACAAGAATGGTTGAATCAAATGGATGGGATGGCAGACAAAGACGAAACCAAATGGTTAAGGCGGAGGATTACTCGACTGGATGAAGCTTTGCCAGAGGCATATATTAAAACAGACTATTCAAAATTGACGGATAAAGATTTTGAAAAGACATTGAAAAAATATGCACTTTATAAGTATATGGAAGAAAATGGATTATTGGAGGGATAAAATGGTTTCCAATCAAAAATATAAGCCATTTAATGTTGGAGATATTTTTTTTATCACTAATGGTAAGGGAATTACAAGGCAGGAGATTAAAGATCATCCGGGAGAACTTGCAGCAATACAAAGTGCAGCGACGAATAATGGGATAATGGGATTTATAGATGAAGACTATTGCAGGGAAAGAAATTATAGTTTTACGTTGGAACCTTGTTTGACAGTTGCAAGGACAGGCTCATCAGGCTATGTGACATTTCAAGAACAGGGTTGTTGTGTTGGTGATTCTGCAAAATTATTATTATTAAAAGGTAAGAAAAAAACCAAGAATATATATCTATATTTAAGGACTATTCTTATGGCAAATAAATATCGATATACCTTTGCACGAAAGGTGACAGAAGAGAATTATTTGAATGATATTATCGAATTGCCTATAAATGAAGATGATGAAATTGATTATGAATATATGGAAAATTACATCATGCAGATTAATGGGGATGTGGCTTCTATTCCAGATTATTTTTTGCAAGAAGGATATGAAAAGGCTTGTTGGTATTTAGATACAATTGATCAAGATGATTTTGAAAAAGAATATGCGGGAAAGATTTGCGATGATGAAATAGTATTAGATACTGACAAATGGATAGAATTTCATTTATATGATATTTTTGAAATACATGTAGGCAATAAATTTGATAGAAGTAAAATGAGTATGGGCGCACCAACAGTTAATTTTGTGGGAAGGTCTAGTGAAAACAATGGAGTTACCGCTTTTGTTGATGAGATAGAAGGAACAGAACCATATAAGGAAGGAAATTTAACTGTTGCGTTGGGGGGAGAATATTTGGGGTCTTGCTTTATACAAGATTATCCCTTTTATACAAGTCAAAATGTAAATGTACTAATTCCAAAAGAAGATATAGATATATTTACAAAAATGTTTATTGCTCATTTGGTCAGATATGAAAGTGCAAATAATTATAAGGCATTTGCTAGAGAATTGAATGCACATATAAAAACCGATTTTGTTATCAAATTGCCTGCTACAGTTTTTGGGAAACCTGATTATGAGTTTATGAGTAAATATATCAAGTCTCTTAGTTTTAGTAAGAAATTAGTACAGCAAGATAACAATTTTTGCAATTAGTCTTGATATAGACCGATTTTCTTCGAGGGCAGATTTTCGTGGAAATATATAGGAATTATTCTAATGGTGATTAAACAATATTTGAGATTAATTACGATGAATATGTACAAAAGTAATAATTATGCAATAAAATGTTTTGTGTGAGTGGCACCTCCGAACTTACATGCTAAATTCAGCTCGAATTTCTGCATTAATACATTTCGGAACAGACTACAATAAACTTCAGAAATCCGTGCAAAATAGATTTTTTAAGGTAAATCAAGGAGAAACAAATATGCTAAAAGTCCTTTTTGTTTGCCACGGCAACATCTGTCGTTCCCCCATGGCGGAATTCGTAATGAAAAAATTAGTATCCGATGCCGGACTCACCGCCCGCTTCCAGATTGCCTCCGCGGCCACCAGCACAGAGGAAATCTGGAACGGCATCGGGAATCCGGTGTATCCGCCGGCGAAGGCGGAACTTGCGAGGCATGGGATCTCCTGTGAGGGGAAGCGGGCCCGGCAGGTGACGAGAGCGGATTATGCGGAATATGATTATTTGATTGGTATGGATGGTGCGAATATCCGCAACATGCTGCGGATATTCGGGGGAGATCCGGAGGGGAAAGTAGCGAAGCTACTTTCCTATGCGGGATCGGAACGGGATATTTCGGATCCATGGTATACGGGAGATTTTGGAACGACCTACGATGACGTTCTGGAAGGCTGTACTGCGTTCCTTGAATATTTACAACAAAACAGCAAAATCGACACATGATCTGACACTGCCAATACTGTACATATGACAAATGTGTCATGCGTGAAAAGTTCACAGAATCACCACATTTTTCTCACAATTCCTTCGCAGATGTCCTTTATCATAAGAGGCGGATAAGGGGAAAGAAATGTTCACAAGATTTTTAATGGAACAGGAGGAATGAGAATATGAGAAGATGGAATTTACCCCAGGTGAATACAAAAGTAATGTGTGCAGTGTTGACAGCTGCTATGGTGATGACAGGATTTACAGCCTGTGGCGGATCGACCACCGCAAGTGCAGCAAGCACGGAAGCATCGGAAAATAAAGAGACGATCGCACCGGAGAGTACGACGGAGAGCACGGAGAGCAGTGAAGAGAAGGTAGAATCTTACCTTGGTCAGATCACAGCCATAGATGGCAATGTGATCTCCGTTGCACTGGCAGAGAAGCCGGAAGCTCCCAATGGTGAAGCCCCTACCGGTGAGGCCCCCAGCGGAGAAAAGCCGGATGGCCAGGCTCCTGACGGCAACGGCGGTGCTCCCAACGGCGAAGCCCCTACAGGCGATAAACCCGATGGCCAGGCTCCTGACGGCAACGGTGGCGCTCCCAATGGTGAAGCCCCTACCGGCAGCGCGCCCAACGGAGAAGCACCGAACGGTCAGAAACCAGAGAAAGACATGCTGGATCAGATGACCTTAACTCTCAGCGGAGATACTATGACTATCACAGTCAATGACGATACGATCATTACGATTGACGGAGAAGATGCCACTCTGGACGAACTTCAGGTAGGCGATACCGTATCCTTCTTCCTGGATGGTGAGACAGTGACTTCATTGAGCGTAGGCATGCCGGAGCCGACACAGCCTATGCAGGTTCCGGAGCAAAATTAAGCTGACGTAAGAGCATGGTACCGAGAATCTCTGCCATTTCTTCCGGGGACTGGGGATCGGATTCTTTCAGCCAGGTCTCTACGACACCGACACAGCCGGTGATAATGAAGGAGCAGAGATATTCATAATTAGCATCGGATTGCGCACTTTCCAGAACCTGGAGGGTGCGCTTTTCAATCTGATCTTTCAGACGATTGACGAAAGCCAGATCCCCATGAGGGCCGATCATGACCTTGGCCAGATCCCTGTTTCGGTCCAGAAAACGGAAGAATTCCAACAACGGCCCCTGAGAGGCCAGAGAATTGGTAACGACCGGTTTCTGCTCCATGATTTCATTAAATTCCTGGAACATTTCATCCTCGACTTTATGGAGCATATCGTAGATATCATCGTAATGCAGATAAAAGGTTCCACGGTTGATATCCACCAGTTCGGTCAGTTCCTTGATGGAGATATCCTGAATATCGTGGGTTTCCAACATTTTTACCAGACCCTGTAATAAGAGAGCCCGGGTCTTGCGCACACGGCGATCCATTTTTTCCATAAGACAATCCACCAGCCTTTCCGGGAAAAGAAGAAATCATTTCCTATATGTAATACAAATCTGAATTTTTTCTAAAATAATAGACGAACATCGCGAAAATGTCTAAAAATAAACAATCACAAAAAATCTGTAGCTTGCTTTTTCTTCCCCATTATTATATTTTGCATGTGGCAGAAAATCAACACAAGTTCATTAAATGACATTAATACAATTTCTCATCTTTGTAGTAAGTCTTTACAGATGCGGGGAAACCTTTTAAACTAGAGGCATACAAAAACAGATACATAAATAAGGGTACAAAGGGAGAAATATATCAGGAGGAAACCATGGCAGACAACACTGAGAAAGACAAAAAAGATAACTCCTTTATGATGAAGCTTGCCACGCTTATTGTGGACAAGCGGAAAGGATTTTATCTGATCTTCATCGTTTTGTGCGTATTTTGCGTATTATCCATGAACAGGGTTAAGGTCAATAATGACCTGACTACATATTTGCCGGATACCACAGAGACCAGGAGGGGACTGGATCTGATGGATTCGGAATTTACCACGTATGGCTCCGCCCGGATCCTGATCTGTAACGTGACGTTTGACGAGGCACAGAAACTGGCAGATCAGGTGGAGGAGATGGACGGTGTCAGCATGTTGGATTTCGATGACACCGAGGAGCATTACCATGACATGGAGGCTTTATTGTCTGTCACTTTTGATGAGGAAGCAGACACGGAAGCTACACAGCAGCATCTGGATGAGGTATTGGATGCATTGTCCGATTATGATGTTTACTATTCTTCCGATATCGGTCAGGAAGAGCGTGACGCGGATGACTTGAATAATGATATGATCGTCATTCTGTTGTTGGCAGCAGTGGTTATCGTAGCCGTATTGTTATTTACCTCTACGACTTATGCGGAAATCCCGGTTTATCTGACTACATTTATTGTGGCAGCTATTTTGAACAAAGGTACGAACTACTGGTTCGGAACCATCAGTTTTGTTACGAACTCCATCGCGGTGGTACTGCAGTTAGGTCTGGCGGTAGACTATGCCATCATTCTGGCCCACCGTTTTATGGAAGAACATGAGGACAAGGATGCCAGAGAGGCTGTGATTGTTGCTTTGAGTAAGGCAATCCCGGAGATTTCCTCCAGTTCCCTGACCACCATCTCCGGTATGGTAGCCATGATGTTCATGCAGTTTAGAATTGGTTATGATATGGGTATCATTCTGGCGAAATCCATTATTTTCAGTATGGTAGCCGTATTCTTCCTGATGCCCGGACTGTTGTTGACCTTTTCCAAGGCCATCGACAACACCCATCACAAGAGCTTCGTGCCGAAGATCACAGCAGTCGGTAAGTTTTGTGTGGCTACCCGCTACATCATACCGCCTATTCTGATCGTAGGTGTTATTATAGCATTTTTCCTGTCCAATAAGGCAAACTACGTGTACGATACCAATACTCTGGAATCCAGTACTATGAGTGATAATAAATTTTCTGTCAGCATGGTAAATAAGGAATTCGGTATGGTGAACCAGTTGGCGGTCATTGTGCCGAACGGTGATTATGAAAAAGAGGCACAGACACTGAAAGCTCTGGAAAAGCTTGATGTGGTGAAATCCTGTCAGGGACTTGGCAATATCGAGGCCATGGACGGCTATATGCTGACGGATAAGCTGACCCCCAGGCAGTTTGCGGAACTGATCGATCTGGATATTGAAGTGGCGGATATGTTGTATTCGGCATATGCACTGGATCAGAGCGATTATGGTGCGCTGGTCAGTGGCGTCAGTGAATACGAAGTTCCGTTTATTGATATGTTCCTGTTCATTTATGATCAGAAAGAAAGCGGCAACATCACACTGGACGATGATCTGGAAGAAACTCTGACGGATGCTTATTCCCAGATCTGTATTGCGAAAGATCAGCTGTTGGGCGAAGACAATTCCCGATTTGTTCTGGAATTGAATGTTCCTTATGAGGGAGAAGAGACCACAGCAGCACTGGATCAGATCCGTAATACCGTGGCAAAGTTCTATAATATAGATGACATTCTGCTAGTCGGTAACGCCACCAGTGATAAGGATCTGGGCGATTCCTTCGCAACGGATAATACGATCATCACGGTGCTGACAGCATTGTTCGTTATGATCATCCTGCTGTTCACCTTCCAGTCCGCCGGTCTGCCGGTACTGTTGGTTGTAACGATTCAGGGTAGTATCTGGATGAACTTCTCATTGCCGTATCTGTTGAATGAAAATGTATATTTCCTGGGATATCTGGTAGTATCTGCGATCCAGATGGGTGCAACGATCGACTACGCTATCGTTATCACCAGCCGTTACATGGATCTGAAGACCTATATGCCGATCAAGGAAGCCGCCATCGAAGCACTGAACCAGGCGTTCCCTACCATTGTTACCAGCGGATCCATGCTGGTATCTGCGGGATTTATTATCAGCTATGTATCTTCCAATGCAGCGGTAGCGGCCATCGGACTGGCTCTTGGTCGTGGTACTCTGACATCTATTTTGTTGGTACTGCTGGCATTGCCGCAGACACTGCTGATCGGAGATATCATTATTCAGAAGACAGCATTTACACTGAAACGGGATCTGGCAAAGTCCTTGCCCTCCGCCGGAAGAATCCGTATGAACGGTCACATCAAGGGTTATGTCAATGGTGTGTTGGAGGGTGATTTCATCGGTGTCATTGATGGTGAGATGGGTGCGGTGGTGCGTCCCAAGGATACCGTGACGATGGAGGAGCGGGACGATGCCCCGGAAGAAAACTATCCCAGACTGGAAGCCCAGGAGCTGCCGGAGGATGAGACAGCCGGACAGAAAGCAACCGGAGCAGATACAGAAGCTGCGGATAAGAAAGCTTCGGATAAAGAAAAAACAGCAGAAAGCGAGGGAACAGAAGATGAACAGTAAGAGATTATTATGTTTCCTGCTGGGAGCAGCATTGATCCTGCAGACACCGGCCACCGCCTATGCAGCAGAAACTTTGACCTATGAGCAGTACAGAGGCGGCAGCGGTTATAGCAGCACGATAAAGGAGCAGGATTATGCAGTCATAGAGATCAGCACGGAGGAGGATCTGCGGAAACTGGTGGAGAACTGTGTACTGGACAGTTGGTCCAGAGATAAAAAAGTAGTGCTGCAGAACGACATTGTTCTGAGCATGACAGGTGAACTCAGTATTCCTACGTTTGCAGGAATCTTTGACGGCAGCGGTTTTACTATTTCCAATGTGAAACTGACCGGAGACGGTTCGGCAGTGGGATTGTTCCGCTATGTGCAGGAGGGAGCAAAAGTCCGCAACCTTACGGTCACGGGGGAAGTATCTCCCTCTGGAAGTCAGGATCAGGTCGGCGGTATCGTCGGTGTGAACTATGGCAGCATTGAAAATTGTAAATTTACCGGAAATGTGGTCGGTGATACGGATGTCGGCGGTATTGCCGGAGTCAATGCCGAGAGCGGAGAGATCCGTCGGTGTGAATCCTCCGGAAATGTGATCGGCAATCATTCCGCAGGCGGTATTGTGGGCAACAACCACGGTATTCTGAATAACTGCAGCAACAATGGCAATATCAATACGTACAGCACGGAAGTGACTTATGATCTGGAAGATATCACCATGGACAATCTGGAGCAGATCAACAGTACCTCCAATGTGGCAGCTCATACGGACACCGGTGGTATCGCAGGTATTTCGGATGGTAAGATTTATTATTGCTCCAATTCCGGGGCCATCGGCTACCAGCACGTAGGCTACAATACCGGAGGTATCGTAGGCAGACTGCATCAGGGCTATCTGCAGAACTGCACCAACACCGGATATGTGCAGGGCAGAAAAGATGTGGGAGGTATCGTGGGTCAGATGGAGCCGTTCCTGGAAATCCAGTATCTCAGTGACAAGCTGAAGGAACTGGATACGGAGACAGACAAATTCCTGGATATGTTGGATGCCACCCAGAAAGATGTGAGCAGCTATAGCAAACAGGCATCCAGTATTGCCAAGAGTATCAGTTCGAACCTGAAGGATGCCAACAATGCGGGAAGTTCTCTGACCGGGACCGCTCATGATCTGTGGTATATTTACAATCAGGAGTTGAACGGCGTCAGCAACGATCTGAAAGTCCTGAATGACGATCTGAACAAGCAGGCGGATAATGACAAGAATAACGGCAACAGTCATGACGTTACCATCAGTGGAAATGACATTTGGAATGGTAACTGGGGTGGCGATGGCGATCATGACGTCAGTGGAGGAAACATTACCATCACCGTACCGAACGATACGGAGAGCTATAAATCGGCACTGAAAAAATTCGGAGAGAATGCCACCAAGCATCTGGATAACATGACGAATGCTTCCACGGATCGCAGTGGCGGTATCAAAGATAATCTGGATACACTGAATGACAGGCTCGACAAGGCTTTTGACCAGTTGGGTCAGTTGGGGGATGTACTGGAAGCAGGGACAGACAGCACCAGTGCCCACATGGATGAGCTGATGGATCAGGCCAGAGTTCTGCGGAATCTGGTCAGCGAAATCCGGGATGATCTCTTCCGGTATGAAGGAATTTCTGTAGAAGATACTTCGGATGAGTCAGCCAGCAAGGAAGAGGTGAACCCCGGAGATCCCGATGCGGAGGATGACACCGCAGAACCGGAAGAAACCGAAGAAGCGCGCTATGATACTTCCAGCTTCCAGAAGGGAAAGGTCACCTTATGTGTGAACCGCGGTACGGTGGAAGCCGATACGAATGTGGGCGGTATCGTTGGACAGGTGGCAACGGAATACGATTTTGACCCTGAGGACGATATCACTTTAACCGGAACGGAGAGTTTCGATGTGGAGCAGACGGTCAAGGCAGTCATCAGAGACAGCCGCAACCTTGGAGACGTGACCGGTAAAAAAGACTATGTCGGCGGTGTGGTCGGTAAAGCAGAATATGGCGCAGTCATTTCCTGTGAGTCTTATGCACCCGTAGAGAGTACCGGAGGCAGCTATGTGGGAGGAATTGCCGGATCTGCCAGCTATGCGATCCGCAGCTGTTACAGCATGGGCAGGATCACCGGTAAAAATAATATCGGAGGTATTGCCGGAGAAGGCTGTGATATTTTCTACAGCTATGCGTACAATGATCTGGATATGTCCGGCGAAGGCCAGGGCAGCATTGCCGGAAAAGTCAGTGATGATGGAACTCTGTATGGCAACTATTATGTGGAAGGCGGAGCCGGTGGCGTAGACGGCATTGGTTATCAGGGCGGTGCTACCCCGTTGTCCTACCAGGAATTCTGCAGCAAAGACGTTCCGGACGCTTTCTCACAGTTTACCATTACCTTCCAGGCGGATGGTGTAGAAGTGGCTTCCTATAAATGCGGTTACGGGGATTATCTGTCGGCAGACCAGATTCCGGAAGTACCGGAGAAGGATGGCTATTACGGTGTATGGCCGGATTATGATTTCAGTGATATTACCGGTAATAAAGTGCTGGAAGCAGAGTATGAGGAATGGACCGCATCCATTGCTTCCGCAGAGAAAAACGATAACAATAAGGCACTGGTTATGGCAGAAGGCAACTTCTATCCCAATGCAGCATTGCATCTGCAGGTAGAGGGAAATACTTATACAGTATCCATGACCAATTCGATGAAAGAGGATGCACCGGACTATACCGGAGAAGCAACCTTGCGTGTCTACTGTGAGGATGCGGATAACACTGTCATAGAGGTAGCACAGGATGGAGAGTACACGGAAGTGGAATCCACTGTGATCGGCAGCTATAGACAGTTTACCATGGAAGTGCCCGGCAGCTTCCGCACGGTAGAGGCCGAGGGCAGTCATACATTGCTGATCGTACTTTGCATCGTCGGTGGTGCAGTCGTGATCCTGTTGATCGTATTGTTAGGGAAAAAAGCGGCAAAACGCCGGAAGACGCGCAAGGCGGCAAAACGTGACCGGAAAGCCGGAAAAGCTGACGAGGACCAGAGCGGCAAAACAGACGCAGCAGAAGATGCCGGACAGACGGCTGACGCAGAGGAATAACAATGATTCAGGCAGTTTTATTTGACATGGACGGTACGCTGATCGATACCGAAAAATATTACCGTATTTTCTGGCCGAAGGCACTGGCAGCCTGTGGGTATACCATGACAGATGAGCAGGCACTTACGATGCGCAGCCTGGGACGCCCCTTTGCTCCCAGACAGCTCAAGGACTGGTACGGTGAAGATTTTGACTATTATGTGGTGCGTGACAAACGAAAAGAGATGATGGAAGAAACACTGGACCGGGATGGTATCAAATGCAAGCCCGGCGCTGTGGAGCTTCTGGAAGATCTGAAAAAAAGACACATTACCACAGCGGTTGCCACAGCGACGGATCTGGAGCGGACGGAAAAATATCTGGCACTGACAGGACTTCGGCCGTATTTTGAAAAATTGATCTCGGCCACTATGGTAGCGGAAGGTAAGCCATCCCCGGATATTTATTTCTATGCCTGCAGGCAGCTGGGACTGGCACCGGAAGAGTGCATAGCCGTGGAGGATTCTCCCAACGGAGTCATGAGTGCTTACCGCGCCGGCTGTAAGGTCGTGATGGTGCCGGATCAGACACAGCCGGATGAAAAATTAAAAAAATGTCTGTACGCCTGCGTACCGACCCTGGCAGATATCAGCCACCTCATTTAGAGGTGGCTATATTTGTCATAGTAGCTTGATTTTTGTATTCCAGTGTGTTATTATTTTAACGATTAGAGTGACTATTCGGAAGACAATGAAATCAAGCGGGACTGCTTTGTCATGCTTGCATGTAAAAAGCAGTTTTGCTTGATTTTAGGTGACTCGAATAGAGTCACCGCCACACATATGAGCAAAAATAGCTGCGCAGCAGCGAAAGCACGATTTATCGTGCGATTTTGCGAATAATGTGTGGAATGTATTCATACTTGGAGCCCACGAGGGGCGGAAAGGAATGGAAGAAAATGAATTTTGATGACATCGTAGCAAAAGTAAAAGAGTGTGGGAAGAAGACCGTCGCAGTCTCCGTAGCACAGGACAGTGCAGTACTGGAAGCTGTACATGAGGCCAAGAGACTGGGCATTGCAGATGCAATCCTGGTAGGTGATGAGGCAAAGATCCGTGAGATTGCAGCCGGACTGAATATGGACCTCTCCGATTATGAGATCATCAATGAGCCGGATATGATCGAAGCTTCCCTGAAAGCTGTAAAGCTGGCACATGACGGCCGTGCAGATATGTATATGAAGGGCCTGATCGACTCCAAGAACTTCTTAAAGAGCGTACTGAACAAAGAAGTAGGCCTTCGTACCGGTGGAACCCTGTCTCATGTATGTGTATTTGAGATTCCCGGCATTGACAGACTTCTGTTCCTGACCGATGTTGCATTCATGACCTATCCTACACTGGAGGAGAA
>OODU01001209.1_pt1 | contig 26137 bp, 18 predicted proteins | sample 1671171 | NCBI WGS metagenome assembly OODU01 (sample SAMN06348129, study PRJEB24527) | human gut metagenome | biome: human gut; feature: ankylosing spondylitis patient; material: feces | host: Homo sapiens | place: China | collected 2015-10
GGTGGGAAAACATCATTTCCGGAGAATATCAGAAGTATTATGAACGAATGTATGGAAATCGATAAGCCGCTTATCTCCATCGTGATGGCGGTTTATGAACCGAATATGCAGTGGCTCAAGGAGCAGCTTTTGAGCCTTGAGGCGCAGACGTATCCGAATTTGGAGCTGATTATCCGCGACGATTGTTCGCCGACGGTGCCGTTTGAGCAGATTTGTGAGTGCGCGGCAACGTGTATTCGGTCGTTTCCATATGAAATCTCGCGCAATGAGCGCAATGTTGGCTCTAACCAGACGTTTGAGTGGCTGACGCAGCAGGCGCGCGGTGAGTATATCGCGTACTGCGATCAGGATGATGTCTGGCTGCCGGAGAAATTGAAAATTTTGAAAAATGAAATCGAACAGACCGGCGCACTGCTGGTCTGTTCGGACATGTACGTGATTGATGGGAAAGGGCACCAAACGGCGGACAGTATTACGAAAGTGCGCCGGCACCATGTGTTTCTCTCGGGAACGGGGCTTGCGGACAAGCTGCTGTTCCGCAATTTCGTGACCGGCTGCACTATGCTCATGCGAACGCAGGAGGCCAAGGCGGCGATTCCGTTCTGTCCATATATGGTGCATGACCATTATCTGGCACTGTACGCATCCATGCACGGCGCGGTGCAATCGATTCCGCAGTCGTTGATTCGTTATCGCATTCACGGCGGCAATCAGACGGGCTTGCTGGCAGGCGTGCACGACAAGAAAAGCTACTGCGAAATACGCATTACAAGTGCGCTGAACAAGATGAAATGGCTGAAAAACAATCTGCAAATGCCGCAGGAAATGCATAAAACGGTAGAGCAGGGAATCGAGTGGCTGTCTGCGCGGCAGACGTATTTTGCAGGAAAACGCAGTGCAGTAGCTACAATATGGAAGTACCGAAAATTCGGGATACTGCCGTCGCTGTTTGAAATCGTGATTGGTATGTTGCCGGAACGGGTATTTATCTTTTTTGTACAGCTAGCGCAGAATAATCGAATTTAAGAGGTGTCTTATGAAAATTTTAGTTACTGGAGTCGGCGGACAGTTAGGATACGACGTATGCAAGGTTCTGGACGCGCGCAAAATTGAAAACAAGGGCGTTGATCTGGCGGATTTCGACATCACGGACGCACAGGCAACGCATGATTACATTGCCGCATACCGTCCGGATGCGGTTATTCACTGTTCGGCGTGGACTGCTGTAGATAAAGCCGAGGACGAGCTGGACAAGGTTCGCGCAGTAAATACCGAGGGCCCGCGCAACATTGCGAAGGTCTGCAAGGAGATCGGTGCGAAAATGCTGTACATCTCGACCGATTACGTGTTCCCTGGCACGGGTGAACGGTTCTATGAGCCGGACGATCCGACCGGCCCGCTCGGCGCTTACGGCTCAACCAAGCTCGGCGGTGAACTAGCGGTCAAGGAGCAGCTGGATAACTATTTTATCGTCCGTATCTCGTGGGTATTTGGCAAGAACGGCAACAATTTTGTCAAGACCATGCTGCGGCTTGCGGAGACACACGATGAGCTGAACGTAGTCTGCGACCAGATTGGCAGCCCGACATACACGGCGGATTTGGCACCGCTGCTGTGCGACATGATCGTGACCGAGAAGTACGGCACTTATCACGCAACGAATGAGGGTATCTGCTCGTGGGCAGGTTTTGCAGAGACGATTTTTGAATTGGCTGGCAAGAAGGTCAAGGTAAATCACATCCCGACCAGCGAGTACCCGACACGTGCAGTTCGTCCGCTTAACTCGCGTATGAGCAAGGATAAGCTGGAGCAGATGGGATTCTCGCGTCTGCCGCACTGGAAGGACGCGCTGGAAAGATACTTGAAGGAGATTAGCGAGAACGCATGAATATCAAATCACTGAAAAAAGGCTGCTGCATTGCGCTTGCGGTTTATATCGTGCTGGCGCTGGCGTTTTACTGGATTGGCGGCGATCAACTGCACTACCGCGATGTGGAAACTGACATGCTGAGCGCCGGTGCACCGATTGGAGAGATTACAAAGGATACGGTTATCACCCAGCAGATCGAGGTTGAGGGTGGCCAGCTGACCGGATTAACCTTGATCGGCGCAACCTATGCTCGTCAGAATACAGGCACGCTTAAAGTCGAAGTGTTGGATGGCGAAACTGTGCTTGCAGAGCAGTCTGTAGATATTGCAGCAATGGCCGACAGCAGTGAATTTGATATTGCGTTTGATCCGATAGTTTCCATCCCGAGTGATAAGGCTGAACTGAAAATTGCCGCGCCGGAGAGCGTTGAGGGCAATGCGGTAACGCTTTATGTGGGCAATTCCATGTCAACGGCACGCAATCAGGTAGAGGTGAACCTGTCGGACGAAGAGCATGCCTACATGAACGGTGTCATGCAGGACGGCGCGCTGTGCGTGCAGGTGCACAGCAGGGAGAACCTTTGGTTTGGTGCGTATTACTGGTATATCGCGCTGGCTGGACTGCTCGCGGTCGCACTGTACTGTATGTATCTGGTTGCAGGTATGCAACGCGGAAAACGCCTGCTGGTCATCAATCTGTGTGCGGCATTTACACGTTACCGCTATCTGATGAAGCAGCTTGTTTCGCGCGATTTCAAGACAAAGTACAAGCGTTCGGTGCTTGGTGTGCTGTGGAGCTTTCTCAATCCGTTGTTGACGATGATGGTGCAGTATATTGTGTTCTCTACGCTGTTTAAGTCGGATATTCCGAACTTTTCGGTCTATTTGCTGACCGGTATCGTGTGCTTTAGCTTTTTTAGTGAGGCGACAACCATGTCGCTGACGTCAATCGTTGGCAACGCGTCGCTCATCACTAAAGTGTACGTGCCGAAGTATATCTATCCGCTGACGCGCGTTATGTCCTCGACCATAAACTTTGGTCTGTCGCTGATTCCGCTGCTGTTTGTGCTGCTTATCACTCGAACTCCAATTCGTCCGGCAATTTTGTTACTGCCGTTCGGCGTAGGATGTTTGTTTGCGCTGGCGCTGGGTGTCGGCATGCTGCTGGCAGCGGCAATGGTATTCTTCCGCGATACGCAGTTTTTGTGGGGCGTAGTGAGCATGCTGTGGATGTATGCAACGCCGATTTTTTATCCAGAGAGCATTATCCCGAGCAATTTTATGGTGATCTACAAAATGAATCCGCTGTATCACATTATTCGGTTCATTCGCATCATACTGATCAACGGTATAGCTCCTGAGCCGAAAGCGTATGCGCTGGCGCTGCTGGTATCGTTCGTGCCGTTGCTGATTGGTGCGACGGTGTTTAAGAAAACACAGGATCGCTTTGTCCTCAATATCTGATTTGTTAAGGTGTAAGACATGATAATTCAAGCAAAAAATATTTCCATGCGGTATTTGATGACCTACGACCGCATTAAGAGCATTAAGGAATATCTGGTGCAGCTTGTGAAGGGCAAGATCAAGTATGAGGAGTTCTGGGCGTTGCGGGACGTGAGCTTTGAGATTAAAAAAGGCGAGGTCGTCGGTATTATCGGTCATAACGGCGCAGGCAAATCGACGCTGTTAAAGATCATCTCGGGCATTTTGAAGCCGACGGACGGCGAGCTTGAGGTGCACGGCAATATAGTTCCTATGTTGGAGCTGGGCAGCGGTTTTGACCACGACCTGACCGGCCGGGAGAACGTGTTTCTCAACGGCGCGATACTCGGGTACACAGAGGAGTATCTGAAAGCGAAATACGATGAAATCGTCGCGTTTTCCGAACTGGGAAAGTTTATCGACGTCCCGATCCGCAACTACTCGTCTGGTATGCTCATGCGTCTGGCGTTTTCCATTGCAACGGTAGTACAGCCAGAAATCCTGATTGTAGACGAGATACTGGCGGTCGGCGACGCGGCGTTTCAGGAAAAGAGCAAGGCGCGAATGCTTGAGTTAATGAGCGGCGGCACGACCGTGCTGTTCGTATCGCACAGCTTGGAGCAGATACGCGAGATGTGCGACCGGGTCATCTGGCTGGAGCACGGCAACGTGAAGATGATCGGTCCGACAAAAGAAATATGCGATGCCTACCAGGCATCTTGATGAGGTGCAGAATGAGCGAAATTTATAACGAGGAATATTATCATAACGGCTGCGGACCGATACCGTATGAAGAACCGGAGCACTGGGTCGAGTTTTTCGGTATGATTGCAGACCGCATTGTAAAGGATATTCATCCGCAGACGGTATTAGATGCAGGTTGCGCCATGGGGTATCTTGTGGCTGCACTGCGCGACAGAGGTGTCGAGGCATACGGTATTGACATTTCGGAATACGCAGTATCGAAGGTACGGGAAGATGTGCGTCCGTTCTGCCGCGTGGGATCGCTGACGGAAGAATTTCCGGCGGATTTGCCGCAGCGGTATGACCTGATTGTTACCATCGAAGTTCTGGAGCACCTTTATGCGGAGGACGGAAAAAAGGCAATTGCCAATCTGTGCAAGCACGCGGATACGGTTCTTTTTTCCTCTACGCCGGATGATTTTGAGGAGCGCACTCACGTGAATGTGCAGCAACGCGAATACTGGGCAAAACTGTTCTTTGAGCAGGGCTTTACAGACGATATTAACTACCGTCCGCGCTATCTGACTCCATATGCTTCGCTGTTCCGCAAGAATTCAGATATGGTTCGCCAGATTGAAGATTATGAGCGGAATATTCGCATGACCGAGGGAGAATATGCAAAGAACGCTGCATATCTTAATCAGGCTGTGCAGGATAAGGAAACGCATATTCAGAATCTGACTATCACGCATGACACAGAACGTAAAGCCTGGAATGCACAAGAATCGGAGTATATTCGCGTTCAGCAAGAAATGGAGAACAACAATGCTTCACAGAAGAAGGACCTGCTGACACAGGAGAAAGAAATCAAGAAGATTGAACAGGAGCTTGCTCATTATAAGGAGCATTATCAAGCAATCGCGGCGCGGAATGCAGCGTTGGAACGTCAACTGGCGGAGGCACAGAATGCGTACAATGTGATTTCGAATGCTTTCTTCTGGAAGATTACAAAGCCGGCACGTGTAATCGCGGATTGGATTAAAATGCCGCTCCGCAAAGTGGCAGTATTTCGTTTAATGAATAAGGGATTACGCTGTTTGCATGAGAATGGTTGGCGGTATACGTTTAATAAGTTGCGATTGTGGAGTAGTGCACATAAAGAAACGTGCAGTCTGAAAACGAAGGATATTCCTAGTGCACAGAAGCTGTCCGTTGTACCAGAGAATATTAAGGTTAGTGTTGTAGTGCCACTGTATAATACCCCGGAAAAATTTTTAAGGGAAATGATTCAATCCCTTCAGAAGCAAAATTATCAAAATTGGGAATTGTGTTTAGCAGACGGAAGTGATGAAAATCATCCGGAAATCGGTAAAGTATGCAATGAATTTACAGCGACAGACAGCCGGATAAAATATTCCAAATTAGAAAGAAATGATGGAATATCTGAGAATACTAATCGTGCAATCGAGATGGCTACCGGTGAGTATATTGGCTTTCTAGATCATGATGATATACTAATGCCAGATGCGATTTATGAAAATGTCAATGCGATTCTTAATACGGATGCGGATGTTCTTTATTCAGATGAGGATCATTTATCGCCAAGCGGAAAACATATGTTCCCGTTTTATAAACCGGATTGGTCGCCGGATTTGCTCTTTTGCCAGATGTATGTATGCCATTTTATGGTTGTTCGGAGAGCGCTGCTTGATAAGGTCGGACATCTGCGCAGTGAATTTAATGGTAGTCAAGACTATGATTTGCTGCTTCGACTGTCGGAAAGGACAAATAGAATCTATCATATACCTAAAATTCTCTATACTTGGCGTGAATGTGAAACTTCGACTGCTGCCAATGCTGATTCTAAGCCATATGCTGATGATGCGGGTAGACGCGCATTGGATGAGCATTTGAAAAAAGTATATGGAGAATGTGCGTATGTTGAAAATACGGAGTATACATTTGTTTATAATGCACGGTTTAAATTACCGAATGAGACGAAAGTTTCAATTATTATTCCTATGAAGGATAAGTGGGAACTAAGCGATCAGTGCATTCGCAGCATACTCACTAAGAGTTCCTATACCAATTACGAGATTATAGTGTTGGACAATCGATCTGAAGAAGTAAGGACGAAGAAGTGGTTTGAACAGATACAGCAATTGGATAGTCGTGTTAAAGTCATCGAGGCAGATATGGAATTTAACTGGTCGAAGCTTAATAATTACGGCGTATCAAAAGCCACGGGTGATGTTTTTGTTTTCTTAAATAATGATACATTAATTATTTCTGAGGATTGGATGGAACGTCTTGCGGAAAATGCCTTAAGAAAAGACATTGGTGTTGTTGGAGGATTGCTACTTTATCCGGACGATACCATTCAGCATGCGGGTGTAGTTGTCGGCATGGGTGGATGGGCGGATCACGTGTTTAAGGGCATGGATCCTATACATTTTGGAAGTCCGTTTGTATCACCTGTACTTAGCCGCAATGTTTTAGCCGTAACAGGGGCATGCATGGCGATATCTCGTGAGACGTGGAATCAGATAGGCGTTTTTGATGAAGAATTTATTATATGTGGCAGTGATGTAGAGCTCTGCATCCGTGCGTATGATAGAGGCTTGTTTAACCGTTATGATGCCAATGTTAAATTGTATCATCTTGAGTCCAAAAGCAGAGATTCGTATATTCCGGAAGTCGATTTTAAAAAATCGGATGTCATGTATGCACCATATAGAGAAAATGGTGATCCGTTCTATAACGTAAATCTGAGTAAAGAATCTGTTATTCCGAAGGAGCTGGCAGAGCCGATGCCAAGTGCAAATTTCAAGAATTTTTTGAAAAAGTGTCCGTTGATTGTGTCTGCATATCAAAGTATAAAAAATAAAATGATTCAGCCAGCAGAATATTCAATTCCTGAAATCGGATCAATGCATCCAACAATGACGAATATTCCGTTTGGAAAACGATTAAATCTGGTGGTACCGAGCATCGATAGGCAACATGTCTTTGGCGGAATTGCAACTGCACTGAAAATCTTTGAATGTATCTGCGAGGAGATGGACTGTGCAGCTAGAATTATTACGACAGATGCAGAAGTGAAAAGGGAAACATCTGTATTGTCGGCAAAGTATAAGCAGGTAAAAAGTAATGAAGAAAGTTCGGCACGCTATCAAGTGGTTTCTTACTCGGATCGCGCGACCGCTGAATTGACGGTTGCAAAGGAAGATTATTTTGTCGCTACCGCATGGTGGACAGCTTATATTATCAGCGATGTGATGAAATGGCAGAGTAAGGTATATAGCGTGGAGAAGAAACCGTTGTTGTATATTATTCAGGATTATGAGCCTGGGTTTTATGCATGGTCTTCTCGCTATATGATGGCAGAAAGTACATATCATTTGGATGCGTCCACATATGCAATTATCAATTCGACAGAACTGGATGTATTTTTACAAAGCAGACAATATCAATTCGAAAAAAGCTGGGTATTTGATCCAGTACTTAATGAGAGGTTAAGAAAAAAACTTCCGGATTCTTCTGGAAGTATTTCAAAGAAAAAACAGATTATGGTTTATGGCCGTCCTTCCGTTGAACGAAATGCGTTTGGCATACTCGTTGCAGGCCTGACGAAGTGGAGTAGACTTCAGAAAGATGCGGAAATGTGGTCTGTTTATTCCTTGGGTGAGCAGCATGATGATATTGAATTGGCTCCTAATGTGATTATGCATTCGATGGGTAAGCTGTCGTTAGACGAATATGCACAATTTTTGACAGATACTTATGCTGGGGTATCGCTGATGGTATCTCCACATCCAAGTTATCCGCCGTTGGAGATGGCAGCATTTGGCGTTAAAACGATTACCAATAAATATGAGAATAAGAATTGGCAGGATTTTAGCACTAATATCTATGCTCTAGATAAATGTACACCGGATGATATTGCGGAGAAATTGCAACAGATTTGTAATCAGTTTGATGGTCTGGGAAAACTAGATGCGCCAAGTCGATATTTAGATAGCGACAATGGATTTTATGCGATTGCGCAAGAGATTGTTAAATATTATCAATAAGGAAATAATAATGGTTTTTTCATCAACAATTTTTTTATTTGTATTTCTGCCATTCACATTAGCAGGATATTACCTCATTCGGCATGAGTTACGTAATTCGTTTTTGTTACTCATGAGCCTGCTGTTTTATGCAGTCGGTGAGCCCAAATTTGTGTTTATTATGATGGCCTCTATTGTGGCAAATTATTTGATGGGATTGATAATTTGGTGCTTTCGAGAGGCAAGTATATCTAAACGCAGAGTTATTCTTGTCATAACAATTTGTTTGAATTTGGCATTATTATTTTATTATAAATACTATGATTTTGCGATTAGCAATATCAATGCATTACTACACACATCAATTCCGCTGAAAAATATTGTATTGCCGATCGGTATTTCATTCTTTACGTTTCAGGGTATGAGTTATGTATTGGATGTGTATATGGGAAAAGCAGAGGTGCAAAAGAATCCTTTGAATGTAGCGCTGTATATTGCGCTGTTCCCGCAACTAATCGCAGGACCAATCGTTCGATACTCCGATGTAAATACGGAGATTGACAATAGAGTAGAGAACGTTACTGATTTCGCTTCGGGCATACAACGTTTTGCGGTAGGCTTAGCGAAAAAAGTAGTATTGTCGAATAATTTTGCATTGTTGGCAGATCAGGCTTTCGGCACGGTTCCGGCAGAATTAGGTGCAGGAATGGCGTGGTTAGGTGCGATTGCATACACCTTGCAGATTTATTATGATTTCTCGGGTTATTCGGATATGGCAATCGGATTGGGGCGGATGTTTGGTTTTCATTTTCTTGAGAACTTTAATTACCCCTACATTGCTACTAATGTATCGAATTTTTGGAGAAGATGGCATATTTCACTTTCATCGTGGTTCCGCGATTATGTATATATTCCGCTCGGAGGTAATCGAACGGGAAATGTATATATTCATTTGCTGATCGTATTTTTCTTAACCGGTTTATGGCATGGTGCTTCGTGGAACTTTGTTGTTTGGGGCTTGTGGCATGGCATGTTTCTAATTATAGAACGCGTAATTCGCAATAAGAATATTACAGTTCCTGTACCTAAACTGGTAAAATGGTTATACACTATGCTGGTTGTTATTATTGGCTGGGTATTCTTCCGCGCAGCAGATTTAACGGCAGCAGTTGATTATTTGAAGTGCATGTTTGGTATCCAAGGACAGACATTGTATCATCAGACTATTTATGCACTGCAGGATTACAAAGTAGTATTGGTTTTGGGTGTTGTTTGTATGCTTCCGTGGTCGATTCAGCTTGGAAAATATAAAGGAGAAAATAATTCGCTAAAAGCATTATTGTGGGTACAGCCTATAATAAGCATTGTACTGCTTATTATAGGTGCTGCTTACACAGTAACCAGCACCTATAATCCGTTTATCTATTTTAACTTTTAGTGAGGCGAAAATGAAACGTAAAAACATAAAGGCATGGTCGCTTATAGTAGCATTTGCGGCAATAATTACCGCTCCTATTTTTCTGATTCATTGGACTGGTGGCGACTATTCTGAAGCAGAGAAGAGGAATTTGGCACCTAAGCCTATAATCTTTTCAGAAGATGGGTCGATCAACCGGAATGCAATGTCTGAAACAAAGAGTTGGCTAGAAGATCATATTGGATTTCGAGATAAATTTGTCAAATTAAGTGCCGGAATCAAATACTACTTGTTTGGCCAATCGCCATCAGATCAAGTGCATATCGGTGAGGATGGTTGGCTGTATTATGTGCCCGATAATAATCTGAAAATTGCAACGGGTGATTATCCTTTATCGGATGAAGATTTAAATATGATATGTCATAATATGGGAAAGATAAAAGATAAAATGGCAGCAGAGAACAGAGAATTTGTAGTTGTTTTGCCGCCAAGTAAAATTAGTGTTTATCCGGAAAATGCTCGTTGCGGAGATAATTGTTATCGAATTACTCCGGTAGATATAGTAGCGGAACGATTGGAGCAGATTGGTGTTCATGTTGTTCGATTAAAGGAAAATTTAATCGCTGAGAAAAAGGATCAGCAAGTATATTTTAAAGAAGATACACATTGGAATGAAGCAGGCGCATACATTGCATATAAAACAATAATCAAAGATTTGAATGCTTGGAGAATAATCAATACCGACCCTCAAAATGTGAAATATATTGATTCTGAACATATATGCGATTTAACATTGATGATGGGACGTAGTTCAGCAGAAAAGACCATTAGCTCGGTGATTAAAAATCAGAAGGCAGAAAAATTAAGTAATGGTTCTCCACAATATGAGCAGTGCGCATCTCTAGTGGATGGGAGTACAGTTTATACGTATTCTAATCCGACTAATGCCAATAAATTAAAGGCTCTATTTTGGGGTGACTCTATGTTTGGTTCATGGAATGCTACAGAGCTATTGGCTGAGAATTTCAATGAATTTACATATGTTTGGAATTACAATATTTCAGAAGAGCTACTCCAAGCTACAGATCCTGATGTTGTCTTTTTAGAAATGACAGAACGAGGAATTATAGGCCTGGCAACTATACAATTTGATATTTTGCAACAAAGTTATCAGTTGACGAGTGTGGATAATGTATTCGAGGCAGAAATTAGAAATAATAATGGCAATCTTAGCATTAGCACATGGGGAAAAACAGATCCCCAAGTGATTTTTACACCATTAAAAACAGCGTTAAATATCAATAAAATTCATATTACGTTTTCTAATATCAATGTGTCGCAGAGAATGCAGTTGTATTATGCAGAGGATAATAAATCATTTGAAGAGGAAAAATCCATAATTTTTGATATATTTCCAAATCAAATGGAGTATGAACTAACGGGATTTGACAGTAATAAAATAAGTAATTTGCGTTTGGACTTAGAAGATGGAATATCTGATATATGCGATATAGCAAAGATTGAATTGATATATTCGGAATAATTCAAAACTGATTTAAGGAGAATAAGATGAATAAACAGAAAAATTATAGAATAGTAATTACAACTATTTTGATTATCTTCTTAATCATGTTGAGTTTATTTTGTCATGTAAAAACTGCAGAGATTTCTTATGCAAATTTAGCTCAAAGTGGTACTACTGTTCCGGCACAGGAATTAACACAAGCTGTGATTTATCAGCAGGAAATCCCTTGTTCATTTGAAAAAATTAAGGAAGTTGGATTTCATTTTGCAAACTACTCCGATAGAGAGAATAAGGGCTTGGTATCTATACAGGTTCTATTGGATAATGATGTTATCGGTGAAGAAAGTATAGATGCATCTCAGATTAGAGATGGCGAGTACTATTATGTCCGATTGAACAGAACTCCTCAGATTGGAGAAAAAATCACTGCAAGGATTAGCAGTAATAGTAAAACTGGCCAGGGTGTAACTATTTGGAGTAGCAGCAATGAATACTTAAATAGTCAAGGCTCCACCTTGGCGATTAATGGTGTTGTTCAAAATACGCAGTTAGAATACAAATTTATTTTAAATCAAGCAAACCCAAAACTGTCAATCTGGTTTATTCCTCTATTGGGAGTAGGCATTTTTCTCTATTTTTTAACGGGTGTACCACAATACTATATTGCTTATTTTCAAACTCGATATTGCACTAAAAGAATAATTTTCTATATAGGATTATTGGTGATTGGTATGGTAATTCTATGCCTGCGTAATATGGATTTCATAACGACACCTATCATATACGGTGAAGATGGGTGGTTTTTATCAAGACAGTTGAACAATGGCCTCCTCCAAGGATTATTTTCGACACGTGGCGGAGATAGTGCAGATTTTTCGCAAACCAGCGCATATCTTCTTACTTGGTTGGCTGCAAAAACAACAGCAATACTTCATGGATATAGCTTAGCGGAGTATCCATTATGGATGGGTATTTACGGAAATATGAGTTTTGCATTTGCAGGAATTATAATGTATAGAGCATTTGAACTGCTGATTGATCGAAAAACAGCATTTGTCGCGTATGCTGCGGTAATTCTGATGAACTTAGGGAATACCTCATCGGAAGTGTTGGGACGAATTTTAAATACTGGGTTTTTGTGGACTGTTATCGTGGCAGCCGCATTGATGATACGGTATATGCGATATGATAAATATGATTTGGAAAGTGTAATAGAAGATATTTTATGTTTTATAGGTGCTTTCACATTTCCAATCTGTTTTTTAGAGATAGGTATTTATCTAGTGTTTCAAATACTTCGCAACTGGGAAGACAAGAAGATATATATTCGAAAAAATATTTTACAATTTATGACGTTTGTCTTAGGCGTTATTATGTTGCCGAGATTATTAACAAGTGCAGGCGGAGGTGTAAATCTTACAACCAAGTGGGATAGCATGGTTGAATTTTTTATCGCTAGACATTTCCTGTTTCCATTTATATGGCCGTTCTATCATAAGTTGACAGACAGCATAGTCATAGCACTGTTTTTGATTTATGCAATAGTAGTGCTATGGGCAGCGCTGCTTTCTGTGAAAAAGCATGGCGTAACGAATGCTTTTGTTCTGTATGCTGCGCTTACAGTTTCGGTTTGCGGAGCGTCGGCATATATGAGAAGAACGATGAGTGCGCTATTTGCAGATTATTCTTCCACGTACCCTGATAGATATTATTATGCGTGTAATATATTGGCATTGATGCTTGGGGTAGTAGCTATACTTATCATTATAAATGGTTCAAAATTGCAAAAAAAATACCCAAGTATTATTTGTTTAGTCACGGTAACGTACATGTGTTGTAATCCTTATCTGCTTAGCTTTACCTACGGCAACTATGCACCTGTATTAGGTGGGGAATATAAGGGGAGTTTAGTAGATAACTGTAAGGAGTCAATCCAGAAGCAGCGGATGAGTGAAAAAGCAAACAACCTAGTTGTAGATATATATCCCAATGGATGGACTATGGATATGCCGTTACAATATGCGTTAGCGACAGCAGAGGATAGTAATATTCGATAAGATGCAGCAGTGAAAGGGAACGATTTAAATTGAGCAGCAAAAGAACTCTATTATTCATCCCGATGTACAACTGTGAAAAGCAGATTACACGGGTACTAAATCAACTTACGCCAGAAGTATGCAACTACATAACAGAAGTCATTATTGTAAACAACCGAAGCACTGATAATGGAGAGGAAGCAGTAGAGCAATACCTGAAATCAAGGGATATTCAGACGAGGGTAAAGCTGCTCCGTAATGATGAAAATTATGGCCTTGGCGGCTCGCATAAGGTCGCATTCGAATATGCGATTGATAATGGCTTTGACTATGTTGTCGTCTTGCATGGAGATGATCAAGGAAGAATTGCAGACTTTTTACCGCTTTTGAAAAGCAAAGATTATGAGAAATATGATTGCTGCCTTGGTGCTCGCTTTATGAAAGGTTCAGAACTGATTGGCTATGATAAGATTCGTATTTGGGGAAATTACGGATTTAATCTGATTTTCTCGCTCGTTGTAGGCAAATCGATTAAAGATTTGGGATCGGGTCTGAACATGTATAAGGTTGATACCTTGAAAAATCGATATTTTATGAAATATCCGGATACCTTGTATTTTAACGATCTTATGATTCTGGCTTCGTGCTATTACAAGCAAAAAATGAAGTTCTATCCAATTTCTTGGAGAGAAGAAGATCAAGACTCGAATAATAAATTGTGGAGCTTTTCTTGTTCTTTATTGAAAATGCTGTGGAGTTATCTAAGAGGCCCTAAAAAATACTTAGAACAGGATATGCGCGCTAAACAGATTGCAAATTACACAGCACAAGTTATCTGCGAAAAGTAAAAGGAGACAATGGATATGAAAGTATTGATTACAGGAGCCGCCGGTTTCATCGGTTCGCAATTAGCGCATGCGCTTTGGCAGAAGAATGCGGACTTGATTTTGATTGATAACTTCTCATATGGAAAAATGGATAATCTGGTTTTTCCAGATCATGATTTCACAGATGAGATTATTCGCATGGACATCAGAGATAAATCTGGTATTGAAAATCTTCTGTGTAATGGAGATGTGGATTATATCTATAATATTGCAGGTATTGCCCCACTCCCTGATTGCCAGTTAGACCCAGTGGAAGCAATCAGTGTAAATCTTTCGGGATTGGTTAATCTTCTTGAAAACGGCCGTAAATATGGTGTAAAAAAGGTGATCCAAGCGAGCACGAACGCAATGTATGAGAATGAAACAACTTTCCCGACTCATGAGGATAACTTTAAGCAGCCGACATTGATTTATCCGAATACAAAATATTGTGCAGAACGTTTCGCGCAGTCCTATTGTGACACGTACGGAATGAGTGTGACCTGCCTGCGCTTTGCAAATGTATACGGCCCTCATATTGATTGCCTGAGAAAGCAACCTCCTTTTGTAGCATACATGATTCGAGAGCTGTTTTATGACAGAACCCCGATTTTTCATTCGGACGGCAATCAGAGAAGAGATTACATCTATGTAGACGATCTGATCAGACTTGCTATTCTCGTGCAGGATGGTGATGGGTTTGATTGCGTAAATGTGTCTTCCAACAGCAACTACTCCGTTAACGAAATGTATGAGATCGCGCAGAAACTTATGAAAAAAACAATTCCGGCATCGTATGCGTCGGATGCACACTATTGGGAAAAGTATCCGGAGCTTTATGAAGGTGCTTATTGTATTCGTGAAGAAATTCTGAATCATGAAATCAACAAGTATTCATTATGTGATAACAGCTATGCTAAAAACAAATATGGCTGGGTTCCTGAAGTTGGAATGGAAGAGGGCCTGCGCAGAGTTATCGAGCATGAGTGCGACCTCTTGAGTAGACTGGAGGTTTGATTTATGGATAAAATTCACCTAATTATGCCCATGGGTGGCGGTGGAACCCGCTTCGGCAACATGGGCTTTGAGCTGCCGAAGCCGCTGATTGAACTGCAGGGAAGACCATTCTTTTATTGGGCGGTACAGTCCGTTGTGAAGTTTATGGACGTTCAGGATATTACTTTTGTTGTACTGCAGGAGCATGTTGAACGGTTCGAGATTGATAAGAAAATCAGGGAGTTCTATCCGGCAGCGAAAGTTCAGATTATTCCGCATCTGTTGAATGGTGCGGTACTGACCTGCATGGAAGGGGCCAAAACGATTGCTGATAAAAAGCCGATACTGTTCAATGACTGCGACCATGCGTTTACATCTAAGTCATTTTATCGCTACTGCACGGATGGCGAATACGAGAAAATTGACGGCGCACTGCTGACGTTCCGTTCGGATAGCCCCAATTACAGTTATGTGCGGTTTGATAATGATGGCCGAGTTACGGGAACGATTGAAAAGCAGGTCGTAAGCAATGAAGCAATTTGTGGTGCATACTATTTTAAAGATCGTACAACTTTTGAAACTGCGGCTGAGTCGTACTTAAAGCACTGCGCGTATAAAGAGTTCTTCATGAGTGGTGTATACAATGTGCTTTGCGATAAGGGCAGCATTGTGAAGACGTTTGAGATTGACGAGCATATCTCGTTCGGCACTCCTGAAGAGTATGAAACAGCATTGGCCGATGCTCGGCTAAAGAAGTTGGAAAGATGAAATTGTTGTATCTGTTCGGCGCGATTTTGTTGATTTGCTTAGCGCATTTACTGCGTGTTTTCCGATGGACCTTGTTTATTGAGGTTTATGAAAAGCCACCACGCAAGAAACTGACACAGGCTCTGGCAATCGGTTATATGTTGAATTATGTTCTGCCATATAAGTTGGGAGATATCGTTCGAGCTGTTATCTCAGGAAAGAGTCTCAAGAATAAGTATTCTCTGTCGTTTTCGACGGTTATTATTGATCGGTATCTGGATATTATCTGCGTTGGGGCAATATTTGCGCTGTTCTTTGCGAGTGGTTATCAGAATGCTGCGATTATGGAATCGGCAATGTTCTATACATTCATTGCAGTTACGATACTTCTGGGAACCTGCATACTGTATGTATTTCGAAACTATTTGAAGAAAGCGGCCAGAGCGCTTGCAAGTATCTTTAACGACAATATAGAGGCATGGCTGCTGGAATTTGCATGGGCACTGATTTCAAATATAAAGGATATCGTTCGTAAGATAAGCACAGGTAAATTTCTGGTTTCAACAGTCGGTATGTGGGTCATGTATTTGCTGTCATACTACATGTATGGTGAATTCCTAAGCTCGGTCGGAAGCAATATTTCATGGATTGATGTCTTTTCCATGCTGTTCACGCAGAATGGTATTCGAATGAGTACATTCCTGATCCCAGTGTTTGAGAATTATTCAGATCCTTCACATCTGCTTTATATGGCTGCATATATGCTGCTGCCGCTCGTAGTGCTTCTGCTGGTGGCTGCGAAAATGAAGCAGAATGAGGAAGATAAAAATAACTACATTAATCTCTTGCCACATATCAATCCGAAAGAACGGCTGGATTTTCTGGAGTTATATTTTTCGGGCGGGAATAGAGAATACGTCAGCAATTATCTGAAAATCAATCAGAATATATCAATTATTAGAGATTACTCAGCGGGATCGAATGCCACAACGATGCTCTGTACCGATGGCCGAACAACTTTTTTTCGTAAATATGCGTTTGGTGAAGACGGAAAGAAGCTGTATCAGCAGATCTGCTGGCTGAAGGAGAATGCAGGACTGATCAAGGTGCCGCAGATACTGCGCGAAGACCATAATGATGTATATTGTTATTATGATATGCCATTTAACAGTGGGGCAACTGGATTGTTTGAATACGTTCATTCAGTACCTGCAGAGGATGGCTGGCGTATTATCAGATTGGCGTTGGAAGATCTGGAAACGACGATATATCAGCGGAATGTTCGGAACGCCGATGTCACTACGATTCATAAGTATTACAGCTCGAAGGTTTTGAAAAATCTTACGAAAATCAAGGAATCCAAGCGTATCAGCAGACTGCTGGAGTATGAAACCGTCCAGATCAACGGAGTGGAATATCCCAACCTGCAGGCATATGAAAAGTATCTTAGTGAAGAAACATTGCAGCGCGTTTTTCACAATGATACCTATGCCACAATTCATGGAGACCTCACAATCGAGAATATTATATGTAATTGCAGTGCAAATGGTGCACCAGATTATTATTTTATCGATCCCAATACCGGTAATGTTCATGATTCGCCCAATCTGGATTATGGCAAGCTGCTGCAATCCATTCATGGTGGTTATGAATTCTTGATGGCTACCCAGAATGTGGAATGTGAGGAAAACAAAATTCAGTTTATGTATACGAAATCGTCGGTATATGATGAACTGCACGCGCGCCTCCACCAGTATATGACTGAGCACTTTTCCTATGAACAAGTGAGAAGCATCTATTTTCATGAAATCATTCACTGGCTGCGCCTCATGCCATATAAGATTGAGAAGACGGGAAAGCGTGCTTTGATATTTTATGCCGGCCTGCTGATGTTGCTGAAAGACATTATTGAAACTTACGGAGATAGTATCGATGAACGATAAAAAACTTGCAATTTTCGATTTGGATGGCACATTGTTCGATACCAGAGAGGTAAATTATCTGGCGTATAAAGAAGCGCTTCGGCCGTATAATATTACTTTAGACGAAGAATATTTCAAGACAAAATGTAACGGCAGGCATTACACAGAGTTTATTCCTCGAATCATGGGAACGACTGAATATCTGGAAGAAGTACACAAAGCCAAGAAACAGGCGTATGCTCACAATCTGGCGTCGGCAACAGTGAATGAACATCTGTTTTCAATTATCCGAAACTGGAAGGTAGAGTACCATTGTGCTGTTGTAACCACCGCGTCAAGGAAGAACGTAATGGATATTTTGTCGTTCTTCCATGTAGAGGATTTATTCGACTGCATCATTACACAGGAAGATATCTCACATCCCAAACCGGATCCGGAAGGATTCCTGCTTGCAATGGATCATTTTAAGGCAGCACCACGAGATACCGTAATTTTTGAAGACTCGGATGTCGGTATTGCCGCGGCAAGAGCAACAGGTGCGACAGTTATTGTTGTAGACCGATTTTAAAGGGGCTGCATTGATATGAAACAGTTTCTTTTGCAGGCAGTGAAGTTCGTTGGATTAAGCGGTATTGGCTGGATATTGGACTTCGGTACATATTCTATATTGACATTCTTTTTGCATAATCCTGAATTGAGTAATATTATCAGTTCATGGGTTGGAGTAACTTTTGTCTTTAGTCTGGCAACTCGAAAGGTATTCCAGGATAACGGAAAAATCCCGTTAAAGCTGAAATATGTGATATATCTCTGCTACCAGTGTGTGCTAATTTTCTTTATCTCTAAAGTATTGAATGTAGTAAATGTTCTTATTGCTACCAAGTGCGCGATAGTGGTTATTCAGAAAATGTCTGCAATTATTGCCAAGATAGCGGTCACACCTATAACGATGGTCCTGAACTTTGTAATGATGAAGATTATTGTGGAGAAGATTTGAGATTGTAGGCTCTATGATAGCGTATAATTAAGGACCTATTGACAAAAATACATAAATCGGAGTGAGAGCGGCATCTGCACGGAGTTTCAGCGACACTTTCACGCAGTAGAGCGACATAGTGAATAGTGCTTGCAGCAGCGCAGATATGGTGCGGGATAGAACACTTTAATGAATTAGCAGGCTAGATGGCGAAAATCTTTATCACCTGAACGAAACACACCCCACCCCCATCTCCTCAAACTTTCCTAACAATTTAATAAAGTCAGATTTCTTAATCCTACAATCCTTACGGACGGCTGCGAGCGAAACGCAGCCGTTCGCCTTTTGCGCGATGCGACGCATCTTTTTCTTTGTCTTTTCGTGATACTTAGAGGCGTCAATACGGTCGAGCAGCTCGGAGAGCGGAACCGGATCAAAGTGCGTCATATGCAGTCGATGCAGGAACTTGCGTTGCTGCTTTTCTACCTGCTTGCTGAGCTCAATAAGTTGACCATACCAGTCTTTTGCCTTGGTTATCTTGGTGATTTTCGAACGCTTAAACTGTAATTCAAGACGCAGAATATGCTCATCAATCTGGATATTATGCCGTTTTTTGAGCTCATACGTTTTATCGTAAACCGAAAAAGCGCAGCTTTGAGACTGATTTTCGATCGTCCACGAATGCTTATCCGCCTCTTTGGATTTCTCGTCAAAATCCATATATGAACTGAAAGAAATCACGCTGTAACGGGGGATAGGATATGATTTCTTGAACATTTCAAGTCGTTTGCGTACGTCGGACCTGCTTTCGTAATACAGATTGCAGGTCAGATCGCATCGAGACAGCTTGAAAGTCTTGAGCGGTTCGGATACTCCGATATCTTTGAGAATGTAACTAAGAAAGAGCTTCATCCCTAAAAAATCCATATGGGGCTGAAACAGCTGTGTCGGCTGATAATGACCGGCAAGCAGGGAAGAGGGGTTGACGATCAGCGTCAGCCAGCTCGGACGAGAGCCGAAGGTCTGACTCATCTGAATTTCAACGCCCCGGGATTTGTACTGCGTGATCTGATAGTAGGAAGATAACGCATACCTATCTTTACCACAGCAGAAGCACTTGTTCTGCTCAATAATATTCTGAATTTCAGAATAGGAATACTTTCGCTTTAAGCAAAAGGTGTGAATACCAGATTCATTCATAATCATTTGCTGCGCCTCCGTTTTTGTGCGCATACCGTGCAGCGCTTGCAGGTTTTAGTTTCGTTCTGTCCCTGATACTCGAGAATATCACTTACCATGCAGTTATCGCTGTGGATAAAGTCATGCACCTGCTTCCGTTTTGTCTTTATTGTTTTAGCGGCTTTGGCTGACTGCTTTTTCGTCTTCTTGATAAAGCTGTCCGAGACAGCATCATCGTCGCCGTTCTGATCGTAGAAGAGGACACAGTGCGCCTTTCGTCCATCACGTCCCGCTCGGCCAATCTGCTGAATGTAATCCGTCATGCTGATTGGCGCGTTAAAGTGTACAACAAGTTCAATATCGGAAACATCAATACCCATCGAGAACGCCGAGGTTGAAATCATAATTTTTCTTTCACCATGCAGGAAGTCGAACAGCAGCTCTTTCTTGTGACGTTCCGGCTTAACTCGTGAATGATAGCGAGTCACCTCGTCCGTATATCTTTCACGCAGGATATTATATAATGCATCGACATAAGCCGTAGTCTGCGCAAAGATCAGCACCGAGCCATCCTTGTGATATTTATCAATCAGCTTGCATAATTTCTTGATACGGAATTCAAGTCGTTCCTCCAACAGTTTCTTCTGACAGGTAACGTCCTTTTTGAGCAGAATAAGATTATCGCGTCGTAAATCACTGCGGAGCACAGCGGGCTTGTCCATATGCAGACTGTTGCGAATAGTGTCGAGAGAGTCAGCCGGTATCGTCGCGGAGCAGGCGCAGATCACCGGTTTATGCTCCAGCTTATCAATAAATTCGCCAATGTGCAGATAAGCGTCACGAAACGTTTGACCCCATTCCGTAACGCAGTGGCACTCGTCAACAACTACCATAAAGATATCCGTCTGTTTCATCACGGAAAGAAAGGTACTGTTCTGTAAACGTTCCGGCGTCACATAGAGAAAGTTCAGCCTGCCTTTGCGCGCCTTCTTCAAGATCTTTTCGGTATCTTCCTTCGTGGTGTCCTTGTCGATGTATTCAGCAGAAATGTTATGAGCCTTTAATGTCTGCACCTGGTTGTAGATCAGCGCAAGCAATGGTTCAATAACAATCGTCAGCCTGTCGGAATGAGCAAGACCAACGGTTTCGTAGATGACCTGTTTGCCGGAAGACGTGGCAGCAATCACGATCGCATCCTGTCCGGCATCAAGAGTTTTCATCGGGATGATCTGCGCCTTGCGAGGCTTGTCAAAACCAAGCTGTTTCAAAGTAGATTTAAGATGTCGTTTAATATCCATAGAGATAATCCTCCTCCATATAAAGATTATCAATATGTTCTACATGTATAAAAAGATAATGCCGAATAGTGAACTTTTTTGAAAAATTTATTACATTTTTTGATATAATAAAAAAACGTCTCAAATACCTTCCCTGAGTATTTGAGACACAAATATTGCATTTATTCATAATAAAAGTGTAAAAAAGTTAGATTAAATAGATGGATTTTGCCGGATTTTTTGTTCTGGTGCTACGCGAAATTCAATCTTTGTAGCCGTCTGTAGCCAAACCTTCCGGCAGCCATCGCGTCAACCCTTATTTCGCCCGCAATAAACGGCGGTGCGAGCGGGACGTCAGCAATTCGCAAAACCGTCTTTAATTTGACGAATTCACGCCGATATGCTACAATAAGTACAGCGAAGAGATACTTTTCGAGACGCTTGATTCCAGCCTCGCGAGTCTCAAAATCCCGTGGCTACAGGCCTCCGAGAGCTTGGCTCCATGTAGCCAACTTGTAGCCAAAACGAAAAAAACGCCTTTTTACGGCCCTCTGACAAGCGGTTTCGCCGTCCACTGCGTGTATTCTGGACTCCCCATTTCGCACGGAGACCGTCCAAATGTTCCAAAACCAACGAGAAAAAATAATTTTAGGCGAGTTCAACTCCCCTCGGCTCTGCCAAAACTATAACAAAACCGACGGTTTGTGCCGTCGGTTTTGCTTCTTTTAATTTTTCTTTCCGCGTTCTTCGTAATTGTCGAGAAAGGAATGCAGCACACCGCCGGTCTTGTAGCCGGGCATCATGTCCAGATTGACCGCGTGGATGCTGTTGAAGATGCTGCGCTCGATGCCGGGGTTGTCGCGGCGCAGACGGCGCAGCAGGGTCTTGACCTCCTGGCGCTTGGAACCGCCGCCGCCGTTGTCGCACATGGTGCAGTTTTCGGTGAAGCGGCACGCGCACTGGATGAATTCCAGCTCGTTGTACTGCTTCCACGCGATGATGTCCTCCTCGTGGACGCAGTAGAGCGGGCGGATCAGCTCCATCCCGGCGAAGTTCGTGCTGTGCAGCTTGGGCAGCATGGCCTGCATCTGCGAGCCGTAGAACATACTCATGACCGTGGTTTCGATAACGTCGTTGAAATGATGACCGAGGGCGATCTTGTTGCAGCCGAGCGACTGCGCCTTGCTGTACAGATAGCCGCGGCGCATACGGGCGCACAGGTAGCACGGGTTCTTCTCGCTGTTGTTCGCGACGGCAAAGACGTCGGTTTCAAAAAACGTGATCGGAATGTGCAGCAGCGCGGCGTTGCTCTCGATTTTGCTGCGGTTGATTTCGTTGTAGCCGGGGTCCATGACGAGGAAAACGACCTCGAACGGGACCTCGCTGTACCGCTGGAGCAGCTGCATCAGCTTCGCCATCAGCATGGAGTCCTTGCCGCCCGAGATGCAGACCGCGATTTTATCGCCCGGCTGAACGAGCTGATACTGGCGGACGGCGAGCGTAAACGGGTTCCAGATGGTCTTGCGGAATTTCTTGATGATGCTGCGCTCGATCAGCTCATGCGCTTCTAAAGTACGTTTCATAGACAGACTCCGTTCGTTTATTTCACCAGTTCGTGATAGCACTCGTCAAAAATGGCGAGAAATTCGTCGATTTCCGCATCGGTCGTGAGATGGCTCAGGCTGATGCGCCACGAGGAGAGCGCGTTTCTTCTGTCCCGGCTGACGGCGAACACTGCGCGGGAGGGCAGACCGTCCGCTGAGCAGGCAGACTTGACCGAAACGCAGACGCCGCGCTCGGAAAGCGCCCGCTGAAAGACCGTGCCCTTGACGTTTTTGACGCTGAGGTTGAGAATATGCGGAACCGCGCCCTCCGGACTGTTGATGCGCACTGCGGGGTAGGCGGAAAGCGCCTTGCGCAGCCGCGCACTGTGGCGGCGGACGATGGCGCAGCGCTCCTCGCGTCCCGCGCAGGCCAGTTCGAGCGAAAACGCCGTCGCGGCGGCAAGACCGAGCGCCGGGGTGCCGCTGCGGTAGAGCGTGGTGCTTGCGCCGCCGTGCATCTGCGGTTCAAGCGGCATACGGCTGCGCTTGAGCAGAACGCCGCTGCCGCACAGACCGCCGAACTTATGCGGCGCGAAGCTCATGGTATCGATGCCGGAAAAGCTGACCGGAATGCGGCCGACAGCCTGCGTTGCGTCTACGTGCAGGCGGCAGTTCGGGCAGTCGGCCAGAAGAGCCGCGATTTCCTCGACCGGCTGCACTGTGCCGAGCTCGCTGTCCACCGCGCAGACGGCAACGAGAACCGTGTCCGGGCGCAGCAACTCGCGGACTTCCTCGGGGTCTATGCGGCCGTCGCGGCCGATGGAGAGCAGGTCGATTTCCCAGCCGCGCTCCTGAAGTGCGGTCAGACTGCCGCTGACCGAGGAATGCTCGAGCGGGGTGGAGATGATGTGTCTGCCGATGTGGCGCGAGGCCTGCGCGATGCCTTTGATGGCGAGGTTGTTCGCCTCGGTCGCGCCCGAGGTAAAAATCACCTCGGAGGGAGCGGCGCCGGTGAGCGCTGCAATCTGCTCGGTCACGCGCGCCATTTCCTCGCGCGCCGCTTTTCCGGCCGCATGAACCGAGTTCGGGTTGGCCGTGAAGCGGCGCTCTGTATCGCAGAAACGCTCGAGCACCGCCGGGTCCGCCGGGGCGTGAGCGGCATAATCAAGATAAATCATGAAAGTGGCTCCTTATAATAAGGTTAACGGCTTTAATCATAGCATTTACATAGGAAAAAGTCAAGACAGGGGATTTTTCGCCCTGCCGCCGGAGAAAAGCAGCGGCAGGCAAAGTTTTCCGGCTGACTGTGTTGATTTGATGAAAAACCGATGTAGATTTGAAAAACTCTGCGCCTGCGCAGCGGAAAAGTGCTATAATAGCCGCAGAAACAAGTAACTGCCGTATCGGACGGAAGGAGCAATGCCGTTATGAAAACAACAAAACACCGCGCGGGAAAACGAATTTTATGCCTGATGCTCTGCATGGCGCTGTCCGGCGGCGCGTGGGCGGGAGCGGTCGATTACACCTGCCCGGACTGCGGAAAGACGGTTCACGTGACCGACGTCGCAGACGTTGCGGAAAAGGCACTGCCGAGCGTGGTTTCCATCACCAATATTTCGGTGCAGGAGGCGCAGCAGTATTTCGACCGCTACGGCCATAACAGCACCGAGCTGCGCGAAACGACGAGCGCCGGCTCGGGCGTTATCTTCGAGAAAACGGCGGATACGCTGTATATCCTCACGAATTACCACGTTGTCGAGGGTGCGGCCACGCTCTCGGTCGGCTTTGTCGATGACGAGGTGTACAAGGCGCAGCTGTGCGGCATAAACCCGACGCGCGATATTGCGGTCGTGAAAGTGCCGCTGAGCTTGCTTTCGAGCAGCACGCGCAGCAAAATCGCTGTCGCGCCGCTCGGCGACTCGACCTCTCTGCGGGTCGGAGAGCAGGTGGTTGCCATCGGCAACGCGCTCGGCTACGGCCAGTCGGTCACGACCGGCATCGTCAGCGCACTGAACCGCTCGGTCCAGACCGGCACGGACAGCACGGGCAAGGCGGTCACGGCGACCTTTATCCAGACGGACGCCGCCATCAACCCGGGCAACAGCGGCGGTGCGCTGCTCAATATGTCGGGCGAGGTCATCGGCGTAAACACCGCAAAGCTCTCCTCGACCGGCGTCGAGGGCATGGGCTATGCTATCCCGGTCTCCGAAATCAAGACCATGGTGAACACCCTGAAAACCCAGACGACTACCATGACGGTCAAAAAGCAGACCGGCACGAACCTCTACTATTATTACCGCAGCAAATAAAACGGACAGAGCGTATGCAGACCAAACCGCATACGCTTTTCTGTTGCGCAGATGCGGAATGCGCGGTAAGATAGAGGGAGAAACACAAGGGGAGGGCAAAGACTATGCAGCTTTACGAATTCGGGCCGGAGGCGGCGGAAAACGTACTCATTCAGCCGGTCGGTGACCACGACCTGCCGCTGATTGAAAACGAAATAGCGGAGATACGCAGGCGCACGGAAATCCCGTTCCGGCTGACGGCGGTCAAGGTCGAAAGCTGGAACCGCGATCTTTCGCCGTGGCCCGCGCCGGCGGTGTTCGGAAACGAGGACTTCGGGGACGGCGCAGCGGCGCTTCTCCGCGAAATCCTGTCACTCTGCGCGGACGAGGGAAAGCGTTACTTTATCGGCGGCTACTCGATGGCCGGACTGTTCGCCCTCTGGAGCGCCTTTCAGACGGAGGTTTTCTCCGGGGCGGCGGCGGCTTCGCCGTCCATGTGGTTCCCGGGACTCGAGAAATATATGCGCGGAAGCGCCTGCGGCTGCGGCGCGGTGTATCTGAGCCTCGGAAACCGCGAGGAAAAGACCGCGAACCCGGTCATGCGCACGGTCGGCGACCGTATCCGGGAGGGGTACGAACTGCTGCGCGGCCGCGGCGTCCGCTGTACCCTCGAATGGAACAGCGGCGGCCACTTCAAGGAACCCGACCTGCGTACCGCGAAAGCGTTCGCGTGGGTGCTCGAAAACGCAGCGGTATAAAGGTGGTCGATATTATAACATGTGTCGCGGTAAATGATTTTGCGTACACGCTGACCGAGTGAACTGAAGTAGTCCGGCTTGCGCGAACAATCGCTGTGGAACGCATTCTCCACCAAGTCCGCGAAAAAAATTATTGTTGACAACCATGCGCTGCCGTGGTATTCTATTAAAGCTGTCGCCGAGAGGCACGGCGGTCGAACTGAAAAGATTTGAAAAGAATGAAAAAAGATCTTGACAAATGGTTTTGAGTTTGATATACTAAATAAGCCGTTTCGAAAGAGGCAGCGGTCAGAAAAGTTTGAGTTTTGAGAGAATTGCTTCAAAAACTTCGAAAAAAGTTTTGAAAAAGTTCTTGACAAACGAAAATAGTTCTGATATAATAAACAAGCTGCGAATGAGAAGTTAAGAACTTCGAAAAGTTCTGAAAAATCTTGTTTTCAGTAAATTGCACCTTGTAAATTAAACAACGATGTGCTTAAAACTTTGTTCAAATTGAACGAGGTTGTAGTGCGAACCTGA
>OODU01001222.1_pt1 | contig 25853 bp, 18 predicted proteins | sample 1671171 | NCBI WGS metagenome assembly OODU01 (sample SAMN06348129, study PRJEB24527) | human gut metagenome | biome: human gut; feature: ankylosing spondylitis patient; material: feces | host: Homo sapiens | place: China | collected 2015-10
TTTTTTTTTTTTTAATGATACGGCGACCACCGAGATCTACACTCTTTCCCTACACGACGCTCTTCCGATCTGTTTGTACCCATACTGCAGACATCGACTACGGCAAGATCCAGTTATACGCAGGAAACTACGATTTCTGGTACGAGTCCAGCCAGCTGATGGTGAAACAGATGAAGGAAGCAAACCGCAAGAAAGAGGAGAAGATCAAGGAGTTACAGGAGTTCATCCAGAGATTCTCCGCCAACGCATCCAAATCCAAGCAGGCAACCTCCAGAAAGAGAGCACTGGAGAAGATCGAGCTGGATGACATCCGTCCTTCCAGCCGTAAGTACCCGTATATCGATTTCCGTCCGGCACGTGAGATCGGTAATGAGGTTCTGACCGTTGAGAATTTGACTAAGACCATCGACGGCGTAAAGGTACTGGATCACATTTCCTTTATCTTAAACCGTGAAGATAAAGTAGCTTTGGTTGGCCCGAATGAGCAGGCAAAGACTGTATTATTCAAAATTCTGGCAGGTGAGATGGAACCAGACGAGGGAAGCTACAAGTGGGGTCTGACCACATCCCAGTCCTATTTCCCGAAGGACAATTCTGCGGAGTTTAACAACGATGACACGATCGTAGACTGGCTGACCCAGTATTCCCCGGAGAAGGATGTGACTTACGTCCGCGGCTTCCTTGGAAGAATGTTATTTGCTGGTGAGGACGGCGTAAAGAAAGTGAAAGTCCTTTCCGGTGGAGAGAAAGTGCGTTGTATGCTTTCCAAGCTGATGATCTCCGGCGCTAACGTGCTGATGTTAGATGAGCCGACTGACCATTTGGATATGGAGTCCATCACTGCGCTGAACAATGGTCTTATCAAGTTCCCGGGCGTGCTGATCTTCTCTTCCCGTGATCATCAGATCGTACAGACCACTGCAAACCGTATCATGGAGATCGTTAATGGTCAGCTGATCGATAAGATCACCACCTACGACGAATACTTAGAGAGCGATGAGATGGCTCGTAAGAGACAGGTATTCACCGTTGTGGACGATGAGAACGCAGAGGGTGAAGACGCGGAGTAATCATTCACTCAATTGAATTATGACCGGATTGCTGTAATCCGGACCGATAAGCTGTAGGGGCCTGCCCCTGCAGCTTTTTAAATGTCCGGGCAAAATAATTGGCGTCGGAAAAGCCACACTGGAAGGCGATCTCCTGGATGGGAAGAGCCGTAGTATTTAATAGTATCAGGGCCTGGCGGATCCGGGTGTGGTTGATATAGTCGGTCAATGTCATCTGTACTTCTTTGCGGAACTGGGCGGACAGATGGGTGCTGCTGACACTGCACATGGACGCCATCTGGCTTAAAGACAGGTTCTCAGCATAGTGGAAATCAATATGATTTAAGCAGGTGCGAACCAGGGGAGACACGTTCTGGCGGGAATAGTTCTGTACCAGAAGGCAGTAGCGGCGCACAATGGTCAGACCAAAGGCATCCAGATCATGTAAGGTATTCATGGATTCGATCTGGATGGCGATCTGGGTGGACAGCCGGTCGATATGAAGGGGATGGACACCTCCGGCCTGTGCCGCTTTTCGTAAAAGGGTATTTAAAATGATCATCATGTTCTGGCTGTTACGCACCAGATCATCAGTCCTGGGAACCAGATGGTGTTCGCGGAAGCGACGCTGGTATTCCAGGGCATTTTTGGTATCACCGACGGATACCGCATTCATCAACAGCTCTTCTAAAGCATAGCGCTCTTCAATGGGAGAGCGCGAAACAGATTCAAAGTCCAAGTTCAGAGTCTCCTTTATAAGCATATAATTTCATATTAATCTTATGATACAATAAAATTGTGCTGAAAACAAGGAAGATTGTCATAGGTAAAAATAGGAAAAACAGGTATACTTATGGCTAAGGAGGACGGATGATGAAGAGTCTGGATGAATTTGTCAAAAAGAAGAGATATCTGATCTGCGTGGACTCAGATGGCTGCGCCATGGACACCATGGATGTGAAGCATATCCGCTGTTTCGGTCCCTGTATGGTGAAAGAATGGGGACTGGAGGAATGGCAGGATCAGATACTGAAGCGCTGGAATGAGATCAACCTGTATTCCATGACCAGAGGAATCAACCGGTTCCTGGCTTTGGCACAGGCGTTGACTGAAGTAGATAAAAATCTGAAAAAAATTGATGGGATCGAGAAGCTGGCTCAGTGGTCGGAGACAGCAGATGAATTGTCCAACAGCTCCGTAAAAGCGGCTTTTGAGCAGAGCGGAGATCAGATCTTCCTGAAAGCCTATGACTGGTCTGTGGCAGTGAACCAGGCGATCGGACAGCTTCCGGAAGAGCTGAAGCTGCCATTTGCAGGAGTAAAAGAAGGACTGGTAGCAGCCCATCAGGAGGCAGATGTTGCGATTGTATCCTCTGCCAATTTGGACGCTGTATTAGAAGAATGGAACCGCCACAAGCTGATGGACAGCGTAGATGTGTGCCTGACCCAGAACGTGGGAAGCAAGGCCAGCTGTATTGGAAAGATGTTAGGCTATGGCTATGAGAAGAACCATGTGCTGATGATTGGTGATGCGCCGGGGGATTTAAAGGCGGCTCAGAAAAATGAGGTTCTTTATTATCCGATTTTAGTAAAGCATGAAAAAGAGTCTTGGCAGCGGTTTGTTATGGAGGCGCTTCCGAAGTTTTTAGAGGGGACATACGAGGGGGCTTATGCCGAAGAACAGATCCAGGAGTTTAAAGAGAACTTATCGTAAGGAGAAATTTCAAAGAAAAGGAGAAGGCAGCTATGGTAGATTTGAGAAAGAAACCGTATTATTTATCGGAAGAGCAGGTTCAGTGGGTGGAAGACACGATCAATTCCATGACCATCGAGGAGAAGATCGGCCAGTTGTTCGTCAATATGGTAACCGACCGTTCTCCAGAGGCATTAAAAGAGGTCGTTGATACTTATCATCCGGGTGCCATCCGTTACCAGAACGCTCCGGCAGATGTGCTTTATGATCAGAACAAGACCTTACAGGAGGCATCCAGAATCCCGTTGTTGATCGCTTCCAACTGTGAACAGGGCGGTAACGGAGGTGTCGGCGGCGGCACTCCGATCGCATGCGGCGCAGCCATCGCTTCCACTGGAGATGAAGAGAATGCGTATCTGATGGCAAAGGTCGGCGCGGCAGAGAGCTGGGCAGTAGGCTGTAACTGGAACTTCGCCCCGATCGTAGACTTAACCTATAACTGGAGGAATACTATTGTCCAGATCCGTGCATTTAATAACGTTCCGGACGATGTAATCCGTTATTCCAAGGCATTTTTCAAGGGAACCAAGACACGGGAGATGGCTACCTGCATGAAACATTTCCCTGGTGATGGAACGGAGGAAAATGATCAGCATCTGATCATGGGCGTTAATGAGATGTCCTGTGAAGAGTGGGATCAGACTTACGGAAAGGTATACAAAGCCCTGATCGAGGAGGGTGTTATGACCGTTATGGCAGGCCACATTGCTCTGCCTGCATATTCCAGAAAATTAAGACCTGGCATCAAGGATGTGGATATCCGTCCGGCAACTCTGGCTCCAGAGCTGATCACCGACCTGTTAAAAGGCCAGTTAGGCTTTAACGGACTGGTAGTGACCGACGCGTCCCATATGATCGGTATGTTTGGCGCAACTGTTCCGAGAAGTGAGCAGGTTCCGGGCGCTATTGCAGCAGGCTGTGATATGTTCCTGTTCTTCAATGACCGGGAAGAGGATTTTGGCTACATGATGGAAGGCTATAAGAACGGAACCATCACCGAGGAGCGTTTAAATGATGCCCTGCACCGTATTTTAGGCTTAAAGGCAGCGTTGAATCTCCATATCCACAAGAAAGAAGGAACTCTGATGCCTCCGAAGGAGGGATTATCCGTTGTTGGATGTCCGGAGCATCATCAGATCGCAGCCCAGATTGCAGACCAGTATGTGACTCTGGTAAAAGACCGTGAGAATTACCTTCCGATGACTCCTGAGAAATACAAACGCATCAAGCTGGTATTTATCGGTGGCGAAGGCAGAGTTATCGCTGGCCAGTTATTAAAGGGCAACGATGAGGTGATCAAGGCAGATGTGATCCGTCAGCTGGAAGCGGCCGGATTTGAGGTTGACGCAGAAGAACCGGTTCTGAAGGGCAAAATGGAAGAGTTCAAGAAGCGGTTTGATGCAGTGCTGCTGATCCTCAGCGTGGAAGGCTTTGCCCAGTATAACGTGATGCGTGTGAAATGGAATCTGCCGATCAAGCAGCCATGGTACATGAGTGAGGTACCTACCATTGTTGCTTCCCTGACTTATCCGAATATGCTGATCGATGTGCCGATGGCAAGATGTTACGCAAATGCTTACATGAATCATCCGGAAGCAGTCCATGCGCTGATCGAGAAGCTGATGGGCAGATCCGAATTCAAGGGAGCTTATAATGATAATGTATTCTGTGGACGCTGGGAGACCAGATTTTAAGTACGGGAAATTTCAGATTCCAGAAGTGAAAGTGCAGAGTCTTCACAATTACTCTGAAATTGGAAGAGCAGGGGATAAGTTTTCGTTCTGAAAATCTTATTCCCCGCATACAATAGAATAAAAAGCAACCAGGACTCGCTATGAGACGAGAAGAATGGTATTGGGCAATCTGGCTGTGGGGCCTGATTGCCCTTTTTATTTCAGTGGATGTGTATGACAATTTCGGCGGCGGGGCGGCCTTGCGGGCGGAAAGAAGTGTGGCAGCAGGGGGCGGTGCGGTGCTGGAAGGAACGTCAGAGCCTGATCTGCTGGAAGCTGCGCTGCCTAGGCAAAAGTCCGGAATCAGACAGGAAGCTGCCGCGACATTGGAAGGATCACGGAAAGAGATTGCCTTGACTTTCGATGATGGTCCCCATCCTGTTTATACAAAACTTCTCTTAGACGGACTCCGGGAACGAGGCGTCAAGGCCACATTTTTCCTGATCGGCCAGAACCTGGACGGTAACGAGAAGCTGGTGCGCCAGATGAAGGAGGATGGCCATCTGATCGGAAATCACAGCCAGAAGCATATGCAGCTGACTGCAGAAGCCGTGAAGGATGCCTGCAGCCAGATCCAATGGACCAATGAAAAAATCCAGGCGATCACCGGAGAAAGTCCGCAGTACATTCGCCCGCCTTATGGTTCCTGGAGCGAGGAACTGGAATGTGTGGTACCTATGACGGTGGTTTTGTGGGACATTGATCCCATGGACTGGAAGGTGCAGGATACCAGGCAGATCGTGGAACATGTGGTAAAACGGGTTCAGGATGGAAGTATCATTTTATTGCACGATTCTTATGAGACATCTGTGGAGGCGGCGCTGGAAATCATTGACACCTTATCCGCAAATGGCTATAATTTTGTTACAGCAGATGAACTGGTGATCGAATGAAGGATGAGAGATTATGGATTTATTTGATTATATGAGAACCAACACGATGAAACAGGAATCCCCGTTAGCCTCCCGCATGCGGCCGGAGACTCTGGATCAGGTAGTAGGTCAGAAACATATCGTAGGGCCCGGGACCCTGCTTTACCGGGCGATTAAGGCCGACCAGCTGGGCTCCATCATTTTCTATGGCCCGCCAGGAACCGGTAAGACCACTCTGGCGAAAGTGATCGCCCATACCACCAAGGCGGAATTCTGCCAGATCAACGCCACCGTAGCAGGTAAAAAGGATATGGAAGAGGTGGTTCAGAAAGCTAAGGATACTTTGGGGATGTATGGGAGACGGACGATCCTTTTTGTAGATGAGATCCACCGTTTTAATAAGAGCCAGCAGGATTATCTGTTACCGTTCGTGGAGGATGGAACCCTGATCCTGATCGGCGCCACCACGGAAAATCCTTATTTTGAGGTGAATGGGGCGCTTCTTTCCCGTTCCCGCATTTTTGAGTTAAAGGCCCTGGAAAAAGAGGATATCCTGGAGCTGCTTCACCGGGCTGTGACCGATGTGGAAAAGGGCATGGGAAGTTATCGGGCAGTTCTGGATGAGGATGCGGCTGATTTTCTGGCAGATGTGGCCAATGGGGACGCCAGGGCGGCGTTAAATGCCCTGGAACTGGGTGTTCTGACTACACCAAGAGCTGAGGACGGCAAGATCCATATCGATCTGGAGGTGGCCCAGGAGTGTATCCAGAAGCGGGCAGTCCGCTATGATAAGGACGGCGATAATCACTATGATACCATTTCGGCTTTTATTAAAAGCATGCGGGGGTCTGATCCGGACGCAGCGGTTTACTATCTGGGCCGGATGCTCTACGCAGGAGAAGATATCAAATTTATTGCCAGAAGAATCATGATCCACGCGGCAGAGGATGTAGGCATGGCAGATCCCCAGGCGTTAAATGTAGCAGTCAGCGCTGCTCAGGCAGTGGAGAGGATCGGTATGCCGGAAGCGCGGATCATACTGGCTGAGGCAGTGATCTATATAGCCTCAGCACCGAAGAGCAATTCCGTGATATCGGCCATTGACCAGGCTATGGAGGCAGTCCGCACAGAGAAGACCAGGCCGGTTCCGGTCCACCTTAAGGACACGCACTATAAGGGGGCAGAGAAACTTGGACATGGCGCCGGATACCTGTACCCCCATGATTTCCCGGGGCATTACGTGAAACAGCAGTATCTCCCGGATGGGATGGAAGGAAGGACATTCTATCATCCGTCCGATGAAGGATTTGAAAAGGAAGTCAAAAACATCTTTTCAACGAGAAAAAAATAGTCTATAATAAAAATAACTATGAAAGTACCGTGTACGTGAGTATAGTTTAAAGGCGGCGTTCACGCCGCCTGGTATCTGATCTTCTGGATTATTCACAGGAAATCCCAAGACATATTTTTTAGATAAAAAGATCCAGTATTGTTATGGACAGGTTTGGACAGGCTGGAAGAATGGAAAAAGAAAAAGGAGAAGCATATGCGTGAAAAACTGCAGACATTACCGTTAACACAGTTAAAAGAGATTGCGAAATCCCAGGGCATGAAGGGTGTCAGTGGAATGAAAAAAAGCGATCTTATCGATCTTTTATGCCAGAAAGCAGAAGAAAGCCAGGGAGAGCCAGGCGTGACTGAGACACCGGCCCGTACCGAGAGCCAGAGCCGTGCTGAAGGTCAGAACCGTACTGAAAGTCAGAACCGTACCGAGAGCCAGAACCGTACTGAAGGTCAGAACCGTACTGAGAACCAGAGCCGTACTGAAAATCAGCCACGTTCTGAAGGCCAGATGCGTCCATATAACCAGTACCGTCAGAATAATTACCAGTCCCGCAATGATGGCCAGTACCGCCAGAACAGAACTTATGGCCAGTATAACCGTCAGGACCGTAACGACAGCCGTACCGATAACCGTTCGGACCGTAACGACAGCCGCACGGATAACCGTTCGGACCGTAACGATAGCCGTATAGATAACCGTATAGATAACCGCACCGATTATCGTCAGGACAGAGCCGCGGGGACCATAGAGCAGAATCTGTCTGCCCAGTCATCTGCCCAGCAGAGCATCCAGAACCCGTCAAACAGCTATTCTGAACGTACAGAACGCACATACCAGACGAATCCGGCTCCGATCGAACCGCTTCCACAGGAACCTGCGGATTTGGACAGCGGCATTGAAGCGAACGGTATCTTAGAGGTTATGCCGGACGGTTTTGGATTTATCCGCTGTGAGAACTTCCTCCCGGGTGAGAATGATGTTTATGTGGCGCCATCCCAGATCCGTCGTTTCAATTTAAAGACTGGTGATGTGATCGTGGGAAGCCGCAGGATTAAGACTGCCCAGGAGAAATTCGCAGCACTTCTGTATATTAAGACGGTGAATGGTTATCCGCTGTCTTCTCTGGAGCACAGACCGAATTTCGAGGATCTGACCCCGATCTTCCCAAATCAGAGACTTCATATGGAAACTCCTGGAAGAGCCAATTCTATTGCCATGCGTGTGCTGGATCTGTTAGCTCCGATCGGTAAAGGACAGAGAGGTATGATCGTGTCCCCGCCAAAAGCAGGTAAGACCACCCTGTTAAAACAGGTAGCCCAGGCGATTACCACCAATCATCCGGATATGCATCTGATCATCCTGCTGATCGATGAACGTCCGGAGGAGGTTACGGATATTAAGGAATCGGTTGTGGGAGATCAAGTAGAAGTCATCTATTCTACCTTCGATGAACTGCCAGAACGCCATAAGCGAGTATCTGAGATGGTTGTGGAACGTGCCCGCCGTCTGGTAGAGCATGGCCGGGACGTCATCATTTTATTAGACAGCATTACTCGTTTGGCAAGGGCATATAATATTGTGGTTCCGCCAAGCGGACGTACTTTATCCGGTGGTATGGACCCGGCGGCGCTTCATATGCCGAAACGTTTCTTTGGAGCAGCCCGCAATATGCGTGAGGGCGGCAGCTTAACCATTCTCGCAACAGCCCTGGTCAATACCGGAAGCCGTATGGATGATGTGGTCTACGAGGAGTTTAAGGGAACCGGCAACATGGAACTGGTACTTGACCGTAAATTATCTGAAAAACGCATCTTCCCGGCTATCGATATTTTGAAAGCCGGTACCCGTAATGATCAGCTGCTTTTAACACCAGAGGAGCAGGAATGTGTGGATAGTATCCGCAAAGCGACCAACAGCTTAAAGCCGGAAGACTCGGTAGAACAGGTATTAAATCTGTGTGCACGTACCAGAACCAACAAAGAATTTATTGAAATTGCGAAAAAAACACGTTTTTCTTAATTTTTTCGCTTGCATTACCATTGATCCTATGCTATACTATGTAGGCTGCTTATTATGATAAAAAGTGGCTTTCTAGTCACAATTAATAGAAAATAACTTGAGAGGTGAAAATCATGAGAGAAGGAATCCATCCAGCATACTATCAGGCAAAGGTTACCTGCAACTGCGGTAACGAGTTCGTAACAGGCTCTACAAAGCCAGAGATCCACGTTGAGGTTTGCTCCAAGTGCCATTCATTCTACACTGGCCAGCAGAAAGCTGCTGCAGCTCGTGGACGTATTGATAAGTTCAATCGTAAGTATGGCGTAAACGCTGGTAAATAAACAGAGTATGAGGAGAACAGGTTGAGTCTGTAGTGGAAACACACATACTCAGCCTTTTTTCTTGTTTTATTTCAGTCGAGAAGACTCCTGCCTTTTCAGGTGGTGAGGCATAACGTTCGACTTGAAAACAGTTCAGTATCTTCATGGTTATATCACTTTTTTTTCGAAAGGAGTAGATTCATGAAATATTCCGGAATCGGCGGTCAGGCCGTCATTGAAGGAATCATGATGAAGAACAAGGACGATTACGCCGTAGCAGTCCGCAAGCCGGATGGTCAGATCGAGGTTCAGACAGACCGCTACGTAAGCATGACGGAAAAGGTGAAATTTTTCTCCCTTCCATTTATCCGCGGCGTGTTCAGTTTTGCCGATTCCATGATCTTGGGCATGCGCGCCTTGACTTTTTCCACCAGTTTTTTCGAGGATGACGAGGATTCCAGTCCGAGCAGATTTGAACTGTGGTTGGATAAGGTTTTTGGCGAGAAACTGGAGAAAGTGCTGATGGCAGCAGTTATGGCATTTTCCGTGGTGGCGGCAGTTGGTATCTTTATGATCCTTCCGCTGGCATTAAGCAGTCTTTTAAGACCGTGGATCACGTCCGATACGCTGATGGCATTTTTAGAAGGCGTTCTTCGTCTGGCGATTTTCATTTTATACATCAAACTGGTTTCTAATATGGAAGATATCCGCCGTACCTTTATGTATCATGGCGCAGAACATAAATGCATCAACTGCATTGAGCACGGTATGGTGCTGAATGTGGAAAATGTCAGAAAAAGTTCCAAACAGCATAAACGCTGCGGAACCAGCTTTCTGATCATTGTGATGATGATCAGTATCCTGTTCTTCATGGTGATCCGCGTGGATGGGATTTTATTAAAGATTATAAGCCGGATCGTGCTGATCCCGGTGATTGCAGGTGTGTCCTATGAGTTTTTGCGTCTGGCTGGCAGAAGTGACAATCCGATCGTCAACTTTTTAAGCAAGCCGGGTCTGTGGATGCAGAATATGACGACCAAGGAGCCGGATGACTCCATGATTGAGGTGGGAATCGCTTCTGTAGAGGCGGTTTTTGACTGGAAGACCTATTTAAAAGAGACATTTCCGGACCAGTATCCGGAAGGCAGCTTATGACGGCGGCAGAGCTGATCGCCCAGGCGGCGAAACGGCTGTCTGATGCCGGGGTGCCGGAGCCGGAGCTGGATGCGAAGATATTATTTCTGGAAGCGTTCCACATGGATCAGGTGCATTTCCTTATGAACCGGATGCGACCGCTGACAGAGGAACAGAGAACGCAGCAGGAGACGTATGAGGCGATGATCGACCGGAGGAGTGCCCGTGTGCCGCTGCAGCAGATTCTGGGCAGCCAGGAATTTATGGGGCTGACCTTCCGCGTGACGCCGGATGTGCTGATTCCGAGACAGGATACGGAGACTTTGGTGGAACAGGTACTGCAGGAGCAGAAAGACCCGGATATCCGTCTGCTGGATCTGTGTACCGGATCCGGCTGTATTGCCATCAGCCTGGCAGTCATGGGCGGTTACCGGGATGTGACGGCAGCGGACTTATCGGAAGCAGCGCTGAAAGTAGCTGCGGAAAATGCGGATCATTTATTACAGGAACGCCGGAAAGAGGGATGCCGGTTTACCCTGCGCCGGGGAGATCTGTTCGAGGCTTTAAAACCAGGAGAAAGGTTCGATGTCTTAACCTCCAATCCGCCATATATCCCTACAGAGGTGGTTCGTGGACTGGAGCCGGAGGTAAAGGACCATGAGCCGTGGATGGCATTAGACGGTACAGAGGATGGGCTGGCATTTTACCGGAGAATTGCCCATGAAAGTAAAGCCTGGTTAAATCCAGGGGCTTGCATCTACCTTGAGATCGGTTATGATCAGGGGGAGGCAGTCAGCAGACTGTTAGAAGCGGCTGGATTTTGTAACATAGAAGTGATCAAGGATCTGCCTGGTCTTGACCGGGTGGTGAGAGCAGAGATAAAAAAGTGAGCGGTTTCTGATCCTGCACAGTGGGAGAGATCGCGCCAGGAGTAGAAAGAATAATAGGAGGTTTCCATGTTTGATCGTTTAGATGACATTTTGATCCATTATGAAGAACTGATGCTGGAACTGAACAATCCTTCCGTTGCGGAAGATCAGAACCGTTTCCGCAAGCTGATGAAGGAGCAGGCAGATTTAGCTCCATTGGTAGACACATACAAAGAATACAAACAGGCAAAGCAGGACGAGCAGGACAGCTTAGCTTTACTGGAAGAAGAAAAAGACGAAGAGATGCGTGAATTAGCGAAGGAAGAACTTTCTGATGCGAAAAAACGCATTGAGGAGCTGGAGAACCAGTTAAAGATCCTTCTTCTGCCAAAGGACCCGAATGATGATAAGAACATCATCATGGAGATCCGCGCAGGCGCAGGCGGTGATGAGGCGGCTTTATTTGCGGCTGAGTTATACCGTATGTATGTGAACTATGCAGAGAGCCAGAGATGGAAAGTCGAGTTAGTCAGCGTCAATGAAAATGGAATTGGCGGTTTCAAGGAAGTGGTTGCCATGATCACAGGGAAAGGTGCTTATTCCAAGTTAAAATACGAGAGCGGCGTACACCGTGTACAGCGTGTGCCGGAAACTGAGAGCGGCGGACGTATCCATACTTCCACTGCAACGGTAGCCGTTATGCCGGAGGCAGAGGATGTAGATGTCCAGATTGACATGAAGGACTGCCGTATCGATGTGATGCGTGCATCCGGTAATGGTGGACAGTGTGTCAATACCACAGACTCCGCAGTACGTCTGACCCATATTCCGACTGGCATCGTGATCTACAGCCAGACCGAGAAATCCCAGTTACAGAACAAGGAGAAAGCTTTCCGCCTTCTGCGTTCCAAGTTATACGACATGGAGTTAGAAAGAAGACAGAATTCAGAGGCTGAGGAGAGAAGAAGCCAGATCGGTACCGGAGACCGTTCTGAGAAGATCCGTACCTACAACTTCCCACAGGGCCGTGTGACAGATCACCGGATCGGCCTGACCCTGTATAAGTTAGACAAGATTATGAACGGCGATATCCAGGAGATCATCGACGCCTGCATCGCGGCTGACCAGGCTGCCAAACTGGCGAAGATGAACGAGAACTAAAATCCACTATATCGGGGAATGCCGTGAAGGATAGATCTGCCGGTTGCGGGACCGGTGGATTTATACGTGTAATTATGAATGGATGGAATCGTTAACAAATGGTTAGCGATAATTGCAACAGGAGGAGTCATATGGAACAGTCAAAAGTGTATTTTACAACCTTCAAAGCAACAGAACACGAAAATCTGCTTCAGAAGCTGCATCGTCTGATGAAAACAGCAGGATTTGAGCAGATCGATTTTACAGACAAATACGCGGCTATCAAGATTCATTTTGGTGAGTACGGCAACCTTGCGTTCCTTCGGCCAAACTATGCAAAGGTCGTAGCAGATTATGTAAAAGAATTAGGTGGAAAGCCATTTTTAACAGACTGCAACACCTTGTATGTAGGAAGCCGTAAGAATGCCCTGGATCATTTAGACACTGCTTATGTCAATGGATTTTCTCCGCTGCAGACCGGCTGCCATGTGCTGATCGCTGATGGATTAAAGGGAACCGATGAAACCTTAGTCCCATTGAATGGCGAATACGTAAAAGAGGCGAAGATCGGTCATGCCATTATGGATGCTGACGTATTGATTTCCCTGACCCATTTTAAGGGCCACGAGATGACCGGATTTGGCGGCACCATCAAAAATATCGGTATGGGCTCCGGCTCCAGAGCTGGTAAGATGGAGCAGCACTGTGATGGAAAACCAAGTGTTGACCAGTCCCTGTGTGTAGGCTGCGGTGCCTGCGGACGGATCTGTGCCCATGGCGCTCCGGTGATCAAAGACCGGAAAGCCACTATTGACCATGACAAATGCGTAGGCTGCGGACGGTGTCTGGCTGTCTGCCCGAAGGATGCCATTGCAGCGGATTATAATGATTCCCTGAAGGTGTTAAACTGCAAGATGGCAGAGTACAGCCTGGCAGTCTGCAAGGACCGTCCATGCTTCCATGTATCCCTGATCTGTGATGTGTCTCCGAACTGTGACTGTCATCCAGAAAATGATATTCCGATCATTCCGAATATCGGCATGCTGGCTTCCTTTGACCCGGTTGCCTTAGACCAGGCCTGCGCAGATCTCTGTAACCAGCAGACCCCGGTCGCATCCAGTATTCTTGGAGAGAATATCAAGGCTCATGGCAATCACGAGGGCCATGATCATTTCCATATGGTACATCCAGATACCGAGTGGAGAACCTGTATCGAGCATGCAGTGAAGATTGGTCTGGGAACCGACCAGTATGAAATGGTAAGAATTTAATAAATCCCGATAACAAAAGAGAAAGCTCATCCTGTGGAAGAAAATCAAAATCCACAGGGTGGGCTTTTTATGTCATAGGAAATTTCGTCCTATGACATAAAAACGCTCCGCGGGATGCGCACTCGCACGAAGAAGAAATATGTCGCAAGCGACCGCGCTCGGCGCGAGAATGTGCCAAGGCACATTCTTTTTCATGTTTGGAACCCGGACCGGAATGGAGGAAACGATGAGAAAGCATGGGAAAATACGAGCCCTTCATAGGGCAGTTCCGATCTTTCTGGCTGCCCTTAGCCTGATAAGCGGCAGCATACTTGCAGACCTATGCACAGAACGGCTAGAGGAACAGAAACAGGAGATCCAGAAACAGGAGCAGGAGATTCAGAAACAGGAACAATTAGCAGAGCTTGTCAAGGAATCCTCAAAAATATCTCCAATAGACTTTGCATATCTTATATCATGCAATCCGGATACAGCTGCCTGGCTTTACATCCCGGAAACGAACATAGATTATCCGGTGGTTCAGGGTAAGGACAATGAAACCTATATGACCAGAAATTTTTATGGAGAGGAGGCCCCAAGCGGTACGATTTTCCTGGATTACCAGTCAGCAATCCGGCAGAAAAACTATGTCTTCTACGGCCATAACATGAAAAATGGCACGATGTTCCGCGATATTGCCCGTTACGCTGAGAAAACCTATTTTGATACCCACCGCCAGATCTGGCTTTACACTCCACAGGAAACTCTGGAACTGGAAGCGGTGGAATGGTTCAGCGCACCCAATTCCCGGGAGCTGCGGGAACAGTGCCTGACAGAACAGACGAAAGGAACCTATGTTTTTGTTACCTGCAGCTATGATGGCAAGGACAACCGGGGAATTTTGTGGGCACGTGAAGTATCACGAGTGGAATTGCCAAACAAAAAAAGTTATGGTATGATGTTGTTCGGAATTGATGAAAACAAATCAAGCATTGTTGATAGAAAGCAAGGAAAGAGTAACCTTCAGGCAGGCGGATAGATCCCGGAAAACGGAATATCGGATACGGAATATCGGATAGAACTGCAGGAGCGTTACAGGAGGATGATATTATGGGAAAATATTTTGGAACTGATGGTTTCCGTGGAGAGGCAAATGTAACCCTGACCGTGGAGCACGCATACAAGGTAGGCCGTTTTTTAGGCTGGTATTATGGACAGAAAACACCTGGTGAGAAGTGCCGTATCGTTATTGGTAAAGATACAAGAAGAAGCAGCTATATGTTTGAGTATTCCCTGGTGGCTGGTCTGACCGCTTCCGGCGCAGATGTTTACCTGCTCCATGTCACCACGACCCCAAGTGTGTCATATGTGGTCCGCACCGAGGATTTTCACTGTGGAATCATGATCTCAGCCAGCCATAACCCATACTATGATAATGGAATCAAGGTCATCAATGAGAAGGGCGAGAAGCTGGAAGAGAGCGTCATCGAGAAGATCGAGAGTTATTTAGATGGTGAGAGCGGTGAGATCCCATTTGCAACGAAGGAAAACATTGGCCGTACTGTGGACTTTGCAGCAGGAAGAAACCGTTACATCGGCTATCTGATCTCCATCGCTACCCGTTCCTTTAAGAACAAGAAGGTGGGATTAGACTGTGCTAACGGAAGCGCATCTGCCATTGCGAAGAATGTATTCGATGCTTTAGGCGCTGAGACATATGTCATCAACAATGAGCCAAATGGCTTAAATATCAACACAGACTGTGGCTCCACCCATATCCATGTACTGCAGGATTTCGTAAAGAAGAATCATTTAGATGTGGGATTTGCGTATGATGGCGACGCAGACCGCTGTATCGCAGTGGATGAAAATGGTGAAGTGGTTGACGGTGACAGGATCATGTATGTCTGCGGCAAATATATGAAGGAACAGGGAAGCCTGGTCAATAATACCATTGTGACGACTATCATGTCGAACTTCGGTCTCTATAAGGCTCTGGACAGAGAGGGCATTGCCTATGAGAAAACAGCCGTAGGTGACAAATATGTATACGAAAATATGTCCGCTAACGGTCATTGTCTCGGCGGTGAGCAGTCCGGCCATATCATTTTCAGCAAGAACGCAACCACCGGAGACGGTATTTTGACATCCTTAAAGGTGATGGAGGCCATGCTGGAGAAGAAACAGTCCTTAGGCAAGCTGGCTTCTGAGGTGGAGATCTTCCCACAGGTATTAAAAAATGTGAAAGTAAAGGACAAAAAAGCAGCACAGGATGATGCGGCTGTACAGGCAGAGGTGGCGAAGGTGACAGAGAGCCTTGGCGACGATGGAAGAATCCTTCTGCGTCAGTCAGGAACGGAACCGGTAGTCCGCGTTATGGTTGAGGCACCGAGTCTGGAAATCTGTGAGAAGTATGTAGATCAGGTCATCCAGGTCATGAAAACCCAGGGGCACGTTCTGTAATCTGATATGGAATATGGCATAGTTTTTAGAAAAAATGATTAGAAAAAATGATCTGACAGACCATTTTGTGTCTTGAAACCGTCTTTTAGATATGCTATACTATAGGAACTATTTTGTAACGCTTCACCGCGTTACCAATTCTAAAGCAAAGGGATGATGAAGATGGGGTTAGACCTGTAAAAGCGAAGATGTACATTATCTACAAGTATAGCGTGATTTACCGACTCCAAAGCCTGGTCCTATGCTGACAAGGTCAGCGCGTACAGGTATATGATTCATAATGAAAACGTAACTATTCAGTACCTTCATAGTTACACGAAAACAAACACTAAAGCAAAATTCAGGAGGAAGTTATCATGTTAAATTATCAGAGATATAAAAGAGTACCAGTAGTGAATTTTCCAGAGAGAACCTGGCCGGACAAGGAGATCATGAAAGCGCCGATCTGGTGCAGTGTAGACCTTCGTGACGGCAACCAGGCATTGGTAGAGCCAATGGTGGTAGAGGAGAAGATCGAGTTCTTCAATATGCTGATCAAATTAGGCTTCAAGGAGATTGAGATCGGTTTCCCGGCTGCGTCCCAGATTGAGTATGATTTCTTAAGACAGTTAGTAGAGCGCCACATGATTCCTGATGATGTAAGAGTGCAGGTTCTGGTACAGTGCAGAGAGCATCTGATCAAGAGAACCTTTGAAGCGATCCAGGGCATCAAGAATGTGGTGGTTCATATTTACAATTCCACATCCACACTGCAGCGTGATGTGGTATTCCATAAAGGGAAAGATGAGATCACCCAGATCGCGATCGAAGGTACCAAGCTGGTAAAGAAATATGCAGAGAATTTTGATGGAAACATCGTATTAGAGTATTCTCCGGAGAGCTTTACCGGAACAGAATTAGATTATGCATTAGAGATCTGCACGGCAGTTCAGGATACCTGGGGTGCCACTAAGGAGAATCCGATCATTATCAACCTGCCATCTACCGTTGAGATGAACACACCGAACGTCTATGCAGATCAGATCGAATGGATGAACACCCATTTCAAGAACCGTGAAAGCATCATTTTAAGCGTTCATCCTCACAATGACCGTGGTACCGGCGTTGCAGCAACGGAACTGGCATTATTAGCAGGTGCTGACCGTGTTGAGGGTACTTTATTCGGCAACGGCGAGCGTACCGGTAATGTCGATATTCTGACCTTGGCTTATAACATGTTCTCCCAGGGCATCAATCCGGAGCTGGAGATCGAGAATATTCGTGAGATCGCAGAGGTTTACGAGCGCTGCACCAAGATGGATATTCCGGAGAGACACCCATATGCCGGTAAGCTGGTATTTACTGCATTCTCCGGTTCTCATCAGGATGCTATCAATAAGGGTATGCAGGCTCTTAAAGAACGCAACAGCCAGTACTGGGAGGTTCCATATCTGCCGATCGATCCAAGCGATATCGGAAGAGAGTATGAGCCGATCGTCCGTATTAACAGCCAGTCCGGCAAAGGCGGCGTAGCCTTTGTTATGGATACTTTCTTCGGCTTCAAGCTGCCGAAGGGTATGCACAAGGAGTTTGCAGACATCATCCAGGCGATTGCAGAGAAGCAGGGCGAGGTTGCACCGGAGCAGATCATGGAGCAGTTCCGCCTCAACTATACAGAGCGCAAAGAGCCGATCCACTTCCGCAAGTGTCAGATCCACGACACCGAGACAGCAGACGGCGATTTCGCTACACTGGTTACAGTTACTTACACCAACCATGGAATTGAGAAGACCTTCGAAGGTATCGGTAATGGACCGATCGATGCGATGCAGAAGGGTCTGGAGAAAGAACTCGGCATCGAGATCCGCGTACTGGATTACAGCGAGCATGCATTGACATCCGGTTCCGGAGCAGAGGCGGCTTCTTATATCCATCTGATGGATGTGAAGAGTGGAAAGGTTACCTATGGTGTTGGCATCAGCTCCAACATCACAAGAGCGTCCTTCCGTGGTATCTTCAGTGCAGTGAACAGACTGTTTTACTAATAAAAAAGCCACTGACAGTTTCAGATATGAGAAAATCATATGAGAAACTGCCAGTGGCTTTTTATATGATAGGAAATTGCGTCCTATCATATAAAAACGCTCCGCGGGATCGCACTGAATTATCTTGGACCACCGGTCTGTCCGGGAGTCAGATTACTGTAAGAAGAACTGCCAGAGCTGCCAGAGGAGGAAGAACCTCCTGGCGCTGCCGAACTGCCGGAGGAGGAAGAACTTCCAGGGCCTGACGAACTGCCGGAAGAGGAAGAATCTCCCGGTGCTGACGAACTGCCGGAAGATGGAGTGCTGGAGGAAGAACCTCCAGGGCCTGTCGTTCCGCCACTTACTACGGTAGTAGCACAAGAATTGCCGGGTGTTGTGGTCGTAGTATTAGGACTGGAGCTGTTTCCATTCGCAATATATGCGCCATCTGAACCAAAGCTATAAGAAACGCCATCAATGGTCAGGGTCTTGTTGGCTGCCATCTTGCCGGAATCCGATGGATTTAAGTAATAATACTTACCATTCAGATTCAGCCATCCGGTTAGCATATGTCCGGACTCATTAAAATAATACCAGGCATTCTCAATCTGTTTCCAGCCCTTGGACATGGCGCCGGAGTTTGGATTCATATAATACTTGTTGGTTCCATCACTGAGCCATCCGGTCATCATCTTACCATCTGTATTCAAATAGTAGTAGATATCATTGATCTTCTGCCATCCGGTCATCATCTTGGCGTCAGAGCCGAAATAATACCAGCTGTTGTTGATCTGCTTCCACCCGATCACCACCTTGCCGGAAGTGTCTGCATAGAACCAGCCATTATCCATCTGCCACCAGCCGGTAGCCATAGCACCGCTGCTCTTTAGATAATAATAATCATTGCCGATCTTTAACCATCCGGTGACCATCGTACCATTTTCATATAAATAGTAAAATTTGCCCTGATCTGTGATCCAGCTGCTGGCCACCATAGTTCCGTCCGGACGGAAGAAATACCACTTGTTGTCGATCTTTTTCCAGCCTGTGGTCATCTTCCCTGAGGACTGATCCATATAATAGTAAGCCCCATCGGAGGTTCCCAGCCATCCTTTGCGGAGATTGCCGCTGCTGTCATAATAAACCCACTGGTTGTCTACTTTATTCCAACCGGTAGCAGCCATGGAAGGAACGGTAGAAGCCAGGGTCATCACCCCGAGAAAGCCTGCAAAAAGCATCGCTTTCAGATGTTTCCGATTGATCATAATCACCCTCCTACTGAAAAGTTACACATTTCCTATAAAATCAGCATCTGTGATTTTGATGCAGTTATAAGCCTTTGTAACAATAACGTTTCTCTAAGTATAGCATACCTGCCATAAAAATTGTAGGAAAAATTCCTGTAAAATTCTTACAACTTTCAGTCCCGAAGTGTGACTGGTCATGGTATCCTAATGGATCTGTTCATGGAGACGGCGGTAATACCGTTTCGCATAGCGGTACATGATGATCGTATATTCACCAAATTCCTCACCAAGCTCGCTTTTATAAACGGCCCATAAACTCCATAGGAATCCGCCAAGAGCCACATAAGAATAGATCACAGTCCGTTCTTCCTCTGTCGGCTCCCGATGCAGGTAAATGTGGATCAGCCGGTCCATCTGTTCCTCGTTCAGATAGGAATAGATTCCGCACATGGCAACATCGATCAGCGGATCACACATACCGCAGTATTCCCAGTCGATCAATTTCAGATCTCCATCTGGAAGAAACAGAAAATTATCGACATTGCTGTCAATATGGGCAATGGTCTTCGGACGGTTCAGGGCGTCCAGATGGTCCATCAGCGTATTCATCCGGTCTTTTACGATTTCATAGTCCTCAAATGGGATACCGCCGTGTTTGATGCACAGATTTTCATAAAATGCGATCCGTTCCCGGATATCAAAGGAATGCTTCAGCTGGATTCCGGACTGATGGAGCTTTGTCACCAGATCCATGCATTGCTGCATATCCGATTCCTTGTGAATATCTGCATTTCTGGAATTTTCATAATATTCTGTGATCTTATAGCCGCTATCCCGGTTAAAATAGATCACATGCTCTGTAATTCCAAGATTCGCCACCGCCTCCAGCACATCTCCCTCCTGATGACGGTTGATCAGCAGTCCTGTACCGGGACCTGGAACCCTGCAGATATAAGATTTGCCATGAACCTGGAACAAGAATGATTTATTCGTCATTCCGGACTTTAAACAGTGGATATTGTGAATCTCTGATTCCGGGATCTGGAAAACAGAAGAAATCAGTTCCATGGCCTGGTTATGGGAATGGTTCTGATAGCTTTCATCAAATACCCGAAGCTCTTCCAGATTTTCAAATTCATATACCTGATCAGAAGGCTGGCGGTTGATATCCATCTCCATGTGCTCTGCCTGGCTTAATACCTCATCCGCAGACTGGCCGCCAATGTTTGTAATCCCGGCTTCCTTTATGCGCTTTCTTGCAGTGCCATTTAACAGCTCCATCATGACATTTTCCCAATAAAACTGCTCTGTGCCTGGAAGCGTGTAGTACACCTCCAGAATTGGAAGAAACGCAGAAAGCCACTGGGATGACATATAGACAGGTCCATACATCACATAGCAGTCATGTCCGCCGATCTCTACGTTCTGGATACGTCCCTTTTTATTATAAGAAAGACTCCATTCAGAAGTATCCCCTTCCTTATAGACAGAAGAATACCAGGCGCCGCATTCATAAGTGTGGTACATATTTTCACGCATCCAGTTATCCGAAGAGAGAAGATACATATTTTTCCCCTCCAGGACCTTTCTGGCCCGGTAAACGGTCGTCAGAGTATTTTTATTAGAATATTCCGGATTGTAGAGCAGTTTCACATCATATTTATCAATCAGATATTCAAATTTCTCTTTCAGGTATCCGACAACAATGGTAATGTTGTGGATTCCTACTTCATGGAGCTGACGGATCTGACGCTCGATCATTCGTTCCCCAAATACCTCCAGAAGCCCCTTCGGAGTTTCAAATGTCAACGGCACAAACCGGGAACCAAATCCAGCAGCAATGATCACCGCTCCGTCTACCTTAAATGGTTCCATAAATTTCATACCATCCTCAGTCACCTGATAATGATTATCATCCATTACTTCTATATAATGAAGTGCCAGACATTCCTTCACCAGCTGGTTCACCGTCCCAAGAGAAAGCTCCAGTCTCTGAGCCATCTCCCTCTGCGTAATCTCAGCCTGCTCCAGGATACTGCGGCAGATCAGTGCATATCTGTTCATAAATGCCTCCGTTCAAAAATGATTGATTTGTAAAAGATATGAACATTATAACACGGAACGTTTTGCGTGACAATTCCCCTTAAAATAATCTTTGTATTTACTTTCGTACAATCTAAGAAAGAATGTTGGTTTCTGTAAGATTTCTGTAAGAAAATGAACAGAGAAAGTTTATAGCATTTTGCTCGGAAGTATATTATACTAACGTTGTGATTGAGAGATGGTACGAAATACCTGAGATCACAGCATTTAACAGGGTTTGTAATTCCTACAAAAAATGTTAAAAAAGTGTTGCAGATTCCAGAGTTTAGTAGTACAATTACCTCGTAATGCAATTTTAGGATTTTCAAAAGGAAAATTCAAAACAGGAAAAGGAGAGTGCATTTATTATGAGAAAGCAGACAAAATTAGTTGCAGTTCTTTCTGCAGCATCTCTGTTAGCTATCGGCGCTTCCATGACCTCTTTCGCTAAAGGCTGGACTGAGGAGAATGGCGAGTGGGTTTACTTAGATAGCGACGGCGAGAGAGTAAGCCAGGAGTGGAAAAAATCCGGTTCTAACTACTACTGGTTAGACGAGAACGGTGTTATGGCTACAAGCCAGATCGTTGATGATGATGATAATACCTACTATGTAAATGAGTATGGTGTTAGAGCTAAAAATCAGTGGATCTCCGTTGAGAACGAGGATGATGCTGATGTTAACGGCGAAGAAGTAGATACTCTGTGGTACTACTTTGGTGATAACGGTAAAGCTTACAAAGCTGATACTGATAATCTGAAAAAGAAAACTTGTCCAGACGCTACAGGTTCCAGAACATATTTCTTCGATTCCGAAGGACATATGGTAAGTGGTTGGGTTGATTATGAGAATGATACCTACTACTGTGGTACTGAGAACGAAGGTTGGGCTTATACTGGATGGCAGTATCTTGAGCCAGATGATGATCTGAATAGCAGTGATTACGATGATCAGGAATGGTTCAACTTCAAGTCCTCTGGTAAGGCAAGAAAGAATGCTACTTGGTATAGCAAGGGCAGATACTACACATTCGATGACAATGGTGTTATGACCAGCGATTGGTATGATCTGGCAGTTGCTTCTAATACTAACGGTGTAGCTACTGGTACTAACGGTGGTGAGAATGCTTACACATCTGAGGATGGTTCCAAGGGTACTGGCTGGGTTTACACTGAGAACGCAGCTGAGACTGATTCTTACTGGTACTATCTGGTAAGCTTCAAAGATGCTAACGGTATTGTTCGTAATATTCCATTCAACTCTCAGTCTGGCGATGACATGATGAGAGCAAAAGTTATCAAGGGCAAGACTTATATCTTCAATGCCGATGGTACAATGGAAGATGGCCGTGTAATCCTGGGTTATAATACTCCAAATGATTACAAGGGTGGTGCAGTTTCCAAGGCGCTGACTGCTGGTGTTTACTACTTCAACGAGTCTGATGGTTCTTCCAATGGTCAGATGGTAACTGGTAAGACTACTGTTACTAAAGATGGTGAAGATTACTACTACTACTTCGATAAGACTACAGGTCGCGCTGTTACTGATATCGTTAAAGACGGTGTTGTATATGGCCATGACGGTGAGAGAATCGATGCTGAGGATGGCAACACCAACGCAATCGTAACTCTTGATCATGATACTTACTACAACAAGAAAGTTAACGGTACAACTTGCGAGTACATCAAAGCTGGTAGCCGTGTTATCGTAAGCTCTACTGGTAAACTGAGAACTTCCGGTACTGTTAAAGTTGACGGTGTTAAGTGCCAGGTAAATGCATCTGCTGATGGTAACTGGAACGTTGCTGAGGATGTTGAGTAATTAATTTTTTCAACTACAGTAGAAAAGAGCATTGCAGGAAAACCTGCAATGCTCTTTTTGCATATAAGTAAATAATACCTATCATCACTCTGGCTTGTCATGTTCGGTTTCGGATGTTAAAATAGGATTATAGCACATGGAAAAGGAGTTGAGAAGTGTGGAAGCATTGAGAAAATTGCCAATTGGAATGGAAAATTTTGTGGAAATTCGAAGAAATAACTTTTACTATGTGGATAAAACGCGACTGATTGAACAGTTGGTGGAAAAGTGGAGTGAAGTGAGCTTGTTTACCAGGCCGCGGAGATTTGGAAAAACTTTGAATATGAGTATGCTTCGAGCTTTTTTTGAGGTGGGAGCAGAGGCAAATCTATTTGATGGATTGTATATTTCACACAAGAAAGAATTGTGTGAGCAATACATGGGGAAGTATCCTGTGATTTCGTTTACTCTGAAAAATATTGAAGGACAGTCGTTTGATGAAGTGAAAAAATCCATGAAATATCTGATTGGAACGATTGCGAGACAATATAGCTTTTTACTGGAAAGTGAGAAATTAAGTGTAGTAGATAAAGAAATATATCGCACGCTGCTTTTTACAAATGAGGATGGTACTTTCCAAATGTCGGATGTGGCATTAGAAAAGAGTTTATATCGTCTGACGGAGCTTTTAGAAAAACATTACCATAAAAAAGTGATTGTTTTAATTGATGAATACGATGTTCCTTTGGAAAAAGCGTTTCATCACGGTTATTATGATGAGATGGTGATTTTAATCCGAAATCTGTTTGGCAATGTATTAAAAACAAATGAACATTTAAAGATGGCAGTTTTGACAGGATGTTTGCGAATTGCAAAAGAGAGTATTTTCACTGGTTTGAATAATTTTAAGGTTTATCCAATTACAATGCGAGCATTTGATGAATCGTTTGGGTTTACCGATGAAGGAGTACAAAAAATGTTAACATACTATGGGTTGGAAGAAGATTATGAAATCGTAAAAGCCTGGTATGATGGCTATCGTTTTGGGGATGTAGATGTGTATTGCCCGTGGGATGTGATCAACTATTGCAGTGATCGGCAGTATGATCCGAAATTAGAGCCACAAAATTATTGGGCGAATACCAGTAGTAATGATATAATCAGCCATTTTATTGATGGAATGGGTGGTCAACGGAAAGTGACCAGGATTGAGCTGGAACGCTTGATCAATGGAGAAACGGTTCAGAAGGAAATCAATCAGGAATTGACATATAAGGAACTGTATTCTTCGATAGATAACCTGTGGAGCACCTTATTTATGACGGGTTATTTGACTCAAAAAGGGGATTCGAATGGGAAACGTTATAATCTGGCAATCCCTAATCAGGAGATTCGAAATATCATGACGGATCATATCCTTCAGTTGTTTAAGGAAGATGTAGCAAAAGATGGAGCAATGGTAGAGACGTTTTGTCAAGCGTTGGTGGATGGAAATGCAGACCGTATCGAACAATTATTTACGGAATATTTGACGAAAACCATTAGCGTGCGGGATACATTTGTCAGGAAACCGGTGAAAGAAAATTTTTATCATGGTATTTTGCTTGGAATTCTAAGCTATAAAGGTGGTTGGTATGTGACATCTAATAGAGAAAGTGGTGATGGATTCAGTGATATTATGGTTCGGATTGATGATGAGGATGTGGGAATCATAATTGAGGTGAAGTATGCTGAAAACGGAAAAGAAGAGGAAATGAGCCGGAAAGCATTGCTGCAGATTCATGAAAAGCATTATGAGAAAGTGCTTTTGGATGAGGATATTCATAAAGTGATGAACTATGGAATTGCATGCAATAAGAAAAAGTGTAAGGTTTCAATGGAAATAAGTGAATAAAGTAAAAAATAGCAAGTCCCATCGCATAGTTCAAATATGAGATGGGACTTGCTTTTATGCTTCTCTACATCCGGCCAGAGCCATAGATAGGAAAAGAAACATAATAGGAATGGTAATCGGTGTTCCGATATTAACAGTTGCCTGAGCAGAATAACAGAGAACTCCGAACATGGCCGCAATGACATAAGGATTCTGACAACCTTTTTTGATGATCCGGATAAATGCTGTTACAAATATTGCCAGGTAAGACAACAGACCGATAGGACCAACAGTGACAAAAAACTGCAGGTATTCATTGTGGGCGCTGTCGAAAATCTGATGGTATACATTGGTCATAATATCCATGTTGTGATAATAAGTGACAAGACCGAAGGTGTCAGGCCCGTATCCAAACAGTTTGTGGATCGGTGTAAAGTCCTGATAATCTTCTATGGCCAATCGCCAGATAACCCCACGGTGTGTTCCCCAATTGTCATTGAAAAGAAGAAAACTTTTTGCAGAACCGTATTTATCAGCGTTTCCGGCGATATTGACATCGTAGAGGACATAAAGAAAAGCAGCAAAGCCGATGACAATCAATCCGATCCATATCCGTGAAAACCATGGGCTGACAGTGGCGTCCGCTTTTTTGGAAATAAAATCGATCAGATATAAAATGATTGCGATAATCCAAAGCACTTTAATAAGCAGAACTAATTTACTAAAGGAAACTAAGGAATTATAAAGACTGTCGATCTGATATACACGATCTGCATAGGTGGTGGCAATCCATTCAATTACTTTCAAGGAAGTAAGGAAAGTAGCCAGCAAAACGACATATCGTCGGATACCCTGTCTGGTACGGAAGGCGTAAATTGGGATAAAAGTAAATGCAGCTGCCAGAGACAGGTATGCGTTATC
>OODU01001233.1_pt1 | contig 25706 bp, 26 predicted proteins | sample 1671171 | NCBI WGS metagenome assembly OODU01 (sample SAMN06348129, study PRJEB24527) | human gut metagenome | biome: human gut; feature: ankylosing spondylitis patient; material: feces | host: Homo sapiens | place: China | collected 2015-10
TTTTTTTTCAAGCAGAAGACGGCATACGAGATTCAAGTGTGACTGGAGTTCAGACGTGTGCTCTTCCGATCTGGCTGGATCTGGTCAATAAGAGCCTTGGCCTGGGCAGCATCGATGGTATAAAAGCCGCCGACCGGGATCATGACTGCATCGAGTCCTTTTAGCTGTTCGGTCTGCTCTGGTTCAAGCTCGCATCCAAGATCTCCCAGATGCGCCACGCGGTAGCTTCCGTCATCGAAGATACGGATGCAGTTTGTGCCCCGCTTCGTGCCCTGTGCCTCGTCATGCCAGGTGTGGATCTCTGTGACCGTAAATGGCGATGGAGCGCTGTCCTGTTTCAAGGTTACAGTCTCTCTCCCATTGTGGTCACTGTGCTCGTGGCTGCAGAATACGGCATCTGCCCTTTCCCGCACCGGTGCAAGCCCCGGCACATAGTTATCCTCGTACGGGTCCAGAATGAGCGTGTAACCGTTTGATTCCAGCTTAAAGCAAGAATGTCCAATCCATGTTAATTTCATAGTGCTTTCCCTCCTGTTTATTTTATTTTATCTCAGATACTCCTCCAGCTCGTACACGCGCTCCTGAATCAGCTCTGCCTCTTTCAGATTCTCCGCAGATATTCGGCCGGTTCCTCCTGCCCATTCCTTGCCAACAGCTTCGACCTGTTTTTGCTTCTCAGCAACCCATCTGCGCTCCTCCTGCGTAACATGCCGGACCTCAAGCCTTAGGCTTCTGCCGTTTTTTTCTTAAACATTCCCGTCAGCTTCTCCACATACGGTTTTGTCCACGGGATGTTTCCAAGCAATACCCATGCAATACAGATGACCAACAGAATGGTCTGCCAGTGGCCGAAGGTTGTCATGAGCGGGTGATCCGATGAAGATGCCAGGGAAACTGCCTGACGGAAGTTGGAATCCATCATCTGTCCCAGCACCATGGCAAGGATCAGCGGAGCGACCGGATAGTCGAACCGGCGCATCAAAAAGCCGATCAGTCCAAAGGCAAACATCAGCGCCACGTCGAACAGGCGGTTATTGCAGGCGAAGGATCCGATCACGCAGAGGCTGGTTACCACCGGGATCATGATATTTTTCGGAATCGTGATGACACGGCTGATATGCGGTGCCACTAAAAGTCCCAGAAGAAGCAATGCGAAGCAGGCAATGATACCGGCTACCAGGATCGCGTGGAATGCCTCCGGATTTTTCCGGATAAACATCGGGCCTGGCTGAAGTCCGTGTACATAGAACACAGAAAGGATAATGGCTGTTACGGCATCGCCCGGAACTGCCAGGGTCAGCATCGGAATAAGTGCACCGCCGATGCAGGCATTGTTTGAGGACTCGCTGGCCATAATACCCTCTACTGCGCCCTCTCCAAATGGAACTTTCGGATTTTTCACGATCCGCTTTGCCTCATTATATGCAATAAACGATGCCACTGGACCGCCTGCGCCAGGCAGGGCACCTACCAGCATGCCGATCGTAGAGGTATACAGGGAAAGCTTCCAGTGCTTCAGCACCTCTTTTAAACTAACTTTTGTTTTTTCCATGGACAGGACATTCTGTTCCTGCCCCAGATTGTATACAACACTTAAAACCTCCGCAAAGCCAAAGAAACCGACCAGCGCCGGTACCGTGCTGATACCGCCTGCCAGGTTCTGGATTCCAAAGGTCAGCCGCTTGGTTCCCATCAGCGGGTCCAGACCGATCATGCTGATGATCAGGCCAAGCATAACGCTGACCAGGCCCTTTGCATAATTTTTGGTGCTGACCGAACCGACGGTCACCAGACCAAAGAGTGCCAGCAGGAAGTAATCCATCTTGGTGAATTTGATGGCAATGGCCGATACCGGCTCAGCTAAAAGTCCCAGTGCGATAAAACCGAAAACACTTCCCAGGAAGGAATAAATAGTCGCGGTGAACAATGCCTTATAGGATTGTCCTTTTTTCGACATCGGGTAACCGTCCAGAGTTGTTACGACAGAGGACGGTGCACCCGGAATGTTGATCAGGATTGCGGATACTGCTCCGGAGAACACACCGACTACATAAACACCCATGATCATTGCCAGGGCATCAGAATGATCCCAGGTGTAGGTGATGGATACTAAAAGTGCGGTTGCCATAGATACGGAAAGACCCGGAATGGCACCGACAAACAGGCCCGCCACAGATCCCAAAAGGACCATAAGGAGGAACCGCAGATCTACGATGGATAACATTTCTAACATCTGTTTTCTCTCCTTTCTTTACTATGGCAGCATCACATGCAGGCATGTGCGGAATGCAATACTTAAAAACAGGGAGGTTCCAAGCGGGACCAGGACCAGAATCGGCACCTTGCGCACACCCATAAATGCCATCATGGCGATCAGGAATACGACCGTTGCCACCTCAAAAATGGAGATGGTGATGCTTAAGGACAGGATACCGATGGTCACACGCGGAATGGAAACCTCTGCAAGGACCAGATAATACAGGCAGCAAAGAACCAGCACAACCAGAATGCTAAGCAGCTTGCTGCGGGACTTTGTGCTGCCCGCCATTTTTGCGGCAGCAGCATTCTGATCTCCCGTGTTTTGTGCCGCACCGCCCTGTGTTCCTGCGCTCTGGCTCTCACTGTTTTGTGCCGCACCATTCTGCACTGCAGCACTTCCAGCCGCTGCCCGCTTCATGGCAAGGACTCCCTGGCCCATGATCCAGACAGAAAGTCCGACCAGCGCCGCGCCAACTAAGGCCGGGAACAGGTATGGAGACTGGCTCCATGCTTTGTTAAAGGATTTTGCATAGGACATAAGAGAATACGAGAGCAGCAAAATGCCGCTCCCGCAAAATAAGATTCCCTCTGCAATTAAAGAAGGTACTTTGTTTTTCATGGATTACTCCTCAATTCTTGCAATGCCGAACTCTTCCGGGCTCTTCTCTGCAACGCCGTTGTCATACTGCATCCAGCAGATTACAGATTTCCAGTTGTCGTAAAATTCTTTAATAGAAGCATCGTCGGTGTATTTCTCAAATACCGGATCTGCCGCATTCTGCTTTACAAAATCAGTCCACTCCGGATCTGCGAATACCTTCTTGGCAGCTGCCTTTAATACGTCAACAACCTCCTGCGGAGTATCATTGTTTACAACGAAGCTTAACAGGGTGTACGGGATATTTAAGTATTTCTCGGACTCCGGAACCACCTCAGTGAATGCCGGGATATCCGGGTATGCTTCCATTCTCTCGTTGGAGAATACTGCTAACGGTTTTACGTCGCCGCTTTCGATGTAACCGCCCAGAGTAGAGATGTTCGGGTTGGTGAAGTCTACCTGTCCGCCGATCACGCCAAGTAATGCATCGTTACCGGAATCGAAGCTGGTCATTGCTACGTCGTAGCCAAGCTCTTTTAATACAAGACCCTGATTGTGGCCGCTTCCGCCAGGGCCGGAATGGGACATGGTCACTTTTCCAGGATTTGCCTTGATATCATCGAGCAGGTCTTCCAGAGTGTTGTACTTGGAATCCTTGCCAACGACCAGAACCTTCGGGTCACCGACTAACGGGGAGATAACAGTGAAATCCTCGTAATCCAGGTCGCAGATGTTCATGGTGCGGTAGGTACCCATAGTCTCTGCGCAGACTAACAGGGTGTAGCCGTCAGACGGCTGCTCTTTTACGGACTGGCAGCCGATGGAACCGGATGCGCCGCCCTGGTTGGTCACGGTGATGGACTGTCCTAAATATTTTTCAAGAAGGGCTGCAAGCTTTCTGCCCCACACATCGGTGGTTCCGCCTGCTCCGTAAGGAATGATCATGTTGATCGGTTTGGTCGGGTAATCTGCAGTTGCCACCAGATCGCTGTCTGCTGCTGCCTCGCTGCTCTCTGCTGCAGTGGTCTCTGCGGTAGTCTCTGCTGCTTTTGTTGTCTCGGATGTGGATACGGAAACGCTGCATGCTGTCATGGACAGGCACATTGCGGCAGCCGTAACCAGTGCAATGATTTTTCTCATAGTTACTACACTCCTCTTTTTCTACGTTCTTCCCCAGAGCACGGTGCGCTTCGCCATAAGCGCTGCGGATCCGGCAGCACCGGATTCCGAAAGCCCAATGGCCATTTTACGCCGTGCAGTGCTAATCCAGATTATAACACAGGAAAAGACAGGATTCAACACAAAGCTTTTGCGAGTTAAAGTTTTAAATCATAACAGTTAGTTATGGCAGTTATTCCACTTCAGGAAATCCCTGCCAGCGAACCAGTGCCAGTGTCCGCGAAATAATCCGGGATTGTGTTCTTTCTATAAAAATGTTATGATTCTGGTATTGACTCTGAATAAAGTGAGGAATCGCAACATGATAACAAAACCTGTTTTTCTGTGCGGATATACCAGCAGTGGAAAAACAACCGTAGGAAAAGAACTTGCAAAGCAGCTTGGTGTTCCTTTCTTCGATACGGACACACTGCTTGAGGAGCAGACCGGGCAGACCCCCCAGCAGCTCTTTGCCGAAAAGGGCGAGGCCTGTTTCCGTGATCTGGAGCATGAAATCGCCCGGCAGGCTTCCTGCTATCCACCCTGTGTCATCTCCACAGGCGGCGGCATGCTGGCCTCGGAACGCAATGGAAAGCTTCTCTCCGAAGCCGGCACCATCATTTATTTAAACCGCCCCTTCGAAGACTGCTACCGCAGCCTCATGCAGACTCCCGAGCGGCCGCTCATCAAGAACAATACCAAAGAAGAACTGCGGGAACGCTACGAAAAGCGTGCCGTGTCCTACCAGACCTACGCAGACTTTACGGTTAAAAATGACCGCACACCGCAGCAGACAGCAAAACGGATCCTGGCGCTGCTGGGCACGCATGCGTGAACAGTAACCAATTCTGGGATTACGTCAGCAGCATGCAGATTTTATGCTTGCATTTTTGTCACAGGCATACTATAATACGCTTTAACGCGCCAACGTGTGAATTCATTTGTGTCGCTGAACTTAAACGTGCACAGATCATTGCTTATCCACACGCATCAGACACAACCGCATTTTTACAGCACATTATTTACAAAACGAGGAGAAAATTATGGCATTCGAATTTATAAACAAGCTGCCGACCCCGGCAGAGATCAAAGAACAGTTCCCGCTTCCGGCGGAATTCGTAGCACGCAAGGCAGAGCGCGATGAGGAAGTCAAAAAAGTCATCCGCGGCGAGAGCGACAAATTTCTGGTCATCATCGGACCGTGCTCCGCAGACAACGAGGATGCAGTGCTGGATTACACCAGCCGCCTGATCAATGTCCAGGAAAAGACCAAGGACCGCCTGCTGATCGTACCGCGTGTTTACACCAACAAGCCGCGTACCACCGGTGATGGCTACAAGGGCATGCTCCACCAACCGGACCCGGAAAAACGCCCGAGCATGGCAGAGGGACTTCATGCGATCCGTCATCTGCATATGCGTGTCTTAAAGGAGACCGGATTCTCCACCGCAGATGAGATGCTTTACCCGGATAACGTCAGCTACTTAGACGATATCATGTCCTACATCGCAGTCGGTGCCCGTTCCGTAGAAAACCAGCAGCACCGCCTGGTATCCAGCGGCTGCCACGTTCCGGTTGGCATGAAAAACCCGACCAGCGGTGACTTATCCGTTATGATGAACTCCGTCCAGGCCGGCCAGCACAGCCACGAATTCATTATGCGTGACTGGGAGGTAAAGACCGACGGCAACCCGTACACCCACACCATCCTGCGCGGTGCAGTCAGCAAGCACGGCCAGTGCCTGCCGAACTACCATTACGAGGATCTGATGCTGCTCCACGAGCTGTATGCAAAACGCGATCTGGTCAATCCGGCCTGCATCGTAGATGCAAACCACTCCAACTCCAACAAGCAGTACATGGAGCAGATCCGTATCGTCAAGGAGATCCTGCACAGCCGCAGACATTCCGCTGACTTAAACAAGCTGGTTAAGGGTGTCATGATTGAAAGCTACATCGAGCCAGGCAACCAGAAGATCGGCGAGCACTGCTACGGAAAATCTATCACTGACCCATGTCTTGGCTGGGAGGATTCCGAGCATCTGCTGTACGAGATCGCAGAGCAGGTATAAAAAAACGGGAGAAGCTGCATCCGCAACAGCTTCTCCCGTTTTTTATTGCTTTATTTTTATTACTTCATTTTGTCACTTCTTATTACTGCTCCAATTCCTTCCAGTTCACGATATGCCCCGGCACTTCTCCTTTTGCGACCTTCTCGATATCATCCCAGATCATACCATAACCGCGGCGGAAGCTGCTTCCTGTAATGCCTCCGATATGCGGGCTGAATACGATCCGGTCTAGAATCTCCCTCGGCCAGGAAAGCATCGGGTGATCCTTCTGCACTGGCTCATGATCTAAGGTATCCAGACCAGCCATGGCAATGGTTCCGTTTTCCAGAGCTTCCAGCAATGCCTCATCGTCCACCAGCTCGCCACGGGATGTGTTAATGAAATAACTGCCCTTCCGGCATTTTCCGAAGAACTCCCGGTTGCACATACCAGTCGTTTCCTGCGTAACCGGAAGATGCAGGCTCAGCATGTCGCAGGTCTTAAGCAGCTCGTCCATAGGAAGATAGCGGACCTGATACTCCTTCTCTTCTTCTGCCGTTAAGCGGTGGCGTTTTGTATAATAAACCTCAACACCAAAACCCTGAAGCATTCTGGCAGTTGCCTTGCCGATCGCGCCAAAGCCGATCAGGCCAGCCTTACAGTCTGCCAGCTCCATCAGGCTTCCGGCTCCCATATAAGCCATCTTTACATCCATCTGGTTTCCATCGCGCACGGCAGCATCCCCGGATACTACATTTTTGACCACGCCAAGCATCAGAAGAAGCGTCTGCTCTGCCACTGCCTTGGCATTCATCCCTGCACAGTTGCAGACATAAATCCCCCGTTTTCCTGCGGCAGCCAGGTCGATCCGGTTAAAGGCAACACCTTCCGAATGGATCAGCTTTAAGTCTGGCAGCTTTTCGATCAGCTTTTCCGAAATCTCCGTGATCGCGTCTACAATGATCATCTCTGCATCCGGTGCCAGCCCTGCATAGGCTTCATCTGTCAGGCCAAGCGGTGCATTGACAACCTCTGCGCTCTCTGTAAACGGCGTTTTCTTTGTGTAATTCTCCACATTGTTCACATTGCCGATATGTAATATCTTCATGGCGTTCTTGTTCCTCCCCGTATTATCATTTTTGCAGATTCATTTCCGAAATCCGTTTATTAATTGAAACTGGAGTATAGCTTCCCGGCCTCAAGCGTCTTTCCTTTTGCTGCCGCCATCTGGCTCACGGTCACCATCTGGAAGCCACGTTTGTGAAGCTCCGGCACAATCCGCAAAACTGCATCTCCGGTCGAAGCGTAAAGCTCATGCATCAGGATGATATCTCCGTCTTTGACATGGTTCAACACGGCAGCTACCGTCTTGTCCGCATTTCTGGTCTTCCAGTCGAGTGTATCCACATTCCACTGGATCATCGGCATTCCGGCATTTGCCATTACGGTTGCGTTATGGTTTCCACCCGGGAGACGAAGCAGGGTCGGGCGGACACCACAGGCTGCCTGGATCGCATCATTTCCCTGGTTGACCTGCGCCTGGATCTGTGCTGCACCAAGTTTCTGCAGGTATTTGTGGTTCATGGTATGGTTTGCCACCTCGTGGCCCTCTGCTACCATACGCTGCACCTCTGTTTTATAAGAACCGACACGCTCCCCTACCATAAAGAAGGTTGCCTTTCCGCCATACTGCGCCAGACAATCCATAATGCGGTTTCCAACAGACGGCTGCGGTCCGTCATCGAAGGTCAGGGCCACCATCGGTCTGGACGGGTCTACGGTTCCTGCCTGCTGCGCTGCAGCCTGTCCCGCGTCCGCCGCCTGGGCTGCCTCCTGCGCCGCCTTCTCCTCCGGCAGTACCGGTGTCACCGGATCACTCTTGATGCCGCCAGGTCCCTCCGGGATGCCGGTCACCTCACCTGCAGAAACCGGCGCGGAAGATGCGTTTGTTTCTGCTGTTCCCGGCGCTGCGGTCTGGTTCTGGCCGGATACGATGGTCGGGGACTGCTGAATGCTGGTTCCATCTGACTGCGGAGCCGTTTCTGCGGCCGATGGGGCCTGACTGGATGCATTTGCCGGTGCCGGTGCAGATGACTGCCCTGCACCAGTCGGCGCTTCTCCCGCAACAACGCCGGATGACTGAACTGCCTCCTGTGCTGCCTCCTCCGGAATTTGCACACTCTGATTTACGCCTGCAGTAACCACCGGCGCTGCATATGCAGGCTGCGCTGCAAGTAAAAAGCTGAGGGCCGCCCCCAGTGTGATCCATTTTTTGAGTTTCATTTTCCCATTCCTCCCCTATCTTCTTGTATCATAATTATTCAGCTGCATCACTGCTGTCTTATCTGAGTTCTATCTTAATCGAAATTCACTACTGAGGCAACCATTTCACCTGCTTTGTAATGAATTATTAAGACTTTGCAAAAAACAGGGCATTCCGCAATATCACGGAATGCCCCTGGCAAAAATGGGATTTCACTATTAGATTATTTCTGCGGATGCAAAGCATCTTCACTCTTTGCTACCACAACTGCTGCCGCTGCGTCACCGACAATATTCGGAATAACACGGGCCATATTCAGAATACGGTCGATTCCAGCTAACAGACCGATCGTCTCTAACGGAAGGTTTACCGCATTCAGAACGATTGTCATCATGACGAGACCGGATCCCGGGATTCCTGCTGTACCGACAGATGCCAGGACTGCAGTCACCATAACCATGATCTGCTGGGTTACAGTGAGTTCGATGCCGAATACCTGGGATGCGAAAATAACTGCAACTGCCTCGTAAATTGCCGTACCATTCATGTTCATGACTGCGCCGAAGGGAATGACGAAGTCTGCGATCTTATCATCGACACCAAGTGCCTTGGTGCATTTTAAGTTCAGAGGAATGGTTGCTACACTGGAGCAGGTTGCGAATACGAACAGAATTGCTTCTTTCATGGTGCCAAAGAATTTCACCGGGCTGATGCCGCCGTAAAGCCCAACCATCAGACCTCCCTGAACGATGATCGTAAACAGCGCACAGGTCAGATAACATGCTCCGATGGTCTTAATATAAGGAAGAAGGACATCCATGCCGTACTTTCCGACGATGTTTGCCATCAGACCAAATACCCCATACGGAGTAAATTCCAGAACAATGTTGGTGATTTCTTTCCATGCTTCGGTCCATGCGCGGAAGAAATCCAGTACCGGAGCCCCCTTGTCTCCCAGTTTGATGAGGGAGAATCCCAACAAAAGAGCAAAGAAAATGATCTGCAGCAGGTTCTGCTCACTTAAGGAATTGAATGGGTTGGTCGGAATGATGTTCATCAGCGTGTCTGCAATGCTCGGGATTTCCTTTGCATCATAAGCTGCCTGCGTTTCCATGACAAATCCCGCACCGATCTGCATCACGTTGCAAAGTACCAGGCCAATGGCTACCGCTACAGCAGTACCGCCAAGGAAGATTGCCAGCGTCTTTCCGCCAATCTTACCAAGTGTCTTGAAATCTTTCACATCGGCTGCTGCACAGATTAGAAGTCCCAGAACCAGCGGCGCAACTACCATAGTCAGAAGTCTTGTCAGGATGGTTCCCAGAAATGCAAGTTTCGTTGCGGATTCGCCCAAAATGACACCTGCTGCGATTCCCAATACAAAACCAATCATGATTTTTGTAAAAAGACTTAATTTGTTCCACATCTTAATCGGATTCATCGCATTTTCTCCGCCTTCCTAGACAAACCGGCATACATGGTCTACTGCGATATCAGAAAAACCATATGCCTCTGCTTTTGTCATTTTTCCATTGCAAACCTGATTGATCTCTTCTAACAGCATTTTTCCGCTCTCCTGAATCGTAGCGGTTCCATCCATAATGCCGCTTAAGTCGACATCCATATTGTCTTCCATCATCTGATAGGTCCGTTTGTTTGCGGTCACCTTCAATACCGGAGCAATCGCATTTCCGGTTGGGGTTCCGCGTCCGGTCGTGAAGACAACGCAGGCACATCCTGCTGCTACCATGGATGTTACGGAAGAAATATCATAACCTGCCGTATCCATAACGATAGCGCCGTGCTTCGTTGGGCGTTCTGCCTGCTCAAGCACTTCTACGATCGGTCTGGTACCGCCCTTGCGGATACAGCCCAGGCTCTTCTCATCCAGAGTAGAAAGACCGCCAGCCTTATTGCCTGGTGTCGGCTGTCCGGCACGGCAATCCTGACCTGCTGCCTTCAAATGTTTTTCATAATCTTCGCATACTTTGATGATCTGGTTATGGATTTCCGGAGTTGCCGCACGCTTTGCCAGCAGATGCTCACCGCCGATCCACTCAATCGACTCACTCATGATGGTGGAAGCACCAAGATCTACCAGAAGGTCGCTCAGCTCTCCTACTGCAGGGTTGGAAGCGATTCCGGAGGTTGCATCAGAACCTCCGCACTCGATTCCCATAAGCAGTTCTGAAATGTCACACTCCTCTTTCTGGACAAGCGCTGCCTGTGCAGCCATATCTCTTGCAGCACGCACTGCTTTTTCAATGGTCTTTAAGGTGCCGCCCTCTTCCTGGATACCAAACGATACCACCGGTTTGTCGGTCATGGCCTGAATTTTTTCTCTCAATTCTTTATGCGGAACAGTCTCACAGCCCAGTCCGATGATCACAACTCCGTATACGTTCGGGTTGCAGGCAAAACCGGTCAGAACTTTCTGCGACATTGCCGTGTTTGCAGCAACATCGGAGCAGCCCGTGTTAAACACAATGTTAACGGCTCCTCTTACCTGACTAGCCACAATGCGGCTGGATTCACTTCCGCAGGCACAAGCCGGTAAAATTAATACATGATTTCGAATTCCTACACGTCCATCTGAACGACGATAACCCATAAATTTCATAACTTTCCTCCTAATTTTTATGCCTCCGGCACATACTCACTTTCATAATCACGCGGAACACTGTAAATATTTTTGTGATCTACCAGGCAGCCTTTTCCGATCGGAGACATTGCTTTTCCGATCAGCTCTCCATATTTATAAATTTCTGCCTCCTTCGCAACTTCCTCCAGTGCGATCTTATGTCCGAATGGGATATTTTCTTTCGCATCCACATTCAGGAACGCATCTCCATTTCGGTAGCAAACCGTTTCGCCAGCCGCAACATCCCGCACGCAGGTCACTACGTTGTCTTTGGGATCCAGCATAATTGCATCAATCTTCATCTCGACTCCTATTCTCCGAATTATCCGGTTTTGACACAATATGATGTTGGGTTCAAAAATTGTCTTGTGCACAAGCTTCCAACGGATTTCCAATCTTTTTGCCCCTGATACCATCATCGTTTTGTGTCAGGTTTTTATTTTTTCTGTTGTCCTTATTATAAGTTCGCGCTATAATTAAATCAAATTTATCGTTTTTATTTTATTATAAATCAATTTTATACGAGGTATCTTATGCAGCAGGAAATGAAATATATCTATACCGTATATCAGAAAGGCAGCTTCTCCAAAGCCGCTGAATCCCTTTACATGACCCAGCCCGCCCTCAGTATTTCCATCCAGAAAGTAGAAACTGAGATCGGCATGCCTTTATTTAACCGCGACAAAAAGCCTCTGGAATTAACAGAGGCTGGAAAACTTTATATTGAAAAAATCCGTCAGATCATGCACCTGGAAAACGAATTGGCCCAACAGCTTGGAGACCTGACGTCTCTTAAAACCGGCAATCTGCGTGTCGGAGGATCCCATTATTTTAATTCTTATATTCTGCCTCCGGTCATTGCAGATTTCAAAAAAAAAATGGCCCGGCATCGATCTGCAGCTGACCGAAGCCGGGTCCAATGAACTTTTGGATATGCTGAAAGAAGATCTGATCGACCTGACCTTTAACTGTACACCAGATCCTCATGATAAATTACGCCGGGTTCCAGGTTTCAAAGACACGATTCTCCTGGCTGTCTCTACCCGTTTTCCAGTCAACGACCACTTAAGAAAGGCTGCGCTTACCACCGGCGATATTCTTTCCCACCGTTATCTGGAAGAAAATTGTCTGGCTGTCACGATGGAAGCATTTGCTGATACCCCATTTATTTTACTCTCTCCCGGAAACAACCTGTACAGCCGCTCCCAGATTCTTTTTCAGGAAGCAGGCGTTATACCTCCGGTTGCCATGCAGGTTTCCCAGCTGGTCACCGCTTACCACCTGGCACAGTCCGGAATCGGAGCTACCCTCATCAGCGACTGGATGGTTATTGGAAAACACCCGGAAATGGTGTACTACAAAATTGATTCTCCGCTTGCATCCCGTGTCTTTGATATTGTAACTCCGGGAAAAAACTATCTTTCCAATGCGCAGAAGGCTTTTATTGCGCTGTTCCAGGAATATTACAAAAATTCACTATTGTAAGATCACTTTTTTCCCGCGATAATACGTATTTCCTTCTTCATCTTTCGTAAACTGGCACAAAAACTGGTCATAGGAGATCCAGCTTTCCTCTGGATAATTGGCATGGACCATATTTGACACCACACCAGCCACCAGCATCGGAATGCCCTGCTCATTTGGGAAAGAATACCAGGTGATGGGGCAATCCGACCAACTTTCCACTCTGGAAACATCCAGATGCCTGCTCTTAATCTTTTCCATTAATGCAATGCGCATACTTGGTGCCGGTGAAAACGGCAATTCCGGATCTTCCTGATGCGAAGCACATAAAAAATCCTGGTCTCCGTAAATCCACATTGTCGGAACGGTCCGGCTGCCCGGCTGATAATTCGTTTTCGTAATATCGTTTGAACGCAAAGCAGACCATGGCGCCACTGCAGTAAAAATATCTCCGGCTGCATAGCCAAGCACATCGCTCATCATCCCGCCGCTGGACTGTCCCATGGCATAGACACGACTCTGGTCGATGCCATAGCGGGTCTGGATATCTGCATAAATCTCCCGGATAAATTTCACATCGTCGATCGACTTTCCCTGATATTCCCCGCACCAAAGCAGCACATTTCTTAATCCATGCTCTTTTTGCTGGTAAATTCCAGCCTGTGGGATTACGGCAATAAACTGTCGTTCTTCTGCAAGAGCGGAAATTCCACTCAGGTCAAAGAAGGTTTCTGCGGTACCTCCGCGTCCATGAAATACAAAAACAAGCGGCCATGTTTTATCCGGTGTGCAGCTGGACGGCACATATTCATACCAGGTACGCATGATGCCGTCCACCTTCTTTTCCCATTTCACTGCCCCGCAGGCAATCGGGTCTTTGAAATAACGCAGACACTTTCTGCCCTGTCCTCTGTGACGACGTGCCAGGCCAATATACTCCCATGCCTGTTCTATGTGCTTCACGGAAAAATCTTCTGTTCCAACTGCAACCCGGACCTGCGCAATATACTCTTCATTCACCTCACTGCGGACCCTGACCGGAGTCGGAGCCCAGATTTCATCTGCCCCACCTCCGGACAATGCGATTCCGGTCACGTGATTTTGCTCTTTCCAGTATGCGATCGCAGAACAATTCTCCCGGCTGTTTCGTTTAGCTACATTATAGGAATCTGCCTGTTTAAAATCAAATTTATAGATTTTATTTTATTATAAATTCATTTTATGCACATGAAAATTTTACATATTATTACTATTACAATTCTCCCCTCAGATACGCGATCACCCCAGCCGCACTGCGCTCCTTCACCGCCATGGTATACTCTGCCTCATGGATATGTTCCAGATAATGTGCGTCGGAGTTACAGATCGTGCGGCACTGTGTAAGATATGGATTGCTCTTTTGCAGCTTGGAAAGCTTTTCCATGTCGTGCAGCTCGACGGTTCTAAACTGGCTCTCCGGCGGCACAAAGCCCAGATTCGAGAGCAGGCTGTTGGCATTTTTATCGATATGGGCCGGGATCATGATGCCACCGTACTGCCCATCCACAATATCCCAGAGTTCATCAAAGGAAAGCGTTGTACTGTTGATGAGCAAATTCGGCTCTGTACCGATGCAGATGTCTTCCTCATTCATGATCTGCTGCTTTCCAAAGATGTCTTCCCGGTTTGGAAATTTTATCAGCTTTTCATAGACAAACCGGTCAAACTCCAGCGCAGCGGAAAGCTCAGGGAAAAGGCAGACTGCATGAACCTCCTCTGCCGTGGTCAGTTCCATGCCCGGAATGACCAGAATTCCATACTGTTCCGCCAGCTTCATGACCGCCGGACAGTTTCTGCAGGAATTGTGGTCTGTCACTGCGATCACATCCAGCCCTTTGATCGCTGTCATTCCCACAATATTGCCCGGCGTCATGTCATCGTCCCCACAGGGAGAAAGGCAGGAGTGGATGTGCAGGTCATAGCTCAATGTTACGCAATCCGAACATCGTTCCGACAGTTTTTCCTGCGCCTGCACCGCATGCGCATCCCGGTTCATAATTCCTGCTCCCCACCCTGCATCTGCTGCCAGATCCAGAGTGCCGCGTCAAACACCGGAAGCTCCGTAGCCAGCACCGTAATGTCCTGCTGCGCTGCTTTCTTTTTTGCTGTCTCATCCAGCGCAGCATCTTCCGCCAGCACAATACAGGCCGCATCTGCCAGCGTGGCCACGGCCAGTGTATTCATATTTCCCATAACCGTGACCCAGACACATCCGGCCGGAGCCTTTCCCATGGCTACACTAAGAAGATCGCAGCAAAACGGGGTCGTAATTTTCCGCTCGAGATCATCGCCTGCATGGATTACCTGAAATTTTTTACTGTCAAGAAGCTGTTTTACGTTCATAATTCCTCCTTATCACCTGTCTTTTTGCAGGCCTTTTCTGCACATTCTGTCACTCAGACTGTGTTTTCTCCTGTGTTTTCGTCCGCATTTTCGCTTTTTTCACGTTTTTGTTTCTCCAAAAGCTTCTGCATCCGCTCCTTCATCACATACACACAGTCTTCTTCCTTCGCCTCGCCTCTTGCAATATCCTCTGCAAGTGCCCGGCAGGATGGCGCCCCGCAGGCACCGCAGTCGAGTCCCGGAAGCTGTTTGCTCAAAGCCTCAATCCGGCTTAAACGGGCAAAGCTCTCCATCATGCTTTCGCCCAGGTTGTAGACCGGCTCATATTCAACATTTTCTGTCCATGGGAGCAAGCCTTCTGCTTTCTCCTCAGTCTCTGCATCCATATGACTTCTCGCAACCGGCATATACTTGCGCAGATGTTTTAACTTTACTTCGGCAACATAAGGGTTTTCTACCGTCAGCACTCCTCCCACGCAGCCGCCGCTGCAGGCATCCAGCTCAACAAATTTTAAATCGGTAAATTTCTGGTCTTCCATATCCTCCAGCACCCGGATGACATTTTCTATTCCATCTGCCGCCAGATAACTCTCCGTAAACAGACCTCCGGCCTCTCCGCCGCTATGCCCCCAGCTGATGCCGATCTTACCGGAAATGCTGATATTTTCCGGATCTTCCTCCACCTGCTTCATATATTTTAAAAGCTGCGGATATACATCCTTGATCGCAAACACACAGTCGATCTCGCTCTTTTTTGTCCCAATCGGAGATCTCGCATAAGTCACCTTGGACGCACACGGGGAAAGAAAACAGATTCCGATTTTTTCCCTTGGAAGTCCTGTTTTTTCCATAGCCCGCTTCACTGCAAGTCCCGCTGCCACTTCCACAGGCGGATTTAACGGCAAAAGATGCGGGATCAGATTCGGAAAACGCACCCGGATCAGCCGTACCACGCTCGGACAGGCCGTACTGATCAGAGGCAGCTGTTCTTCGTGTTCGGTTATGTAAGAGCGGGTTGCTTCGCTGACCAGCTCCGCCGCGGCACTCACCTCAAACACATCGTCAAAGCCCATATGCAAAAGGGCATGCAGCACAATGTTGATATCGTCCAGATTATTAAACTGGCTATATAAAGAAGGGGCCGGAAGCGCCACCGTATATTGAAAACGATTCATTTCCTCAAGCGGATCATAAACCGCATGCTTTGCATGATGCGGGCATACCCGGATACAGGCTCCGCAGTCGATGCAGAACTTTTTGTTGATCCGGGCTTTTCCATCCTGCACGCGGATGGCCTGGGTGGGGCAGCGTTTGATGCAATTGATGCAGCCTTTGCACAAGTCCTCATCCAGACGTACGGAATGGTAAAACTTATCCATCCGTTCTCACCTCCAACTATCATTTTGTTGCCGTTCGCATGCTGTACACCAGCAGCGGGATTTTTCCAGTCCCGCCCGGCACATGCTCACCCAAGTAATACTTCCATCGTGATCTTGGTCCCGACGCCAATCTCTGTCTCTATTTTCATATCATCGGTATATTTTTTCATATTCGGAAGTCCCATTCCTGCTCCAAAGCCAAGATTTCGTACCTCATCCGGCGCCGTGGAATAGCCCTCCTGCATGGCACGCTCAATATCCGGAATGCCAGGACCTACATCATCTAAGATCATCCGGACCTTCTGCGGCGTGATTTCTACCGTGATCTCACCGCCCTTTGCATGAATCACCATATTGATCTCGCCCTCATACATGGCAATGGCAACCTTGCGCACGGTCGCCGGGCTGATGCCAAGCTGCTTCAATTTCCCTTTTACATCACTGCTGGCCTCCCCCGCCCGGGTAAAGTCATCTGCCGAGATATGATACTGTAATACGATCGCATTTTCCATTAAACTGCACCTCCGCCTAATCCCGCCTGGTAGAGCATACCGCAGGTGGAATACATGCGATGCCCCGTTTCCATGACAATAAGTTCACGTTCTTTTGCCATGGAAAGAATCGTCTCATCTGGTTTTTTTTTGCGGACAAAGATCACACACACAATGTCTAACATCTCTGCAGTCCGGATCACCTGCGGATTGCACAGTCCTGTAATGAGGACCGAATGATCTTTGGAAAAAGCCAGCACATCGCTCATCATATCGGATGCGCAGGCGCTTGTGATCTCACGGTCCAGAAACTCTTCTCCCGTAAGGACTCTCGCCCCGAGGATTTTCTGAACATCTCTTGCTGTCATAAGCAGATTCCCCCTGTCATAGGATACCTGTAAATGATCGCAGATGGCTATAACCGGCCATATTGATTTAGCCATTTTCCGTCATTTTTTTAGGTTTTATTTTGTCACATTTTTGTCAGACTAAACATATTTCCAAGGTAAGAATATCATCTTTTCTGTTAATAATCAATAAAAAGATGAATTGCGTTTTTAAATTAACACAGAAAATTTGTAGATTTTTTTTCATCTTCATGTTAAGATATTATAAACATTTCACAATAGCAATAAGGAGGAGGGTTACCATGGCTTGTAAAAAAGAATGTGTTCCTTTCAGCGGAACCCCCGAGCAGGAAGCGGCTCTGAAAAAGGTGATTGCTGAATTGAAAGACACCAAAGGCGCACTGATGCCGATCATGCAGCAGGCGCAGGAAATTTACGGCTATCTGCCGATCGAAGTCCAGACTATGATTTCCGACGAAACCGGAATCCCGTTAGAAAAAATCTACGGCGTTTCCACATTCTATTCCCAGTTTGCCCTGCAGCCAAAGGGCAAATATCAGATTTCCGTATGCTTAGGTACAGCCTGCTACGTCAAAGGCTCCGGTGCGATCTTTTCCAAACTGGAAGAACTGCTCGGCATCACCAACGGGGAGTGCACCCCGGACGGACGTTTTTCCCTGGATTCCTGCCGCTGTGTCGGCGCCTGCGGACTGGCTCCGGTCATGATGATCAACGACGAAGTTTACGGACGGCTTACCCCGGACGATATTCCTGGCATCCTTGCCAAATACCAGTAGCCTATGATGCCGGAAATTTCTTTGAACATTCTTGATGTAGCAGAAAATTCCACCCGGGCAGGCGCATCTTTCATCCGAATCACGGTAGATATCCAGCCGGAAACGGACAGGCTGACCGTCATCATTACTGACGACGGCTGCGGCATGACAAGCGAACAGTTAGAGCGGGTCACGGACCCATTCTACACCAGCCGCACAACCAGAAAAGTGGGGCTCGGTGTTCCTTTTTTCAAGCTCGCTGCGGAAAGCACCGGCGGAAGCTTCCGGATGGAGTCGGAACCCGGGAAAGGAACCACGGTCACCGCGGTCTTTGCACTCGGTCACATCGACCGGATGCCGCTTGGAGACATGACTGCCACCATCCACACCCTGATTCTCGGGCACCCGGATACCGATTTTCTCTACCGTTACCGTTATCGTCAAAATGAATTCACGCTCGACACCCGCGAAATGCGAGAAATCCTGGGCGGCGTTCCTTTTGACGCACCTGAAATTTCCAATTATATCAGGGATTATCTGACAGAAAACAAACTCGAAACCGACGGAGGAGCTGTTTATTAAATTTGGATCGCAGGTCTGTTTTCCAAAAACCCCGTCAGAACAGGAGGATTAATCGAACATGAAAAGTCTTGAAGAATTAAGAGCGATCCGCGAGAGAATGCAAAGTCAGGTCAGCATGCGTGCGGAAGACCACACCCACACCCGCGTTGTGGTCGGCATGGCTACCTGCGGCATTGCCAGCGGCGCAAGACCGGTCCTTAACACCCTTTCCACACTCGTTCAGGAAAAAGGTCTGACCGATAAAGTTTCCGTTACCCAGACCGGATGCATCGGTCTTTGCCAGTATGAGCCGATCGTAGAGGTCATGGAACCTGGCAAACCGAAGATCACCTACATTAAGATGAATGCAGACAAGGCAGCCGAGGTTGTAGAACGCCACCTCATCGGCGGACATATCGTAGAAGAATACACATTAAATTCAGCAGATCTGAAATAAGGAGGAAAGCGGATGTATCGTTCACATGTATTGGTTTGCGGCGGAACAGGCTGTACCTCCTCCGGAAGCCAGCAGATTATGGAAACCTTAAAAGAAGAGATCAAAAAGGCCGGACTAGAAAAGGAAGTCTCCGTTGTCCAGACCGGATGCCATGGTCTCTGCGCCCTGGGTCCGATCATGATCGTCTACCCGGACGCAAGCTTCTACTCTATGGTCAAGGTAGAAGATATTCCTGAGATCGTTCAGGAGCACTTATTAAAAGGACGTGTCGTTACCCGTCTTCTTTACCAGGAGACCGTTACCCCGGCCGGCGTCAAGGCTCTTATCGACACCAACTTCTACAAGAAGCAGCACCGCATCGCACTTCGCAACTGCGGTATCATCAACCCGGAAGTCATTGAAGAGTACATCGGAACCGGCGGCTACGCTGCCCTCGGTAAGGTTCTCACCGAGATGACTCCGGACGACGTCATCCAGTGCCTGTTAGATTCCGGCCTGCGCGGACGCGGCGGCGGCGGATTCCCGACCGGCCTCAAATGGAAGCTGGCAAAGCAGAACGATGCCGACCAGAAATACGTCTGCTGTAACGCCGACGAGGGTGACCCGGGCGCATTCATGGACCGCTCCGTCTTAGAGGGCGACCCGCACGCTGTCCTGGAGGCTATGGCGATTGCCGGTTATGCGATCGGCGCAAGCCAGGGCTACATCTACGTGCGTGCAGAGTACCCGATTGCCGTTGAGCGACTGAAAATTGCAATCAAACAGGCTCGCGAGATGGAGCTCTTAGGCAAAGATATCTTCGGCAGTGGCTTCGATTTCGACATTGACCTGCGTCTCGGTGCCGGAGCATTCGTCTGCGGCGAGGAAACCGCCCTCATGACCTCCATCGAAGGCAACCGCGGCGAGCCAAGACCGCGTCCTCCGTTCCCGGCACAGAAGGGCCTGTTCGGCAAACCGACCATCTTAAATAACGTAGAAACCTTTGCAAACATCCCGCAGATCATCTTAAATGGGCCGGAATGGTTCGCTTCCATGGGTACCGAAAAATCCAAGGGCACCAAGGTCTTCGCCCTGGGCGGCAAGATCCACAACACCGGTCTGGTCGAGATTCCGATGGGTACCACCCTGCGCGAAGTCATCGAGGAGATCGGCGGCGGTATCCCGAACGGCAAGAAGTTCAAGGCGGCACAGACCGGCGGTCCGTCCGGCGGATGTATCCCGGCGAAGCATTTCGATATCCCGATTGACTACGATAACCTCATTTCCATCGGTTCCATGATGGGCTCCGGCGGCCTCATCGTTATGGACGAGACCGACTGTATGGTAGACATCGCAAAATTCTTCCTGGAGTTCACCGTTGAAGAATCCTGCGGCAAATGTACACCGTGCCGTATCGGCACCAAGCGCATGCTGGAGATCCTCACCAAGATCACCAAGGGCACCGCAACCATGGAAGACTTAGACAAGCTCGAAGAGCTCTGCTACTACGTCAAGGAAAACTCCGCCTGCGGTCTTGGCCAGACGGCTCCAAACCCGGTGCTTTCCACCCTCCGCTACTTCCGCGATGAGTACGAGGCACATATCAAAGAGAAACGCTGTCCTGCAGGCGTCTGCAAGGCCCTGCTCTCCTACCACATCGACGCAGACAAATGTAAGGGCTGTACCCTGTGTGCAAGAAACTGCCCGGTTGGCGCCATCATCGGCACAGTCAAGAATCCGCACATCATCGACACCGACAAGTGCGTCAAGTGCGGTGCCTGCATGGAGAAATGTAAGTTCGGCGCAATCTACAAACAGTAATGGAGGATGGATATGGAGAATATTACGATCAAAATTAACGGCATAGAAGTCAGTGCTCCAAAAGGCTCCACCATTCTGGAGGCAGCAAGACTGGCGCACATTGAAATTCCGACACTCTGCTTTTTAAAAGACATCAACGAGATCGGCGCATGCCGTATCTGCGTGGTAGAAGTAAAAGGCGCAAGAAGCCTGGTAGTTTCCTGCGTCTATCCGATCAATGAAGGCATGGAAGTATGGACCAATACCCCGAAGGTACTGGAATCCCGCAGAAAAACCCTGCAGCTTTTACTTTCCAACCACGACCGCAAGTGCTTATCCTGCGTCCGCAGCGGAAACTGCGAGCTGCAGCAGCTCTGTAAAGAACTCGGCGTGACCGACGAAGGCTATTACGATGGTGAGCGCACCCCGTCCATGATCGACGACAGTGCCGTTCACATGATCCGCGACAATAGCAAATGTATCCTGTGCCGCCGCTGCTCTGCAGTCTGCGAAAAGGTACAGGGCATTGGCGTCATCGGTGCCAACATGCGTGGCTTTGCTACCTTTATCGGCTCTGCTTTCGACATGGGCCTGGGCGAGACCTCCTGCGTCTCCTGTGGCCAGTGTATCGCAGTCTGCCCGACCGGTGCCCTGCAGGAAAAATCCCAGGTGGACGAAGTTCTGGCAGCGATCGCAGATCCGAAGAAACATGTCATCGTGCAGACCGCCCCGGCTGTCCGCGCAGCTTTAGGCGAAGAATTCGGTTATCCGATCGGCACCAACGTACAGGGCAAGATGGCAGCTGCGCTGCGCCGCATCGGCTTTGACAAGGTATTCGACACCAACTTCAGCGCTGACTTAACTATCATGGAAGAAGCGCATGAATTCTTAGACCGCGTGCAGAACGGCGGCGTGCTTCCGCTCATCACCTCCTGCTCCCCGGGCTGGATCAAATACTGCGAACACTACTTCCCGGATATGACCGAGAACCTCTCCAGCTGCAAATCCCCACAGCAAATGTTCGGTGCCATCGCCAAATCTTACTACGCAGAAAAGATGGGACTGGATCCGAAGGACATCGTGTCTGTTTCCATCATGCCGTGTACCGCAAAGAAATTCGAGATTCAGCGGCCGGATGAAGCTGCAAACGGCGTCCCGGATGTTGACTACTCCCTGACCACCAGAGAGCTTGCCCGCATGATCCGCAAAGTCGGCCTGAAATTCAACACACTTCCAGACGAAGAATACGACGCACCGCTCGGTCTTGGAACCGGTGCTGCTGTCATCTTCGGCGCAACCGGCGGTGTTATGGAGGCTGCACTGCGTACTGCAGTCGAGACCCTCACCGGCGAAGAATTAAAGAATCTGGACTTCACCGATGTCCGCGGCATGGAAGGCATCAAGGAAGCTACCTACCCGGTAGCCGGACTGGAAGTCAAAGTTGCCATCGCCTCCGGCCTCGGCAACGCAAAGAAGCTGCTTGAGAAAGTCAAATCCGGCGAAGCAACTTACCACTTCATCGAGATCATGGGCTGCCCGGGCGGATGCATCAACGGCGGCGGCCAGCCGCAGCAGCCGGGCTATGTACGCAACACCGTCGATATCCGCGGCCTGCGTGCGAAAGTCCTCTACGACTCCGACAAAAACAACCCGATCCGCAAATCCCACGAGAATCCGGCCATCAAGGAGCTGTACGCAACCTTCCTCAGCGAACCAGGAAGTGAGAAAGCGCATCACCTGCTGCACACTACATACATCAAACGCAAAGTAAACGAAATCTAAACAATATCGCACAGTAAACACAAATGGGCCGGAAGGTTCCGTCCCCGCCGAATGGCGGGGACGAAACCTTTCGGCCCTCGTTCGTTACTGTGTGATATTGTTTACTTAGTGTCTGTGCATTGCCACCTGGTCTACGCCCAGATTCTTCAAGTTTGCATGCACTTCGCGGTCATCTGCCTGACCGATGAGAAGGTCTCTTGCCTTCTTTGCCTCCAGCTCGGTCTTATGCTTGCTCGGACCGCCTACACAGCCGCCTACACAGGCCATACCCTCTACAAAGTCTGCCGGAAGCTTGCCGACTTTCATAAGAAGCAGTGCTTTCTTACACTCTGCCGCACCGTTGCACTTCATTACATTCGGGGTGATATCCTCGTTCATTTCCTTGAAGCACTCTACCACCGCCGCGGTTACGCCGCCTGCGTTGCCGAAACGCTTGCCGAATACAGAACCTTCCTGATAGGTGTTTTCCTCCGGCTCAAGCTCTACGCCCTTCGCTCGCATCATGGCACGGATCTCACCAAAGGTCATGGCATAATCCGCGTTGTCCTTGATGTTTAAGTCCAGAGTCTCGCTCTTCTTTGCAATACACGGTCCGATGAATACGGTAACGGTCTCCGGGTCCTTCTCTTTCAGCATTCTGGAGATCGCGCACATCGGGGATACGGTGGTGGACATGTTATCTAACAGCTGCGGGAAGTGCTGCTTGATCATGTTCACGAATGCCGGGCAGCAGGAGGTGGTCATCTTCTTGCCCTCTTTATAAGCCTCTGCCCACTCAGCAGCCTCTGCTGCAGCGGTCATATCGCCGCCTAAGGCAACCTCTACCATATCTGCGAAGCCGACTTTCTTTAACGCAGTCTTCCAGCTGGCCATGGTGATCTCCGGTCCAAACTGGCCCTCGGTTGCCGGTGCTACCATAGCAACAACCTTCTTACCTGCGTTGATCATGTTAATAACATCGACCATGAAGGTCTTGGAACCTACTGCACCGAACGGGCAGCTGTGGATGCAGGCGCCGCATTGGATGCACTTATTTTCATCAATCTCGCATACGCCATACTCGTCGTAGGTAATCGCGTCTACCGGGCAGGCCTTCTTGCACGGGCGCTCCAGATGTGCGATCGCGTTGTACGGGCAGGCATTTGCGCACTTGCCGCATTCCTTACACTTGTTCGGATCAATGTGGGCGCGGGTATCCCCCATGCTGATAGCTCCGAAATTACAGGAATTCTGGCAGGCCTTTCCCATACATTTTCTGCAGTTATCGGTTACCGTGTAAGATGCGATCGGACACTCCTCACAGGCTGCCCCAATGACCTGGACCACGTTTCTGGAATCTTTACCGCTGGTCGGGCATTTGCCCTCTGCCAGGCGGACACGCTGACGGATAATCTCGCGCTCCTTATAAATGCAGCAGCGGAACTGTGCCTGCGGTCCCGGGATGATGGTGTACGGAACCTGATTCTTGTGTTCCTCATCCAGCTCTCCAGCCCATGCCAGCTTTGCTACCTCATACAGTACGTCGTGTTTGATGCGTAAGATTGTTGCGTCATTTGTTACCATAGTTTTCTTTTCCTCCTCATTTCCGGATGTCCGCCTTTCGGACCCTTCCTCAACTCTCTATTTTCATATCATTTAATAATAAGTTACAGTTACCTGTTTTCCCATATCTTCCACAACCGTCTTCAGCTGCTCTACCAGATTCTGGCGGATGCCTAAATCGAACGGCAATCCCGGATTCTGGTAAGCACTGTTGATGGCTTTTCCGACATACAGATGCAGCTCCGTACAGTCCTCAATCAGCATCTTGGCTACCATGGACGCGCCGTTTGGCTTGTCCAGTTCCAGGAAGAACTGCTCGGATACCGTCTCATTCTTGACATATCTTCTTAACAGCTGTACCACACGGTTCAGCGTCAGAACACCTTCCGTCACCAGTTCGATGCCATCCATATACGCGATCGGCGGAATGTCGGGATCTACGTATTCCATGGACACATCCAGACGTTTCTTTAAAACCCTGGAGACAATGGTGGCGCTGGTTCCGCCGCAGACGATCCGCCTGGTGGAATCGTCACCGGACATAAAGCTCTTCACCATCTCTTCATCCATGGAAGGATCCTGGGCCGGTCCAGTCATCAGATGTACCGGCTTCGCATGGATGATGCGCATGCACGCCACCGTGGTGTCATCACCCGGCCGGTACTGGTAAAGCTCATCGCACGCCTGGCAGATGGATGCCGCCAGACGCATGGCCGATATTGTCAGCGCGTACTGTTTTACTGCATATTTGGCAATATCTTCCCAAAGCCAGCCGAAGTTTAAAAGCTGGCCCACACCTGCATGGACGGTTCCATCGCTCATGAGGATCAGCGCATCTCCGCGCTGGACCTTAAAACGGAATTCATTAATCTTTTTGCCCTGGACTTCCCGGATATTCTGCGGGATCGGCACCAGCTGGCCATTCCGGATAAAGATGCAGCTCGGATTGTCAAACTCGACCAGATACGCATCTCCGCTGTGAAAGACCTGCAAAATGCTGAATGTGGAATATGCGACCTGCCGCACCTTACAGATGGGCAGCGTCTCCACGATCGTCTCCACGCACTCTTCCAGGGTTGCCCCGTTTAAAAACATGGTTCCCAGGATCTTGGAGGTCAGCGTGGCAAGGATATTCGCCTTTACGCCGCTTCCCATGCCGTCTGCCAGAATCATGATGTTAGAATCGTCTGTTTTTAACAGCTCGACCTTGTCCCCGCAGAGGACCTCCGAAAACTTATTCAGGCTTTTATAAGCAACATCTACGGTAATTGCCATTCTACTTACCTCCGTTGTCGCTTCCATCCTCCAGAAGGGATCTGCAAAGCTTCGTCAGCGTCGTCTTGGTCTCTGCCGTTGTCTCGCCGAGAAGGCCCGCGATCTCCTGGGCTACCATCATCTGCTTATGGATGACCTTCTGGGCCAGGTCGATGGTGTCTAACTTGCGTTCATACTCCAGTCTGGCCTGCTCTTCTTCCTTAGTAATATCAATGAAAGTAGCAAGCACCACATTCTGCTCCGGTATGTATACAATATTCTGCAGGGTATCCAGCTTAAACTCCGGATAATGGACCTTCTTGCCGTGAATGTTCTGGTGCGTATCAAAGACCCACTGGAAATCTGCCGGGTCAATGAACTCGTACAGATACATCTGCAGCGCCTCCGCCCGGGTCTTGCCAAAATACTTCTCGCCCACCGCGGAATACTCCAGAAGCTTCATATCTTCATCTACGATCATGACCACATTCGGAGAAGTCTCCATGACCAGGTTCGCGAAGG
>OODU01001245.1_pt1 | contig 25591 bp, 27 predicted proteins | sample 1671171 | NCBI WGS metagenome assembly OODU01 (sample SAMN06348129, study PRJEB24527) | human gut metagenome | biome: human gut; feature: ankylosing spondylitis patient; material: feces | host: Homo sapiens | place: China | collected 2015-10
ACCGGGAGCATGGCCCAGGCCACCCTCTCTTGCCGCTATGCGGCAATTCACCTTGTGTATCACGGTTTTTATACTTCGAGAGGGAGAAAGTTTCCGCATGGGAACTTTCGGACGTCCGTGTTTTGCGAAGTCAAAACACAGACCCGCGGAAAAACGAAGTTTTTCGACAGGCTCACGGCACGCCGAGAGGCGTGCCGTGTCTTTTTCTTCTATCAGTGCTCGTCGCGGCAGAGCAGACAGATCGCGTGTGCTGCGATGCCCTGCTTTGCGCCGGTAAAGCCGAGTTTCTCCTCGGTCGTTGCCTTGACGGAAACGCAGTCCACGTCGCACGCCATCGCGGCGGCCAGGTTTTCGCGCATCTGCATGATGTGCGGCGCGAGCTTGGGCGCCTGCGCCAGTACGGTCGCGTCGATGTTGCCGACCTGCCAGCCTTTTTCGCGGATGAGCGCCGTCACGTGCCGCAGCAGCGCAAGGCTGTCCGCGCCCTTGTAGGCCGGGTCGGTATCGGGGAAGTGCTTGCCGATGTCGCCGAGCGCCAGTGCGCCGAGAAGCGCGTCCATCACCGCGTGCGTCAGCACATCCGCGTCCGAATGGCCGTCCAGACCAAGCTCAAACGGAATATCTACGCCGCCGATGATGCAGTGTCTGCCCTCGACCAGTCTGTGTACGTCATAGCCATGTCCGATTCGCATATTCATTCTGCTGCCTCCCTGTGCATAAACGCCTCGGCAACGAGAATGTCCTCAGGCGTTGTGACCTTGATGTTTTCATAGCTGCCTTCGGTCGCGCTGACCGTCTGTCCGAGCGCTTCCACTGCCGCGCAGTCGTCCGTAAAGCTGCGCCCGCTCGCGGCGGCGCTTTGCAGCGCGTCGAGCAGCAGTTCCCGGCGGAATACCTGCGGCGTCTGGACGGCGGCGAGCGTATCGCGCGGCACATCGGCTGCGATTTTTCCGTTTTCGATGCGCTTGATGCTGTCCTTGACCGGAACAACGGGCGCGGCCGCGCCGCTTTCCGTCGCTGCACGGACGGCATCGGTGATCACCTTGTCCGAAACGAGCGGACGCGCGCCGTCATGCACCGCAACAAGCGCCGCGTCCTCGGGCGAGGCGGAAACGCCTGCAAGCACCGAGTCCGTGCGTGTCGCGCCGCCCTGCACCATGGTGCGCAGCTTTGTGATGCGGCTGCTCTCTGCGAGTGCGCGGTAGGTTTCCATGTCCTGCTCCCGGCAGACGAGCACGATGTCACGTACCGCACGGCTGCGCTCGAACGCTTCCAGTGTATGCGCCAGCACCGGTCTGCCGCAGAGCGGCATCAGCAGCTTGTTCTCTCCGCCCATGCGGCGCGAAGAACCAGCCGCCACGATGACCGCGCAGACCGCCGGCAGACCTGTATTTTCAGTCGGCATTTTTTCGTTTCTCCTTGCAAATCATAAAATCGAAAAAGGCTCTGCCCGCGCAAAGCCTTCCTGTCTGATGTACGCTCAGCGGCAGAGATGCTCGCGCAGCTGCGCCGCGATTTCGCCCGCCGGGCATTCAAGCGCGAACGCCAGCTCGGACTCGAGTATCTGCATGGCCTGTGTGAGCATCTTTTTCTCGCCCGTGGACAGACCGCGCCTGCATTCCCGGACGGCCAGGCTCTTGATGACCTGCGCAACCTCACGCAGCTCGCCCGAACGGATATGCTGCATATTTTCACGGTAGCGCTGATTCCATCCCTTGCTCTCGCCGCAGACAACGCTGTCCAGCTCCGCGAGGAACCGCTCCGCCTGTGCGCGGCTGCATACCGGGCGGATGCCCAGCTTTTCACAGCCGTTTACCGGCAGAAAAAGCTCGGTGTCGCCGAAAGCAGGGCGCAGCACATAATACTGTACCGGCTCGTCGTCAATCATTCGCTCGACAACGCCCTCAATCACGCCTGCACCGTGTAATGGATGAACGACCCTGTCACCTGTATGTAACATAAACCCTCCGTTCCAGAAAGCCTGTACGCAGCAGCGGCCCGCAAGAGCCTCTGTACCGTCTATTTTACCGCACTTTGCCACCATATGCAAGGCTCGGCGTTGTTTTTGATGCAATTTGATGTAAAACATCAGGCCCAAACAGGTCAATCTGCACACAGTTTACGCTGTTTTCGTGTGCGTACCGCCGCGATGCACGCCCCCGCGCCTGCGCTCAGCAGCCAGATGCCTCCGCCATTCAGCCAGAGCAGCACGCCGATAAGGAGCAGAAACACGCCGCTTCCTGCCGCGAGACACGCGCGCAGACACGGAAACCGCCCGTCCGCGAGATAACGCAGCGCCATGCCGCCGTCCAGCGGGGGAAGGGGGATGAGGTTGAACAGGCTGAGCAGCGCACTTGCACCCGCAAGGCGGTACGCCCCAAGAGAATGCGCGGCAAGTGTCAGAAGAAATCCCGCCAGCGGCCCCGCAAGGCTCACAGCGGCCCGCGCGTACCGGTCGGCAGGGAGAGCGACCTGCATGACCGCGCCGCAGGCGGTGAGCGTCAGACGCCGGAGCCGACCGCCGGAGAGCGCGAGCACGGCGGCGTGTCCCGCTTCATGCACGAGCGCCGCAAACAGAAAAACCGGCAGCAGACCGTCCTCATCCACGCACCACAGCGCCGCCAGCATGACCCAGAAGCCGTCGCGTACACGGATTTTGCACGCGCTCACAGCTCGGTCAGGTAGTCCGCCGGGTCGAGCGCCGCCCCGTCCTTCCACAGCTCCAGATGCAGGTGAGGTCCGGTCGCGTTTCCCGTCTGTCCGACACGGGCGATTTCGTCGCCGCGCTTGATTTTTTCGCCCTCGGCGGCGGAAATGCTGCTGCAATGGGCATAGAGCGTGGAAAAGCCGTCCGCATGCGCGATGATCAGGTAGTTGCCGTAGTCCGACGCGCCGATTTCCTGCACGGTTCCGTCAGCAAACGCATAGATTGGCGTGCCCTCGTCCGCCGCAATATCCACGCCGTAGTGAAAGGCCGGCTCGCCGGTCACTGGGCTCAGCCGCTCGCCGAAGGCAGAGGTCAGTGTTCCTTTGACCGGGAGAACATAGCGAAAGCCGAGCGAGTACACGGTTTCGTCCGCTGTATCCGGAAACTGCGTCTGCTCCCGCGCCCGCACATCATCTGCGCCGCCCGACGAGGCCGCATAGCCGCCATGCCCGAACACCGCGACCGTATCCTCCGCCGCGCCGCCGAACGCGCTCACAATTTTCTCCATGCCCGGCGCACCCGCCCATGCTTCCGCCACGCGCAGACGAAGCTGTTCCGCCGCAGGGAAGCTGCTGTATTTGAAAACCGCGGCCGCAGTCGCGCAGAGAACGGCAAACAACAGTCCTCTGCCGTGCGTGGCGCGGCGTTTCTTTCTCCGTTCCGTCATGACCGACGCCTCCTTTCCTCTGATATAACAGGATACGCCGCAAAGATAGGAAAGAGAACGCCGCCGTTTCCGTCGATAACTCCAAGTTTTTCTCCTGTTCTGTCGATTTTCTGTTGCGCCCCGTCATACGGCAGTATATAATAATAAGATAGACCTTGCGCCTTTTTGTGCGGGGTCACGCAAAGACTATTTTAACGAGCGGCTCCTCCGCGCCGTTCTGCTCATGAATACAAAGGAGAACACCATGGCATTCAATTCCCGCAAACCCGCAAAGGGTGCGCATCTCATCGCGAAGAAAAAACCTGACACCTCATCTGCGGCCGCGGCGGCAAAGAAAAAAAGCCGTGCTCCCGTCGTGCTGATTATCATTTTCGTGCTGCTTGTCCTGCTTGCAGGCGGCTCGCTCGGCGCAGTTTACCTTTATCCCAATATATTCCCCGGCGTGACGGTCGGCTCCATCGACGTTGGGAAGCTGACGCGCGAGGAAGCCGCGCAGCAGATTTCCATTCAAAGCCGTCCGCTTTATCATGGAAAACAGCTGACGCTCACCATTTACGATACGGACTACGATATTCCGGTCGAAAAGGTGCTCAAGGGTGTTGACGACATCCAGTCGGCGGAAAACGCATGGCAGGTCGGACGAGAGGGAGGACCGCTTACCCGCATCAAGGCCATTATCAGCTCCATGCGGAACGGCTGCGACACCCGCCTCGCGGCCTCGGTCGATGAGGACGGCCTCAAAGTGCAGCTTGAGGAGATTGCCGGAAAGGCTCTCACCGAGCCGGTCGCACCGACATGGAAGCTCGACGGCGAAAACCTCGTTATCCAGTCGGGCACGCCCGGCGTGCAGTTCGATACTGCGGCGGTCGAGCAGGCGCTCACCTCGCAGATTGAGCTGATGGACTTCGAGCCGTATGAGGTTTCGACCGATGTCACCGCCGCGCCTGCAATCGACATCGGCCAGATTGCAGAGGACATCACCGGCAATCCGATCAACGCCACCGTCAGCAAGGAGGACGGCAAGACCATTATCCCCGGCAAGCCCGGCGTGCAGTTCGACACCGAAAAGGCCAAGGAGATCATCGGCGACGGCTCCAAGGAAAGCTACACCATCCCCGTTACCATCACGCAGCCGACCATCACCGAAGCGGTGCTGAAGGAGCGGCTGTTCCGCGATACGCTTGCCCGCACGGCCACGAACCTCAACGAGGGCAACGCGCCGCGCACCAACAACGTCCGTCTGGCGGCGAAGGCTATCAACGGCACCATTCTCAACCCGGGCGATGTATTCTCCTACAACACGGTAGTCGGCGAGCGCACGCAGGCGCGCGGCTATCAGGAGGCGCACGCATATTCGGGCGGCAAGATTATCGACGAATTCGGCGGCGGCGTATGCCAGCCTTCTTCTACGCTGTATATGGCGGTTCTCCGCGCAGACCTGGAGGTTGTCGAGCGTCACAACCACTCGTTTACGGTATCCTACACGCCGCTCGGCGAGGACGCGACCGTAGACTACGGCAACCTCGATTTCCGCTTCGCAAACAACACGGCCTATCCCATCAAGATACTCGCCGAGCAGACCGACGGCCAGATGATCATGACACTTGTCGGCACCAAAACCAGCGGCAAGACGGTAACGACGCGCACGGAAATCCTCGAAACCTACGAACCCAAAACGGTAGAAAAGCAGGACAGCTCGCTTGCCTCGGGTGAAACCAAGGTCGAAACCTCGGGCATCACCGGCTACTCCACCCGCACTTACAAGGTCATCACCGAAAACGGCAAGACCACCGAAGTGCTCGCGAACAAATCCACCTACACCAAGCGCGACGAAGTCGTATGCGTCGGCACGGGCGGATGACGGAAAGGATGTAAAAGCTATGAAAACCTTCAACGCACAGAAACGCAGGGAAATCAAGCGTGAATGCAGGTCGCGCGTTTCCGCCCGTCTCGGCACCTGCATCGGCGCGAACTTCCTCTACGGACTGCCGATCGTTCTGGTGCTCCTCATCGTCTATATCACGATGTTCGGCTCCTCGTTTTCGCTCATGCTTGCCGGAGCGGACGAAACCGCTGTCGCGCAGGCGATGATGCGCGGCACGGGCAGCGGCATTTTCACCGCGCTCCTGCTCACGATCGTCATTTCCGGCCCGCTGTCGTTCGGTCTGATGCGATTCTACACAGACCTATCCCGCGGCGCTCAGCCGGGCGCCGGCATGGTGCTTCAGCCGTTTACCTCGGGTTCCTCGCTCTGGACGGGCATCCGTATGTCGTTCTGTCTGTTCCTGCGCAGCCTGATCTGGAACGCGCTGCCGACTTTCCTTCTGACGAACGCCAGCATTGTTCTGGCCTTCCTCGGTATCCGAAGCGGAAGCACGAATTTTTTGAGCGTTTCCATTGTTATCCTTTATATCATTTACGCAATCGTCAGCTTCTTCATTGGCATCAAGGTTTCGACCTACTCGCTCGGCTGGGTCGTACTGCATGACAATGAACAGTACGGCGCATGGAACGCTTCCCGCGATGCTTCTGCCGTATTCCGCGGCCACTTCGGCGCGCTGGTCGTTTTCGTGCTCAGCTTCCTCGGCTGGGACATTCTCGCGGGCGGCGCGGTTTACCTGTGCATCCTGCTCGGTACGCTCGGCGCAGGCATTCTCGGCGGCGGACTCGGCCTCGCCGTGATGGTGGTCTGCCTGGTTGCGGCGCTCTGCCTCGGTCTGGTGCTCGGCACGTTCGTCAGCGCCTACTCGCAGACCTCGCTCATCGCCATGTTTGACTACCTCGCAACGCCCGAGCCGCAGTTTGCGTCTTTCGAGCAGGCTGACTGCGACTGGACGCCGACCGGCGCTTCCGCACCGACCGACACCGAAACACAGGCGCATACGGACGAGTCCTCCGACGAGCCGCACGACGCGCAGTAACTACATAGAACACACCCCGCAGAACGGTATTTCGCCGCCTGCGGGGTGTCTTTTTCTATCAGAAGGAAAGATAGCGTTCGGGGTCTACCTTTTCGTCATCCACGTGTATCTCGAAGTGCAGATGCGGGCCGGTGGAGTTGCCGGTACTGCCGGAGTAGGCAATCAAATCGCCCTGTGCCACGACATCGCCCACCGAAACGCAGAGCGAAGAGTTGTGGCCGTAAAGGGTCTTGAAGCCGTTGCCGTGGTCGAGGATAATATAGTTTCCGTAGCCGTCACCCGAGTTCTCCGCGAGAATGACCTTGCCGTTGTCGGACGCACGGACGGGCGAGCCTTCGGGGAGCGCAAGGTCCACGCCGCTGTGCAGCCGTCCCCACCGCCACTTGAACGCCGAGGTGAACGTATAGCCGGAAACCGGCAACGCAAAGTGCCCCGTGCCGATACCGATGTTTTTCGTGCCGACCTCAACCACCTCGTCCGATGCGCTGCGCAGCACGGTCCGCGCCACGATTGTCCGCTCGCTCTCCCGGCCGTCGAGCGTCTGGATTTCCGCCGTCACCACTGCCTCTCCGGTCTGACCCTGCCGGACGGTCGCGCGGTAGGTCTGATATTCGTCTGCGTTCTCCCGGGTCACGGTGTCAAACGGAATGGTTTCGGTGTAGGTGACCGAGCGGCGCGTCTGCACATCCAGACAATCGGAAAGCGCCTCAAAAACGGTTTCCGGCTCGCCCGCCAGACGGCTCTCCGCTACCACGTTGTCCACGCGGACCTGCTGCACAAAGTCCGCGCTGCTGTCCGCCTGCGATGTGTAGAGCCGTTTTACGCTGTCAAGCAGTGTCTGCGCTTCGGCAGCGTTCCGGCAGATACCGGTTCGTCTGCCGTCCACCGATATGACCGCGAGCGTATCGAGTTCGCCGCTCTGCGCGGTCAGGCTGCCCCGCAGCTCGTTTTCGCTCAGAAACTCGCAGGCCGGCGCACGCAGCGTCTGCACGCTGAGCGAATAGGGGAGGGCATACGCCTTGCCGGCGGCGGCTGACGCGCTCTGCTCAATTTCGCGCACCATGCCGCTCAGTACCTCGGCATTCTCCACACAGCCGAGCGGCCTGCCGTCGGCCAGAACGAGCACGCCCGGCTGCGTCAGAAGCGAGAAGGGCAGGAAAAAGCAGCCGCCGAACAGCAGCGCCGCCGCTGCCGCGCGGCTTCGGGCAAGCCGTTCCGCCGTGCATCGGACTGCCCGCACAAATGCGGTATTTCGTAAATGCAGCGCTGCGCTGTCGGCGAGGAGCACCACATGAAGCAGCGCGTACAGCAGGTCGGAAAGGATTCCGAACAGAAAAGAAAACAGATTTCGCATGACGGCAGTATGGGCAGAAAGAACTGTCCATATACCTCCTTTCAAAATTCATTCGTTACAATTCGGTAACAATGAACAGCATACGCATTTGAAAGGGTGAAGTCACACGAAACCTGTCGGTCAGTTTTCAGTTTTTACCGGATTTCCGTTGAAGTCCGAGGGAAAAAAGCGGATATCCAGGGGTTTCTTCTGGAAATAGCGGTCAAGAACGGCGCGCTGGAGCGATACCGCGAGCGGGACCGCTGCATCGAACAGGTCACAGAACGACTCGGTCCGCTCGCCGCTGACGCTCTGCCACGGGCGGTGTTCACGGTTCGCGCAGTCCGCCGCAAGCGGCTCCGCAGGAAGAATGTACGAGGACGCCATGCCGGTCTTGCCGAGCAGGCGCTCAAGATGCTGGAGTCTGCCGCGCACGAGCGTGCCGTTGTGCGCGAGATGGAGGATATGCCTCATGTCGTGCATGCCGCGGTAGACCGCCGCAGGGGAGAGGCGCGTGTCGCAGGTCTTTCGAACCGCCTGCGCCAGTACGCGGGCCGCCGCCGTGCAGTCGGGCGCTTCTGCGTTCAGCAGGCGATACGCTGCGTAATCCGCCGGCGAGGTGTCGATATAATTCTCGATCATGATGCCGTCAATGTCGCTCGCGGCCAGCTGACGACGTGCCGCAGCTGAGTAGCCCGGCATATAGGTCACAAGGCGGTCGGCCTGCTCGTCGAGAAAGCGGCTCGTGACGCGGCTCAGCGCGTAATTCGTGCAGAAGCCGAACACATAAGCGAGCGCCGCCGTGTTGTGCGCATCGACAGCCGCCTGACAGAGCGCTTCAAACAGCTGTGCGGGCGGTTTGGTACGCAGCTCGTCCGCTACGCGATGCAGCGAGCTGGGGAAGGGCGCGTGATACATTCTCAGCGGTGCTGCGCCCTGCGCGCCCCAGCGGTAGGCCGAGGGGGCCGAGTCGATGATGTGTGCAACCGCGTCGCTCGTGACGCGCTGCACCGTGGCAGCAAAGATGTGACAGGTGGCATAGGATGGCATAATTCTCACCTTTTCCGAAATTCAAGAGAGCGGCGTGCCGCCCGGCGCAGGCGGATTTTCCGCAGGTGCCTGCCAATAGTATAACGCAAAACATTGCAAAATGCCAGAAAAAGCGGTATACTAATCTAAGACAAAAAATGAGACGGAAGCAGAGCGTCCACGGACGGGCGCGTTTTTCCGTGCTCTTTTAGAGAATCTGGAGGAAAAACATATGAAACTCGGCATCGTCGGACTCCCTAATGTCGGCAAGTCCACTTTGTTCAACGCAATTACGCAGGCAGGCGCGGAGAGCGCCAACTATCCGTTCTGCACCATCGACCCGAACGTCGGCATGGTTGCGGTACCGGATGAGCGCCTTCAGCCGCTGACCGACCTGTACCACGCAAAGAAAACCACTCCTGCCGTTGTCGAATTCGTAGACATCGCGGGTCTGGTGCGCGGCGCCAGCAAGGGCGAGGGTCTCGGCAATAAGTTTCTGTCCCATATCCGCGAGGTGGACGCCATTGTACACGTTGTCCGCTGCTTCGACAACGAGAACATCGTGCACGTGGAGGGTTCTGTCGATCCGGCGCGCGACATCGAAACCATCAACCTCGAGCTCATTCTCGCCGACATCGAGCATCTGGAGCGCCGTCTGGAGCGCACCCGCAAGGCTGCCAAGGCAGACAAGAAGCTGCTTCTCGACGTAGACATTCTCGAAAAGCTCAAGGCGCATCTCGAAGAGGGCAAGACCGCCCGCACCTTCGAGGGCTTCGGCGAGGACGAGGACGTTGACCGCGTTGTAAACGAGAGCGACCTGCTCTCCGCCAAGAAGGTCATCTATGCCGCGAACATGGACGAGGAAGGCTTTACCGGCAACGACAAGGAAAACGAGCGTCTGAAGGCCGTACAGGCGATTGCGGACGCTGAGGGCGCAATGGTTCTGCCGATCTGCGCAAAGCTCGAAGAGGACATCGCAGGCATGGACGCAGAGGAAAAGGAAATGTTCCTGTCCGAGCTGGGTCTGCACGAGTCCGGTCTGGACCGCCTGATCAAGGTCTGCTACGACCTGCTCGGTCTGATGAGCTACCTGACCGCAGGCGAGCAGGAAGTCCGTGCATGGACCATCGAAAAGGGCACCAAGGCTCCGCAGGCCGCAGGTAAGATCCACTCCGACTTTGAACGCGGCTTTATCCGCGCTGAGGTCATCAACTACAAGGACCTTATCGAGCTCGGCTCTCTGGCGGCTGCCCGCGAAAAGGGTCTGGTCCGCTCCGAGGGCAAGGAATACGTCATGCAGGACGGCGACGTTGTTCTTTTCCGCTTCAACGTATAAATGAGCAGAAAATATTTCTTTTTCGATATTGACGGCACGCTGTCCACCGGCCTTACCACGATGATGCCGGACAGCGCAGTAAAGTGTCTTGACCTGCTGCGGCAGGCCGGGCACTTCACCGCCATCGCGACCGGACGGCTTCAGGCCTCGGCGAAAACCGTGGCCGACCGCTACGGCTTCACCAACATCGTAGCCGACGGCGGCTGGAGCGTCACCATCGACGGAAAGATTCTCGAAATGCAGTCGCTTCCGGCGGACGAATGTATCCATTTTATCGACTGGCTGCGAGAAAACGACATTCCGTGGGCGGTTTCGCCGGAAAACGAGAAGCTGTGCGTGACGAGCGACAAAAACTATCTGCCGCTCGCGCCGGAGAATTATTTCCCGGTGCTCTGGGACCCGCGATATGACTATCACGCGCTCGACCATCTGTACAAGGTCTATTTCCGTTGCGCCGTCGGCGAGGAAGCCTCGATGCAGTCGGGCAGTCTGCCGCTTGTCCGCTATAACCCCGATGTCGTATTCGTGGAACCCAAGGAAAAGCAGCGCGGTATCCGCCGCGTGCAGGAGATGTACGGCATCCCGGACGAGGATATCGTCGTATTCGGTGACGGCATGAACGACCTGTGTATGTTCGGTCAGGGCTGGCTTTCTGTCGCCATGGGCAACGCACGCCCCGAACTGAAAGAAATAGCCGATTACATTACAACCGATGTGGACAAAGACGGTCTGTGGCATGCCTGCCGCCATTTCGGCTGGATTTAAGGAGAAATTATGCTGTTTGATACGCACGCGCATTATGATGATGAGCGTTTTGATGAGGACCGAGACGCGCTTCTGGCTTCGATGCCGGAGAACAACGTCGGTCTGATTTTGAACCCCGGCTGCGACGTGGAAACCTCTCGCAAGGCGGTCAGCTACGCGAACCGTTATCCGTTTGTCTACGCAGCCGTCGGCCTGCATCCCGAGAACATCGAGGCCGGCTGGACGGACGCACTGGCGGAGATCCGCAGACTGGCAAAAAGCGAGCCGCGTGTCCGCGCGATTGGCGAAATCGGTCTGGACTACTATTGGGAGAAGGACGAACGTGCCCGTACCCGTCAGCAGGTCGTATTCGCCCGCCAGATGGAGCTGGCGCGTGAGCTGAAAATGCCGGTCATCGTGCATGACCGCGACGCACACGCAGACTGTCTGGAAATCACGCGCCGTTATCCCGATGTGACCGGCGTATACCACTGCTACGCAGGCCACGTGGAAATGGCACGCGAGCTGCTGGAGCGCGGATATTATCTGTCGTTCACCGGCGTTATCACGTTCAAAAACGCGAAAAAAGCGGTCGAAGTCATTCGTGAAGTGCCGATTGAACGCCTGATGATTGAAACCGACTCGCCGTATATGGCGCCCGAGCCGTACCGCGGCCGCCGCAATTCTTCGCTCTACGTCTACCGCATGGCGGAGCGTATTGCGGAGATCAAGGGCATGGAGGCCACCGACGTCGAGCGCATCACGACCGAGAACGGCAGACGGCTGTTCGGAATTGGCTGAAATCTTTTGCAATTTTCTGTTGACAGCTGTCCAAAAACATTATATAATCTATCTGTCGGTAATAAGTTATCGACAGATTTCTGGGGGCGTAGCTCAGCTGGGAGAGCGCCACACTGGCAGTGTGGAGGTCAAGAGTTCGATCCTCTCCGTCTCCACCAAATCAAGATAATCCGAACCTTTTTCCGGTAGGGAATGGGTTCGGATTTATCATTTATTTAGACGAAATAGTGTAACGCAAAACGGCGGCGGTATGTGTGGTACATACTGCCGCCGCTGTTATTTGGGATTATCACCCTGTTTTTGCTGCTGTGCTTGCCATTCGGCAAAGGTCCGCTTGCCCTCGTCACTTTCAAAATAGCTTTGCATATCCGGGAGCAGACAGCGGGCAATCGCCTCTAATTCATAGTCTGGTATCTTTGGATGGTATTGCTTCTTGCGCTGTGTCAAGCTGGCCTCCCTCCTTTGAGGCACTATTGTATTGTCGATAGTTGATAATGTTTTTGACTGCCCCGGCTTCATCGGTGATGGAGATTGTCTTTTCGTAGGTAAGCGGTGCGCCGTGTACCAATGCTTGCGCTTCGGCTTCTGTTGTCTGCCATATCTCCGGCCTTTTCACACCTCGGCTTGCCCGGTACAGATTAAAGCCGGGCGGGTACAGATGCAGCCGCGCCCCTTTGATAATTGCTTTCTTTCGGCGCTTGCCTTGTGCGTCTGTTATTTCCGCCTCGGCTATCTGTCCTTTTGCATTTCCGACGCGGAGTGCTTCCGATAATTCCATATCGCCCAGATATGCGGTTAGGTACAAGCCGGGGTTGTCAATTCCTTGCAGGCTTTTGGTCTTGGTAAATCCATGCCCCCAAATTCGCGCCATATCTGCATTAGGAATGAAAGGAGCTTTTTCCGGGAACAGAAAGAGGCAATGCAAATGCCACGCGCCCCGACCTTGTGGTTCTGCTGCTGTGATATATTCCGCAGGTTGGTATTCATGCTTTTTGAGATAGTATCGAAACCGCTGCCAGAAACGGCGGAAATCCTCGTAGACGCGCCTTTCATCCCGCATATTTTCTTTATATGTCAGTGTTACCCACAATGCCGTTTCCGGGGCTGTTAGATTGGCATTGATTAAGTCGCGCAGCTTGCGGAGCGATTGTGCAACACTGGCTTTGCTGTCTGCCCGATTTTCTGTATGACAGAACTCTTTGACTTCGCCCGTCCGTTTATCAACATACAAGTCGGCGTTTACCTTTTCAATGACAGCACATGGAGTAGAACGCATATAGCGAACTTCAATCACATTCCCGCATCGTTTGACCGTCACGGGCGTTTCCGCCGTGTCTGGCCGCACATCCGGGATTCTGTCAATGTTCATAAAATATCAAGTTAAGCCGCCTTCGGCGGCGGGCGGTTCGGCGGCTCTCGCGCTGCTTCGCCGCCCGCCCCGCCCAACATTAACGGCTCATCACCTCTTGAATCGCCTCGTCCAAAGCATCCATTCTCTGCACCTCTGCAATTCTGATTTTTTCGATACCCACGCCATCAATGTAAAGATGCCCCTCGCGCTTGCTGCACTGTGTAATGGATTCTGCAACTTCATCCGGGAACAGCATTCTCCGCCCCTCACGACTAAGATTGCCAAGGGCAAGGCAGCATTGAAAGTTATCTCTCGCCCCGGCAAAATAAGCCGCGTCCGGTCTTTGGATTCCGATAATAGGAAAGAAGCAGTATGCCCGCCCTAACATGAGCAGTTCCGCGAGCCTTGCCTTTGCCTGTTCGACGGTTTTCTTATCCAAGGATAGAAGAAAGCTGCCCCACTCATCAATGATAAGATATTGGGGCGCACCTGCTGTGCCGCTTTCCTGCTGCTGCTTAAACGCCGCATAGTAATCTTCCAAGCCTTGTAGACAGTCTGCATAGCCATAATATCTGGGCTTGTCAGAAAGACTGCGAAAGTCAAATTGCTTGAAATCAAGTAGCCAGATTTTCGCGTCCGACTGAAAGCGTGCAATCTTCGTAAGCAGTATTTTAAGGGCAATGGTTTTCCCTGTGCCAGTCGCGCCAACAATAAGCATATTGATGATGTGTTTTACATCAATACTGCCTAAAGCTGAATCATCGGGCGTGAATAAGGCGGGGCGAATGTATTTTTGCGGAAGAAAGTATAGAAGGGTATAGTTTATATTACGCCCGTACTCCATGCGGAAGATTCCGCCCATTATTACCCGCAGTCGCTCATAATGCCTATTAAAATCCGGCAGCGACAGCCCCTTGTTATTGACCTTCAAAATCAAGCCGTGGGACTTGTCTTTATCTCGTTTAACGCTGACTAGCACAGGGTATTCATTTTGCGCGTTATGCAGTCCACAGCACCGCACAGCGCGGTCGAAGCGCCGTTTCAAAATCGGCGGAGTACGAATGACTTGAACAAGGCAGATAGCCACAGTCAAGGTGAGGGCAAGTGCAACAGCATAGAAAGTGAAATTATCATTTTGAAATATTAGATTTTTTACTTGCTCCATGCAAAATTCCTTTCCGGGCAGACATAGGAAAACCTATGTCTGCCCTATATTTTTATTTGCTGTTAAGGGTAACGATCTGGGCGGTCTGGGCGGTAGCGGTCATACCGATACCACTACCATTGCTGGAAAAAAGGCTCACAGCACAGTCGGGAATCTGCACAAACAAGGGCTTACAGTTCATAACAGCTTCCTCAATTTCTTCGTCTGTAACTTTGGGCAACGGGTCCTGGTCAAACTTGACCGTAAGAGGGGCAAGGCGCGCGCCTTGCAGTGCAAGGGTCAACTTTACGCCAGTTCGCCGCGCATCGTGGCGTTTTCTTCCGTCCTCATAGGGGAAAATATCGGCTTTCCCCGTCAAAATGGCGAAGTCCCTGCCGTTAACAGCAGTCAGATCAACATTCAGTTTGTAGGGCACTGTATGTTCCTTTCTCCCCGTCAAGCCGCTAGGACAGCTCTGTTTTATGATTTAGTTCATGACGATTTTCTGGGGAACTCCTTCCTCAAAGATAATCGTTGCAGCGCAATCGCTTTCGATGCAAAATGCCGTAAACTCTGCCTCGCCCACTTTTCCAGCCGCCAGTTTAGCTGTGGCAGCGCTATCAGCGTAGAGAATAAGCGTTCGCCCGTCATCGGTGGGAATAAGTTGGATTGTGGTGATTTTCTTTTTCTGGGACATATAAGGTCTCCTTTCTGCGTTGGTGTCAGCTTCACACCAACGCGCTCTTTTCACATGGCCTTGTGTTACCTATATCTTAGCAGCGATACACCGATTTTTCCGTACCATAAGATGTTACTATCAAAAAGTTCGTTTTGATTGCGATTTTAAGCGAATCAAGGCCGATTTTGAAGCTGATTGTAGATTTTAAAACAAAAAACGCTCCTTAAGGAGCGTTTTCTTTGCAGAATAGTACCACTTTATGTAGTTGTTAATTTTGTACAAAATTGTCCTCTTGTCCTAATTCTGTTTGAGTAAGATTATCCGGGTCGCGTAATAGATACCCGTCATCAATCCACAGATTTTTTAGTACCGCATTGCACTCGGGAATTGATTTTCCTCTGTAATTCACAATTAAATAAGAATATGCGTAATCTACCTTGCTTGTCCTCCTAAAAGTTAAGCCTAATGATTCAAGCAATGTTACTGTGTTTAGCATATCCGTTTAGCATATCCATATTGCAGGCAATACAAAAAGCGATTATGCTTCTCATAGAAGGTACATAGTCCATTACACGAGTCTTGGTTTTAATTTTCCCCGTTCTGAATCGGTTAATAGTCTGTCTATCAAGCAACGATTTATTTACTAATTTTTCAATTGTTAGCTTTTCACGATCCATAATGTCTTTTACAATATCGGGAAATGCTTTGTTGTTCTTCAAGGACAACTCATAGTCTTTTTTGAATCGTTCATATTCTGTCCAAGCAGCATCTTGCGCTTGCTGTATATATTTGTCACCCATAATAACTTACCTCGCTGAATGGTAATACATTACTTATTTTCTATTAACTTATCTAAGCTGACTTCCAGTGCTACGGAAATTCTATAAAAGGTATCCACGCTGAAATTGTAGGCAACCTTTTCACTCTCAATCTGTCGCATAAAGTCATGTGAGCGACCAATTCGTTCTGCCAATTCCGCAGCCGTCAGGCCGCGCTGTTTACGATATTTCTTAATATTACGCCGTATCGTATTATAAATATCCTCATCGAATACAAGCTGTTTCATTTTGTGAGCCACCACCTAACGAAAGTGTACCCAAATTCATTAGAAATGTATGTTAGGCAGTGCCTCACAAAAAAATGATTGCGCCACGGAAGAATGTATGCTATACTACAAGCAGCAACCCCACTTCGCACAAATTAGGAGGAAAGAAAAATGAAAAAATTCCTATCCCTCGCACTCGCATTAGCGCTCTGTTTTAGTCTGACTGTTCCTGCATTTGCTGCAAACAAAGCGGGAGACACCACTATTACAGATGCAAACGGCACTTACACACTCTCAAAGCCGATTCTTTACACCATTTCGCGCTCGGAACTGGAAAAAATCAACATGGATTCCGTATCAGTATTTATCCTGGGCGAACCCATTAACGAGGATTATTTTGGTTCGGCACAGTCTTATCTACGCGACTATTTCTTTGCCAAAGCAGCTACGATTTATGCCGTTCCAGAAGGCACGAACATCGAGCTGCCGGATGGTATTCTGACATCGGACTATATTTCGATTGACTTAGCGTTCAAGAACGGAACTTGCTACGCAACAGAGGCGAATACGGTGCTCTTTCCCGGGCTGACATCTGTCAAGCTATCGGATACGGAATATCTTGCAAAGATAGATTTGGTATTGGCAAATCTTCCGGATAACGACAGTTGGGGAAGCAGTCCAAGCGAAGTTGATGCTGGTGCAATATATTTTTATGTTACCGGAAATACTGCCGCTTCCAATCCGTTTGCCGGTAATACACCGAATACTTCTGAATCTGCCAACTCTCCTGCAACCCCGACCTTTACCGATGTAGCCGCAAACGCCTATTATGCGAACTCGGTGGCTTGGGCGGTTGATAAGAGTATCACAGCAGGAACATCTAAAACAACCTTTTCCCCGAATAGCACCTGCACTACGGCGCAGATTTTGACTTTCCTCTGGCGGTCACAGGGTTCGCCCGAACCGACTAGCAAGACGAACACATTCACGGATATTAAGGAAAGCGACTATTTTTATAAAGCCGCGCTGTGGGCGAAAGAGAAGAATATCGTTTCCAAAGACAGCACTGCCTTCAATGGAAATACCCCTTGTACCCGTAGTTCGGCGGTTCTGTATATCTGGCGTGCCACTGGCTTCCCCGCTGCCACAAAAGCCAGTAGCTTTACCGATGTAGCTGCTACCACGATTTATGCGCCTGCTGTTGATTGGGCGGTTGAACAAGGTGTGACAAGCGGCACAAGCAAAACGACTTTCTCTCCCGATACCACTTGCACCCGCGCCCAAATCGTGACCTTCCTGTACCGGGCATTTTCTAAATAAGTCCTTGTTAGTTCAGAGGCGGTCAGAGTATTTATTCTGACCGCCTCGTTTTATGCTATATTCGTGTTGGCTATTTAACTCGTATATTGTATCATAAGGAAACGGAAAAGGAGTGTTGACTATGCAAGAGGTAGCGCAGCGGCTTAAATCTCTGCGGGAAAGTGTCGGCTTGTCGCAGGCTAAATTGGCCGCGCTGATGGGCGCAACACAAGCCAGTGTGAACCGCTATGAAAACGGGCAGTCCTCTCCGCCGCTAAAGATTTTGCGGTGGTATGCCGATTTTTTTGATGTTTCTTTAGATTATATCTTTGCCAGAACGGAGCAGCCGGAGGGAAAGCTATATGCGCATAAGCCGAAAGTGGTGGAAGCTATTACACAGGACAACAAGGAACTACGGCAGTTTGTCGATATGTGCTTTGACCCGGCTTCCCCGGTTAGTGAAAAATTACGGGAAACACTGACAAAGCTGTTGGAAGAACAGCGAAAATAAGGCGGGAGTTTCCCCTTGCGGAGAATATTTAAAAGATCTCCGCCCGTCAAGGTTAAAATGAACTGGCTGCGCCAGACCTTGACAAACGGAGATTTTTGAATGGCAGGACATCAAGGGAAACGCCCACCAGTGAGGCGGGCAAGCCACCCACAGAGTAACGAAAGGTTGTGCAGATATGAAAGCTGTAATTTACGCCCGCTATTCTTCCGACAGTCAGCGTGAGGAAAGCATAGAGGGGCAGCTTCGGGAGTGCAAGGAATAGGAATACGCCGAGCGCAACGGCATAACAGTGTTAAGCACCTATATTGACCGCGCATTGTCCGCGAAAACAGATAACCGCCCGGATTTCCAACGCATGATTAAGGACAGCGCAAACGGCCTGTTCGATATTGTCCTTGTTTGGAAGCTAGATAGATTCGCCAGAAACCGCTATGATAGCGCCCACTACAAAGCTATTTTGAAGAAAAACGGCGTTAAGGTGGTGTCGGCAAAGGAGGCTATCGCAGAGGACAGCACTGGTATTTTGCTGGAAAGTCTGTTAGAGGGGTACGCCGAGTTTTATTCCGTTGAACTGTCCGAGAAGATACACCGAGGGCAGAAAGAAAACGCCCTAAAGGGGTTGAACAACGGCGGCGGTATTCCGTTGGGGTATGTGTTGGGAAGTGATAAACGATTGGCGGTTGACCCCATGACCGCGCCCGTGGTGTTGGAGATTTTTACCCGCTATGCCGATGGCGAAACCGTCCGTGCTATCGTGGAATCTCTCAATGAGCGAGGGTTGCAGACCAAGCACAACAAGCCGTACAGTTTAGGCAGCTTCAACGCCATCTTGAAGAATAGGAAGTACATAGGCTAGTATCGGTATCAAGATGTAGTTATCCCCGGCGGCGTTCCCGCTATTGTTCCGCAGGAACTATTTGACCGGGTACAAGCACGCATAGCACGGAACAAACGCGCCCCGGCTATGAGCAAAGCGGATGAAGCCTTTTTGCTGACAACAAAACTGTTTTGCGGCAAGTGCGGGCGGCTAATGGTAGGCGAAAGCGGTACAAGCCATACCGGGAAAAAGCACTACTATTACAAATGCGGAAGTGCAAAGAGGAAAACCGGCTGCACCAAAAAGGCAGTAAAAAAGGACTGGATAGAAAATCTGGTGGTCGAGCGTACCATGCAAATGATATTTGATGATACAACGCTTAACGCAATCGCAAGTATGGTGCTTGATGTGCAAGCGCGGGAAAATACCTCTCTGCCCGTTCTAAAGGCACAGTTAGCGCAGACCGAGCAAGGCATACAAAATATGCTGAACGCCATTCAGCAGGGAATTTTCACCGTGTCTACAAAACAGCGGTTGGAGGAACTGGAAGCCACCAAGGAGAGGTTGACGGTCAGCATCTTACAGGAAGAACTTCAAAAGCCGCATCTTAGCAAAGAGCAGATTTTATTTTTCCTGCAACGCTTCCGCGCCATTGATACCACCAAGCAGGAGCAGCGGCAGTGCTTGATTGATAGCTTTGTCAACGCGGTTTATGTGTACGATGATAAAATCATTCTGACCTTTAACTATCAAGACGGAACGGAAACAATTACTTTGGACGATATAAACGGTTCGGATTTGGAAGCAGGTGCTCCACCATAATGCGAAGATACGAACTTTTTTCATAGTTCGGAATGTTTTCGCATTAACCATCAGAATAGAGCACACCTGATTGGCGGGTGTGCTCTTTTTCTTTGCCCTCCTCTCTGTTATAATAAAAATATAGGATTGGAGGAAATATGAATGGCTTCAAGAAAAATTCTGGTCGGTGAAAAATACTTGCACTTTAAGAACAAGCTGTATCAGGTACTCGCTATCGCCACGCACACGGAAACCGGCGAACCGCTGGTGATCTATCAGGCGCTCTACGGCGACTTCAAAATCTACGCGCGGCCGTATGATATGTTCGCCTCCGAGGTGGATCACAAGAAGTACCCTGATGTTACGCAGCGTTTCCGCTTTGCTCATGTAATCTTTGACGGAGATACGCCGAAGGCAACTGAATAAAAACAGCCTCTCCAGGAGCCGGCATAAAACCAGTTCTCGGAGGGGTTACGCTTTACTCCTGCATAGCCTTCGTCAGCTTCTCTACGAGGTTCTCACCGTACTAATACCGCGCCCAGACCGAAGCCTACGCCGCGGTTGCCGGAAGCGTCATACGAGAAGAAGTTGACGGTCATGCGGGCGGAGTAAACGTCGGTCGGCAGCAGGTCGGCATGGACGTTGGAAATATGCACACACTGTGGCTTCTGCTTGTGACCCAGTGCCCCTTGCACCCCAGAACGAACGGCTCACCGGACGGACGGGTTCCATCGCCGCCGTAGATGACCGGATAGCGTATCTGCAGACGGTTGCCCTTTCACAGGTTCTTGACGTCGTATCCCACAGAGCGGTCAGCTGTTCGAGCTGCTCCTCCGTCCAGCAGAAGTAAAGACGCTTGCTCGGCTTGATGCCGCAGCTGTGCTTCTCGACTGCAGCCAGATTGGCTGCGAAGTTGTTGTTTTACATTGAATCTTCTTTCTTGTGCATTTTATCGTACAATGCCAATACGCCGCTTGACGATGTCGGTCGCAACGTCGCCAAGATAGTACATCACGCGATGCTCGCCGGACGCTCTCGGTGCGCCGATTATGCGCTTGGCTTTGTGCTTGTCGGTAAAACCGTAGATTTTTGCGACTTGCTCCAGTGTCAGCAATACCATGTTCGAATACATCCGCATCAGGTCGTTCTTGCCCCCCTGACGGAGTTCCTGATTGGTTCAGGCGTTTATGTTTTACACCTCCTTGCGTGATTTATAATCACGCAGGTGATACACTAATTACAACCAATCGAATGTTTGATATAAAGTAAGGGTGTTTGTTCTGACATTAGGAGAACGAATCAAAAGAGAAAATGGTCGAAGTTCCCGACACCTATCTCAAGGGCCGCAAGCCGGAGGATTTCTGCGCTATGCATGTCCGCGGTGACAGTATGTATCCTGATTTCCGTGATGGTGATATCGTGCTGGTGCTCAAGCAGAACACCATGAACCACAGCGGCGAGATCGGAGTCATCAGCTATGGCGATGACGAAATCACCATCAAACGCATCAACTACGTTCAGAGCGAGGATTGGCTGGAGCTTGTGCCCCTGAAACCCGTCTTACCCACCCAGACGGATCGAGGGCACCGCACCGGAAAGATGCCGTATTATCGGTATCCCGCGCGTACTGATACACGAGTTCTAAATATAAAAATTATGCCCACCGGCTGCAGCCGATGAGCGTTAGCGAGTGCATTCTACCCTCGTATTTTACAACCAAAGATGTTTTACAAGAAAAACACATCAGACGGATGTTTCCGCCAAACGTTTACCTATAATGGCAGGCGGTACTCCGTCCGGGTAAAGACCGCGCGCGATCTCTGGCACAAGGTCGAGGAAAAGAGTAGCGGCTATCTTTTTACGCAGCCGACTACCGGCAGACCGCACACCGAAACGTCCATGAAGCAGATGTGGCGCTCGTTCAAGCAGGCGCCTGATCTCGATATGGGCGCACAGATGGCCAGCGGCGCAATCGCCCCGGAAACGTCCGTCGTGGCTGATGATCTCACGCCATACTGCCTGCGACACACTTATGCGACCGACCTGCAGTCCGCCGGTGTCCCGCTTAATGTTGCAAAGGATCTTCTGGGTCACCAGTCGATTGCCATGACGTCGCATATTTACACGCACCTCTCCGATGGAGCGTTCACGAACGCCTCGTTAAAGGTGCTCAGTTTTGCAACCGAGAGCAGGAAGAAAACGCAGAAAAAAGTCGTCTCTATCCGTTGATTTTTGCTCCCACATCCTGCACCCGCAAAAGCCCCCCAAAAACCGCATTCACGCAAAAACAAAAAAAGCGCCGCTTCCCTTGCGACACTGTAAAAAGTTCAAATAAACAGAGAAAAAGCTCCCAAACCACAATGTTTAGGAGCTCTTCGTTTGGTGGAAGTTACAGGGCTCGAACCTGTGACCCTCTGCTTGTAAGGCAGATGCTCTCCCAGCTGAGCTAAACTTCCATCGGGTCGTTGTCGTCGTTGTCTCATCCCTGACGACTTGTTTAGTATATAACAGAATTACGAATCTGTCAACACATTTTCTGAAAAATTCCAAAAAATTTTTAGACCCGAAAATTTACGCCGCGCACAGCGTTCTCCGACATGCGCGGCGTAATGTATTATCGTTCCATCTTTTCACAGAACCGCATCAGCATTGCCGCGGCCTGTGCGCGGGTGGCATTCCCATGTGGATTCAGCCTGCCGTGCGAGCCGTTGACGATTCCGTTCGCTGCCGCCCATCGCATAGCATCGACCGCGTAGGCGCTGACGGTATCTGCGTCTGCAAAGGCATCCAGTGTGCCGCCGGCTTCGGGGACATCCGCATAGCGGTACAGCATGGTGACGAGCTGCTCTCGTGTAATGCCAGCCTCCGGCGCGCGGCCATCCGAAATGCCTGCCGACTGCGCCCACGTCATGCCCTTCTCGTACCAGTTTGCACCGCCGGTCGTATCCGCACCCGCGTACCGTGCGAGAATCGTCATCAGCATACCGCGCGTGGTCGTGCCGTCCGGCGAGAACGCATCCGTACCTGTGCCGCTCATCAGACCCTTTTCCACAACACAGCGCACGGCATCGGCGTACCACTCGGTTGGCTTGACGTCATCGAAGCTCACATTTTGAGCAGGCTGTCTCTCGAAAATAGGCGTAAGCGTGACATTGCACGCAGGCATAACGAATGTAAACCGACCGTCCTTCTCCGTCACTGCGACCGGCTTGCCGCTCTGGTCGGTAACCGCGATTGTTTTGAGCGCATAGCCTTCCTTTGGCACAGCTTTAATCATCACTGTGCTGCCTTTGGCTGCGTTTTTCGGCGTGATTGAGACCTCGCCGTGCTCGCTCTTAGCCGCAGTCACCGCACTGGTCGGCGTGCGGACCGGACCGCCGCCACCACTGCCGCTCGTTCCGCCACTCTGCTGAGCGGTGAACACCGGTGCTGCAGTCTGCGTGCCGTTCAGTTTAGTAAGTGCTTCCTCCGTCAGCGTCGTGTACGTTTTATCACCGATTTTCCACCCGTCAAACGTGTATCCGCGTTTACTGTCGGCCGGAAACGCCGTTCCGATATCTCCCGCGCCATAAACGTTGGTCTGCACACTGCTGTCCGCAAACACAAACGTGATCTCCGCGCGGCGCACGTCCACTGCAGAACGGTCGATCGTGTACGTCACGCCATGGATGGTCAGCGTATCGCCCGCGGCCACAGCATCCGGCGCAGAAACCGTGATCGGCTCGGTCGCAAAGCCAGTCAGTCGAATCGTCAGACCATCGATTACGGCAGTAACGGTACTCGGCGTGACAGCTGCCGTCTCGAGCGCCTTCTTAATCTGAAACGAGAAGGTTTGTGTCTCGGGCAGCACATAGTTGCCCGCCTTTCCGCCTGCCAAAGCAGCCGCGCGTGCGGTGTACGACCCGGTTTCGGTCCGGCTGCCGTCCTCGATTATGACAGTAAGCGCATCTCCGTTCACCGCGCCAATCGCTTCTGCCGTGACCAACTTCGGCGTACCATCATAATAGAAAATACTCTCGCCGTTCCATTTTATCTCAACAGGCTTCGGCTGTACGTTCAACACGCCGTTTTCATATGTAATTTTGTAATTTTCAGCTTTTGCAGCCATCGGAATAATCGTGTAAGTTCCAATATCGCTAAACTGTGCATAGTCAAACGCATAGTTCAGACCCGAAAGCACGTTTTCGTTCTCATTGTTCACGAATCCATTGATTTCCGCACCATTATCACTTAACGTTTCTCCATAGGTTATGGTTTTATCCTTAGCACGAATACACAGCGGCGCTTTTTCAATATGAAACCGAACCGCTTGCGAGGTTGCGGAAGCCGTACTGCTCGTTTCCGGTGCATACGCTTCCACCCAGTAAGTTCCAGCGTTGATCGGCGCACCGTCCAGCTGATTGCTCTGTGTACCGTTGCTGTCGGCGTAGTAGCGATACGTCGGCGCGGACGTGCCCGAGCAGGTCAGATTGCTCTCGCTGTACGGCAGACCGGTATAGACTGCATCCTTCGCGCTTACAATAAGTTCGACCGCTTCCGGCAGGATTTTACCCTTTACAGTGCAGTTTTCATCCTCTAACGTGTAATTTTTATTCGTAAGTGTAACTGTAACCGTCACATTCCATTCGCCAGCTTCGGCAGATGCGTACCGTGTCGAGAGCGTGTAATCCGTGCCCTCGCTCAGTGCCGTGCCTTCCAGAAGATTGCTGAACGCCAGACCGCTAATCCGTGCATCATCATCGCGTCCGTTGCATGTCTTGTCCGCGACTTTCAGCGCTGTTGTATCCAAGGAGATCGTGCGCTTATTGATGATAAAACTGCCGATATTCATCCGTTTAACTGCAGAAAAGTTTTCACTTGATGCAATCTCGACCGCCACGTTGTAAGTTCCGGCACGAACCGGCAAAGCTGTGCTGTCGTTGTACCAAACTGTGACCTCGCCAACGCCTGTCCTTGTCCACACCGACGCCTCACGCGGCTTGCCGTCGTAGGTCGAATCAACAGGCAATGCAATCTTGTAATCGGTGTCCTTTTCGGGTGTTTTCGGTGTGATTTGGAATGTTTTCTCAACTTTTCCGGTATAATTTCCCTTGCCGGTAATTGTCACCGTTCCTGCACCGCAGTCTCTGTTATTGGTGTAAGAAAGTTCGTAATCTACGTTGATTTTCAACGTTTTATTGTCTATTTCGATGATTGGCTTGGGATTATGCTCAACTCCGCCATACACATACTCGGTCTGCTTCATATCAATCTGCGCGTCTGCAATATCCCGCGGAGTAACTTTCAGCGTACCATTGGCATAGCTGATTGCGTAATTTTTCGTCTTATCTGTACCGTTTCCGCATATTTTTGCATTATGTGGTACATTTTCTGCATTTCCTGCATTCGTCTGCGTGCCGGAAACCTTCACCTCGATAATTTTGTCGCCGGACACCAGTTTGCCTGCTGTGTAGCCATCTTTCACCAGAGGTTCGCCATCGTACACTTTCTCTGCACTTTCCGCCGTAATTATCAGCGGTTTCGGCTGAATTTCTGCAGAAAACTCCTCGCTCTCCACGGTGTACTTGCCGTCCTCCGACGTAAATTTGAGCCGATATTTGTCCCCGATATTCGGGACGGTTTCACCGTTTACGACCTCGAATGTGCCGGACAGGTCTGCGCCGTTCAGCGTTGCACTGCAACCGGAAATATCAACCATCTGCTTCCAAGTCTGGCCGTATGTGCCGGTGGCCACTGCAGACCAGTTAATAACCGGGGTTTCCTCTGTATTTTCTTCGGCTGAGCACAAAACGATGTCAAGTTTCTCAGGTGTAATCTTCATACATGAAGCCGTCAAGTGATAGACAGCTCCTGATTTTGCAAATCTTGTGACGTACATGAACCATTGACCGCCTTCTGTCCTGAAAGAAACTCCATCCAGTCCACCAGACGGAACCGGAGTTCCATCCGCAGTATTCAGTTCAATATCACAAGATGCCTCTGAATTGACCGTTTTATCCTCAAAAAGCGCATCTGCCGTATAAGTATCCCGACATGGCTCATCATTAGTTGGAATCGAAACAGTAATCGACTTTTCAACTACGGGTGTACCATTTCGATTGATTCGGATTGATGTAGTTGGTTGAGCCTTTCTACATATCCGTTCCGGATAAACCGCATTCTGATAAGTACCGTCGGCCGCTCCCGCAGGAACGACTACCATGCCGAGCGCCATCGAGAGCGCCAAGACCGCCGAAAATGCCGTTTTAAGACGTTTCACGTTTTCCTCCTGACCCGCAAGCTGGGATTTGACGATTGCGTGCGCTTCGTTCACTGCACTCTGCACAATTTTTCGCAGAGAACACACATATTTTTATTCAGCTTACCATGAGGTTTCGCATGCGTCAATATTTTAATCGACAAAATT
>OODU01001246.1_pt1 | contig 25564 bp, 19 predicted proteins | sample 1671171 | NCBI WGS metagenome assembly OODU01 (sample SAMN06348129, study PRJEB24527) | human gut metagenome | biome: human gut; feature: ankylosing spondylitis patient; material: feces | host: Homo sapiens | place: China | collected 2015-10
AATGCATGAGAATGTACTGTCCCAGCATGAATACCTTCACATCTTTCCAGGTAAAAATCTGGTCTTTTGGCAGTGCTGTATGGTAATTCATCACCTTTTTATGCTTCGCTCCCTGCTTCTCGTAAACGAAATTGCAGATCAGCATATCCAGAGTCTGGTTGCCATAGACAAACCGTCTCAGTGTGGCAAGCACTTCTTTATAAGCGTTCTCGTCCACCCAGTCGTCACTGTCTACAACCTTGTAATAAATGCCCTGGGCATTCCGGAGTCCTGCGTTGACTGCCTCGCCATGTCCGCCATTTTCCTGATGGATGGCCCTGCAGATGCCCGGATAATTTTTTTCATATTCATCGGCAATCTCCGGGGTACGGTCCTTGGTGGAACCATCGTCCACGATCAGGATCTCCACTTCATCGCCGCCGGTTAGCAGGGTGTCGATGCAGTGTCTCATATAAGCTTCTGAATTATAACAGGGGATTGCTACGGATAATAACTTCACTTTTTACAATACCTCCTTGCGTTCCTTTTTGTAACGATTCCGTGCGCAGACCTGCTGAACCGTTACTCATTTTCTAATGATGCGTGTCTGTCAGACGGCTGCTCTTTTCTATGATCCAAACCAGGATTACCAGAAGCATGATACTGACGCCCACAGTCCACTCTTTTAACTTTACCACATTTCCACCCAGAACGGAAGTTAAATTTGCAGATACGTGTACCAGCCATGGGGCGATAATACAGCCTTTCTTTTCCATGACCCAGCTAAGAAACAGACCGATCACAGCTGCATAAAGGCCCTGTACCACATTTCCATGATAAACACCGAAAGCAAGTGCCGAAATCCCGGCGGCTGTCCAGAAGGAATGAAATTGCCGCAGCTGCGAGAAACCAAAGCCCCGGAAAATCAGTTCTTCTGTCCATGGAATCACCACTCCCGCTGCCAGGATCTGAAGCCATAAGGGAGGTGCGGCGATTGCCTGGGCGGTCTGACGGTAGCCTGGGAATATGGATTTTAAATGAATCTGATCAATCAGGCCGTTGATGGACAGACTTAAAACAATTCCGAACATGGCAAGAGATATGATCTGGAAACATGACAGATGGTTTTTCCAGACCTTTTTTTCAACTGACTCTCCCCTCTGTTCTGCTTTCTTTTTTCTTATATAAAAGAACAGGAACACCGCTCCCGCCACCAGCGCCGATACGCACTGCACTACCAGAACCTCTCCATCCTTCCACATGATCATCACCATTGTCGTAACCAGGTCATAAAACACCAGGGCTGCAAACATTTCCCAGATTCCACTCCAACTGCCTTTTCCCATCTTGTCTCCTCTTTTTCGTTACTGTTCACGCATTGCGCAAACAGTAACGCCCTCTTTCTAATCTGCACATTTTCCTTTCCTCTATTATTGCATTTTTTCTGTAAAAATTCTATAATATTCCTAACTATGCAGACCCAAATCATTCCTTCAAGGGTTACAGTTCACGCGTTGCGTAAACAGCAACCCTCAAGGTTCTTACCTGCATGGACTGTATTACCACAAAATTTAGATAAGTGAGGAACCGAATATGGCAAAAAAGCGTATCGTCATGGCATTAGGCCATAATGCTCTTGGAACCAATCTTCCGGAGCAGAAAGAAGCAGCTGCAAAAACATCCAAAATGATCGCTGATTTTATCCAGGACGGCTGGCAGGTAGCCGTTGTCCACAGCAACGCACCTCAGTTAGGCATGATCCACACAGCAATGAACGAATTTGGCAAACAGCATGAAGGCTACACTTCCGCTCCTATGTCCGTCTGCTCTGCCATGAGCCAGGGCTACATCGGCTATGACCTTCAGAATGCGATTCGCACCGAACTGATCCGCAGAGGCATCTACAAGCCAGTGGCCTCCATTCTGACTCAGGTGATGGTGAACCCTTACGATGAGGCGTTCTATACACCGGTCAAAGCCATCGGACGTTACATGAGTGCAGAAGATGCCAAGGCTGAAGAAGACAAGGGTAATTTTGTGGAAGAGGTTCCTGGAAAGGGCTACCGCAGGGTTGTGGCTTCCCCGAAGCCGGTTTCCATCGTAGAAGGGGATGTGATCAAGGCAGTTTTAGATGCAGATCAGATTGTGATCGCCTGTGGCGGCGGTGGAATCCCGGTGATGGAGCAGGGATACCGGCTGAAAGGCGCCAGTGCGGTGATCGAGAAAGATCTCGCGGCTGGACTTCTGGCAAAGGAAGTGGACGCAGATGTCCTTCTGATCTTAACAGATGTAGCGAATGTATATGTGAACTATGGAAAAGAGGACCAGAAAGCTCTGGAGACCTTAAGTGTGCAGGAAGCAGAAGAATTGATGGCAGAGGGACAGTTTGAGGCTGCAACCATGCTGCCTAAGATCGAGGCTGCCTTGGATTTCGTCACTCATGGAAATCATCGAAAGGCTGTTATCACTTCTCTGGAAAAGGCACAGGATAGTATGGCAAAGAAGGCTGGTACTGTGATCCAGTAAACTAATTTCGAATGGTCCGAAGAAAGGACATCCCTCATGCACCATCCAAGGGGATGTCCTTTCTCATACTGTATTGGCAATTTAATTTTTATCGTATTTTTCAATCAGGCATTGATGTTTTTTGCTTTCCTTATCATAATTGCTGCTTTTTACCGCTGTAATGAGTTCCTGTCTGATCTCCTCATTTGGAACAAATGCCATCTCTGTGTCTTCATTATATCCCAAATAGCCAAGATGGATCAGGTAAGTCAGAACATCATCCCGATTTTGAATCTTTGCCGGATCATTTTTAAATGTTGCAGTATCAACTTTTACCTCCGATCCAGAAAGCATCTCGATGATGGCATTCTTCAACCCATCATAATTCATACAGATCAGCGGCACAATCACCTCATAAGATCCCGTTTCAGACTAGTAGCTTCTGAACCTTCCCTTCGTCATAACACTCACAACCGCTTTTGGATTATAAACCTGATAGCCATTGAGCAGATATCCGTCATACCATTTTTTTACTTTATCAAAGTTTCTGCCATATTCTCCACAAAGTTCCTTTACCTCTTCCTCAGTAAATCCGATGTAGGGTGCAAGCTCATCTGCCTGAAGCATGGTAAACTCATCAAGATTATTAACGGCCGACTGCGTTTTTTCCTTTTTGATCGGCAAAATTCCAGTGAGATATGCAAGTTGGATATATTTGGTTGGCTCTACACCTTTAAACATACCTCTTAAAAAGTTCAAATACTCATCCTGGATTGCTTCCGTCATGGAACCATCCCGAATGATAACATCCCATTCATCAATGATAACAACAAATTTTTGTCCGGTACGTTCCTTTACCTGTGAAAGTGCGTCAGGAATGGTTCCCGTTTCCTGGGTCAAAATCTCTGGATAAAGATCCCGCAGTTCATCTAAAACACTCTTTGTTATAAATGCAACCACCTTATTCGCATCATTGCAGTTCGCAAGAAACCATTGGATATCGATATGAATCACATCGTACTGATTCAGGTGTTTCTTAAAGTCAATACTCCTGCTGATTGCCAATCCAGAGAACATTTTCTCAGAATCAGCACCCTTACTGTAATACGCTGCCAACATATTGGCTGCATAAGATTTTCCAAACCTGCGTGGACGGCTGTTGCAAATATAGGCATTTGTTGTATCAAGAACACTGTTTGTATATGAAATCAAACCAGTTTTATCTACATATATTTTAGAGTTTAGAGCAACCTGAAATGCACTGCTATCTGGATTTACAAATCTTCCCATGCTTTTCAGACTCCTTTCTGAAATTGCCCTTTTAACCGGGCATCTTTTTTTCTATGCCTTCATCTTACCATTTATAAAATCAAATGGCAAGTTGGTTGGCAGAATTCCCATTGCGCCCTCCATACGCTTCATATCAACCTTTGATATTTTCTTCCTCATTTTTTTCATCTTTCTCCTGCGAATGCGCCATGTAGCAATTTCCTTAATAATTTCTTTGTTTGTTATCAATACAAAAGAAGCCGCCGCATTTTTCATGCGGCAGCCCCTCTACCTTTTCCCTATTTTACTGCACCGTAGCAATATCGATCAGCGACAGCTCCTTCGCCCGGTTCTCCAGGCTGGTTGCCAGCGCCGCAGCGGTATCTAATGCAGTTAATACATTCACACCTGTCTCGATGGCATTCCGACGGATCACAAATCCATCGTGGCTCCTTTCTGCTCCCTGCTGCGGGATATCGATGACAAGATCGATCTCATGACCCAGGATCAGGTCTAACAGGTTTGGAGACTCCTGCTCGATCTTGTGAACCTCTAATGCCTTCACTCCATTGTCATTTAATACTTTCGCAGTGCCTTTGGTGGCGAAAATGCGATAGCCCACATTCTGGAATCTTCTGGCGATATCCACCATATCTTCCTTATCCTCGTCACGGACCGTAATGATCATGTTTTTGTGTTTTGGCAGCTTGATTCCTGCTCCCTCAAAGGCTTTGTAAAGAGCCTCATTAAAGGTCTTGGCAATACCCAGACATTCACCTGTGGACTTCATCTCCGGTCCAAGGCTGATATCAGCTCCGTGGATCTTCTCGAAGGAGAATACCGGCATCTTAATTGCGATATAATCAGCCTTCTTCTGTAAGCCCGGTGTGTAGCCCAGTTCCCGGATGGTGTGACCGCAGATCACCTGAGTAGCCAGCGGAACGATCGGGATTCCGGTTACCTTGCTGATGTATGGCACTGTTCTGGAGGAACGCGGGTTTACCTCAATGATGTAAACTTCCTCGCCTGACACGATAAACTGGATATTGATCATGCCTTTCACATGAAGAGCTCTCGCCAGTTTCTCTGTGTAGTCAACTAATTTCGCCTCAATGGACGGAGTAATGCTTGGCGCCGGATATACGGAGATACTGTCACCGGAATGAATACCGGTACGCTCGATATGCTCCATGATACCAGGAATCAGGATATCGGTGCCGTCGCAGACCGCATCTACCTCGATCTCTTTTCCTACAATATATTTATCAACCAGAATCGGGTGATCCTGTGCGATCTGGTTAATAATTCCGATAAACTCATCTACATCGTGGTCATTGATGCAGATCTGCATACCCTGTCCGCCAAGAACGTAGGACGGTCTTACCAGTACCGGATAGCCCAGCTCTGCTGCTGCCTGCTTTGCCTCTTCCGCAGTAAATACCGTGTGGCCTGCCGGTCTTGGGATCTGGCATTTTTCCAGAATCTTGTCAAACAATTCACGATCTTCTGCTGCATCTACATCTTCTGCTGCCGTTCCAAGGATCGGAACGCCCATCTTCATCAGGGCTTCGGTCAATTTGATCGCTGTCTGTCCACCGAACTGCACTACTGCACCATCAGGTTTCTCGATATCCACAATCGACTCCACATCCTCTGCAGTCAAAGGCTCAAAATACAGCTTATCGGCAATATCGAAGTCGGTGCTGACCGTCTCCGGGTTATTATTAACGATGATCGTCTCGTAGCCTTCTTTGGAAAATGCCCATGTGCTGTGTACGGAACAGAAATCGAACTCAATACCCTGTCCAATACGGATCGGACCAGAACCAAGCACCAGTACCTTCTTCTTCCCGCTGGTCTCTGCCACCTCATTCTGGCTGCCGAAGCAGGAGTAATAATATGGAGTCTCTGCCGCGAATTCTGCCGCACAGGTATCTACCATCTTATAAGCCGCCACGATGCCATTGGCTTTTCTCATGGCCTTGATCTCTTCCTGGCTCTTGCCGGTCAGTCTGGCGATCACATTATCCGGGAATTCGATCCGTTTTGCTTCTTTTAATAATTCCGGAGTCAGCGGACCGTTTTTCAGTGCTTCTTCCATCTCCACAATAATAGCCAGCTTGTCAATAAACCAGTTATCAATTTTTGTAATCTCATGGATCTTCTCATAGCTGAATCCACGGCGCAGAGCCTCGGCAATCACCCAGATCCGGCGGTCGTCTACTACCTTTAACTGGTTTGTCAGCGCTTCCTCATCCAGTTCGGAGAAATCGTAGGAAAGCAGGCAGTCTACATGCTGCTCCAGGGAACGGATGGCCTTCATCAGACCACCTTCGAAATTGGTACAGATGCTCATGACCTCACCGGTTGCCTTCATCTGGGTTCCTAATTTTCTCTCAGCGCTGATAAATTTATCAAATGGCAGTCTCGGCATTTTAACAACGCAGTAGTCCAGCATTGGCTCAAAGCTTGCATATGTCTTCTTCGTTACTGCATTTTTAATCTCATCCAGTGTATATCCTAAAGCGATCTTTGCCGCTACCTTAGCGATTGGATAGCCAGTAGCCTTGGAAGCCAGAGCGGAAGAACGGCTGACACGCGGATTCACCTCGATAACACAGTACTCAAAGGTCGTCGGATGCAGGGCGTACTGCACGTTGCAGCCTCCAGTAATGCCTAACTCCGTGATGATATTTAATGCAGAAGTACGCAGCATCTGGTACTCCTTGTCCCCTAAGGTCTGGGATGGCGCCACAACAATACTGTCACCGGTATGAACACCAACCGGATCGATATTTTCCATGTTGCAGACGGTGATCACATTTCCGGCGCCATCACGCATTACCTCGTACTCGATCTCTTTCCAGCCTGCGATGCACCGCTCCACCAGTACCTGGCCCACACGGGACAGACGAAGACCGTTGGATAAAATCTCCACCAGTTCTTCCTGGTCATGGGCGATTCCGCCGCCGCTGCCGCCTAAGGTGTAAGCCGGACGCAGAACCACCGGATAACCGATACTGTTGGTAAATTCAATACCGTCCTCCACCGTCTCTACTACCTTGGAAGGTGCCACCGGCTCACCGATCTTCTCCATGGTCTCTTTAAACTCCAGACGGTCCTCTGCCTTTTTGATGGTCTGGGCCGTGGTTCCGATCAGACGGACATTGTGCTCCTTTAAAAATCCGGCTTCTTCCAGCTCCATAGCCAGATTCAGTCCCGCCTGGCCGCCCAGGGTCGGCAGCACACTATCCGGCTTCTCTTTTAAGATCAGCTGCTCCACCACTTCCAGGGTCAGCGGCTCAATGTAGACATGATCCGCGATATCCTTATCGGTCATAATGGTTGCCGGGTTTGAGTTTAACAGGACAACCTCAATTCCTTCTTCTTTCAGGGAACGGCACGCCTGGGTTCCCGCATAGTCAAATTCCGCAGCCTGTCCGATGACGATCGGACCAGAGCCAAGCACCAGTACTTTTTTGATATCAGGATTCTTCGGCATTAGTCATTTACCTCCATCATCTTTAAGAATCGGTCAAACAGATAGCTGGAATCCTGCGGTCCTGGGCAGGCTTCCGGGTGATACTGAACGGTGAAAATGTTCTTTCCTGTGTATTTTAACCCCTCATTGGTTCCGTCATTGACATTGACAAAGGCCGGAACAGCGATATTCGGGTCCAGACTGTCCGTATCCACTGCATAGCCGTGGTTCTGGGAAGAAATGTACACTCTTCCTGTGGATAAGTCTTTCACCGGATGATTTCCTCCACGATGGCCATACTTTAACTTATAAGTATCTGCGCCTGTAGCCAGAGCCATCAGCTGATGTCCCAGGCAGATCGCGAAGATCGGAACATTCGATTCGTATAATTTGCGGATCTCTTTGATGATCTCCACATTTTCCTTTGGATCTCCAGGGCCGTTGGATAACATGATTCCATCCGGATTGGTCTTTAAGATGTCCTCTGCTTTTGTGTCGCACGGATATACCGTCACCTCGCATCCCCGTTCGATCAGGGACTGGGCGATATTTTTCTTAGCTCCCAGATCTAAGAGCGCTACCTTTTTGCCCTCTCCCTCTCTGGTCTTTAAGCTCTCCGGCTTTTCTGCTGTTCTTACAGAAATCGTCTCTGCCGCCGGATCGGTCGGATTTAAGACATAAGCTTCCTTACAGGAGGTTGCTTTTACCACACCTTTTACCGTGTACTGTTTCATACGGCTGATCGGTTCTGACAGATCTTCATACACCTTGGTAGTGATCATGCCATTCATGGTTCCTTTTTCTCTTAAAATTTTTGTAAGGGCTCTTGTATCGATACCACTGATACCTGGAATATGATTACTTTCTAAGAAATGCTGGATGGTATCCTCGCTTCTGAAATTGCTGGGGATTCTAGATAATTCTCTGACAATATAGCCATCTGGCCACGGTTTTAAAGATTCCATATCTTCATGACAAATACCATAATTACCAATTAAAGGATAGGTCATCACCACTGCCTGTCCCGCATAGGACGGATCGGTGAGGACCTCCAGATAACCGGTCATTGAGGTATTAAATACGATTTCGCTGATCACTTCTTTCGGATAACCAATACTTGTTCCTTCAAATACGGTCCCGTCTTCCAGAATCAGAAATGCTTTCATAGGGGGCTCCATTCCTTTCTTTTGTTGTGAAATTGCATCAAGGCATTTTGGCCTAAATTGATAGCATTATACATGATGATCCATATTTTTTCAACCACTTTTTTTAAAAATATTGTTTTTAATTTTGTACCATATCTGGCATATTTTCCCCTGCTTCCTGATAACCTATATCAATCACCATGATCCGACCAGTCTGCGCTTCTCGGAGACTCCTTGAATTTCCCTCCAAATTCAAGTCGAACGTCCGTGAGCGCACACAGGTCCATCTCCATGTCCAGAAAGGAGCTTTCTCATGAATCATCTCGTATCTTCCTGTTCCACCGACCTTACCAGCCGTGGAAGCCTTCAGGTCCATGTGGTCTCCATCATCAACCATTTTCCCATCACCGGTGCCACGGTGCGGATCTCCCACACCAAGCATCCAACCCAGACCATCGAAGAGGTCTCCACCAATCTTTCTGGTCAGACACCCCAGGTAGCCCTGGACGCACCGGAGCTCTCTTACAGCCTGGTTCCAGGAAGCCCCATGCCTTACGCACCTTATGATCTGGAGATCACAGCCCCAGGCTTTAAGCCAAGGCAGATCTCCGGTACAGAGATTCTCCCGGACTCCCTTGCCATTCAGCCGGTAGCTTTAGAGCCTGAGGAGGACCCAGAGCCACTTCCAGACCCTGTAGTCATCCCGGAACATACCTTATATGGTAATTATCCTCCAAAAATCGCAGAAACTGAGGTAAAGCCAGTCTATGAATCCGGCGAAATCGTCTTAAGCCGGGTGGTGGTTCCCCAGACCATTGTTGTCCACGATGGAGTCCCCTCTGACCGCTCCGCCAAAGATTATTACGTTCCTTATCGTGATTATATCAAAAATGTAGCCTCCAGCGAGATCTACGCCACCTGGCCCCAGGCTTCTATCACTGCCAATGTGTTAGCCATCATGTCTTTCACCCTGAACCGGGTCTACACCGAATGGTACCGGAACCAGGGATATGATTTCACCATCACTTCTTCCACCGCCTTTGACCACAAATGGATCTATGGACGGAATATTTTTGAGAGCATTTCTCTGACCGTGGATGAAATCTTTGATAATTATTTATCAAGGCCAGATGTGAAACAACCGATTTTAACCCAATACTGTGATGGGCGGCAGGTTAGCTGTCCAAACTGGATGACACAATGGGGTTCCTGCTCCCTGGGTGAGCGCGGTTACAGCCCCATTGAGATCCTGCGCCATTACTACGGCTCCAGCATCTACATCAACACTGCAGAGCAGATCTCCGGCATTCCTGCCTCCTGGCCAGGTTATGATCTGACTCTTGGTTCCTCCGGAGACAAAGTGCGGCAGCTGCAGGAGCAGTTGGATGCCATCGCTTCTGTCTACACTGCAATCCCAAGAGTCGCCGCTGATGGCTTCTACGGTCCTGCAACTGCCGCCGCCGTGTCAGAATTCCAGTCCATTTTCGGGTTGCCCCAGACAGGTGTGGTGGATTTCCGCACCTGGTATAAGATTTCCCACATTTATGTGGGGATTACAAGGATCGCGGAGTTGACATAATATTCTTGTTATAACACCGCTGCCTTCTTCACCATCACCGTACTATACCCATACTCCCGCAGTTTCTTCTCCATGGCCACCGCATGATCCAGATTCAGGAATGCGCCGACCCGCACCTTATAAAGCCCATCCTCGTACACTAAAAATGCCGGGAATCCCTGGGATTTTAACTGGGTCAGCTGCTGGGTAGCCAGCTCCTGATTCCGGTAAGCACCTGTCTGGATCTGATAATATTCCGGCTTCATGGCCTCCTCTTCCTCCAGGGCCTTCTGAATTCCATCAGCGATAGCCTGGGCAATGGCGGTGAAATTCTGGTCAAACAGCCGGTTATCTGCCTCATTGTCAATAAACCCAGCTTCCACTAATACGGCTGGCATCCGGGTCCTTTTCAGCACTACCAGCCCCGGTCTCTCGATCACGCCCAGATCCGCAAATCCGGCTCCCTTTAATTCTTCATTGATATTTCTCGCCAGCACTGCCGCTGCCCCTGTATTTTCATACACCAGGCTCTCGATTCCTGAAGCCGTCCCAGGCACCGGCATAGCGTTCCGGTGAAATGAAACAAAAAAATCCGCATCCGAGCGATTGGCCATCTCCGCCTTCTCAAAAGGCGTCTGATACACATCGCTGGTGCGGGTGTAAATTACGGGAATCCCTTTCTGTTCCAGTATATTTCCAACGGCAAGAGCCAGATTTAAATTGTCATTTTTCTCCTGACGCCCATAATAAGATGCGCCAGGATCCCAGCCTCCGTGACCGGCATCCAGCATAACCACATAAGACATAACATACCTCGTTTTGTTTTCTCTTATTATCCTATGCGGATGCCGCCACTTAGGCTACTTTTACGCCATCCTCCGGTAGTCCTGTTTCCAGGCTTCCACCTGTCTGGCGGCTTCTTTCATTCTCGTTTCCGGATCACCGGCAAAAAGCTGCTCCAGTTCCTTTAGCTTCTCACAGTTTTCTGCTTCTTTTTCCTTTTCTTTGATCTCCTGGTCCCATATTTCCCGTTTTTCAGGTGTCACCAGAGCTTCATAACGATCCTTCAACCGGCTTCCGGGATTTAAGCAGGTGATCTGATACATGGATTCCAGGATCTTTTCCTGCTTCAGCCGAAGAAACGCCTTCTCAAAGGCATCCATGGCTTTGCCAAACTGGAAGATCCGGGTATAGCAGACAGCCAGGTTATTCCAGACCCGTCCCAAAAATTTGTCGTCACATTTCATATGATCGGACATCTCCAGGATCTTCTGGTAAATATCAATGGCCTTTCCGTACTGCCGGAATCCGAACAGACAGTCGCCCTTTTTCTTCTCATATTCCAGTGTAGGCAATTTCCGCAAGCTGACCAACTGCTGGCGGAAACGACTGATCTCTAAGCTGCTGTAATAGTCACAGTCCTGCATAAACATGATCAGGGCATCGTCCGGATTCTCGCCGCTGCGGATCCATTTCTCCATCCGGCCTGCGGTAGCTCCCATGCCTAACTCTTCCCGGATAAAATCCATCAGATCCTGTCCCACCAGATCATCGATCAATAACAATGGATGATGGTAAAAAGCATAGCAAAGCTCCTGTGACGATCCCACGCGGATTCCCAGACTCTCAATGAAAAATGGATGGGAAACCCGCTCTCTCCTGCATAAAATCACACTCATAACGTAACCTCTTGACGGATGGAAGCACCGGTTGACGGGTAAAACTCTCCAAAGCCCTTATCCTTCACTACAACTACCATGGTGCGTTCATCTAAAAATCCAATCTGCACAGACACCCGGACGCTCTTATCATCCCGTACCGGAAATCCCTCCAGCTCTAATTTCACCGTTCTTCTCTTCCGTACATCCTGCGGAAGAATGGAAAACTCAATATAATTCTGATCTTCCAGGATCAGTTCCACTTCACTTCTGGAATCATACCAGCTATCTCCTGCTGCCGCTAAAACCAGCTGTTTTTCTTTATCCTGATGCTGCACCTTTACCGCCACAGTGGTATTCAACCGGCCGTCACAGATCATGGTGTACGGATAAGCGGTTTTATCCCTGGTCAGATCCACTGCCTTGCAGGCCGCGCCCTGGGCAAATAGAACCGTCTCCACAAAGACTCTCCGGCGGTTACACAGCATCTTCATGAACTCGCCAGCCCACTGCTGGGTCTCAAAACCTTTGCCCGTTAAAAATACGGAAGAAAACAGCTTCTTCTCTAAAAGCCGCTCTCCACAGCTGCATAAGATCTTATCCGCCAGCTTTACGCCCTGCGGTGCGGACAAAATATCCAGGGCAAATCCTTCTTCTAACTTCTCCCGCTCCGCCACAGCCGTTACCTGGCCCATATTTTTCTGTACTTTCATCTCATAATAGCACAGACATTTCTCGGAAAGATCAAATAATCCCACATGGTTGCTCCACACATCCCTGGTCTGGCTCAGCACAAAATACATGAACGCCTCTGTATGGCTGATCACATGAACATGAGATCTTGGAATCTTTAACTGGTCTGCGCAATACATCAGACCGTCCATCAGCCGTGCCTTCATCTTCGGGACTGTGATCACCAGTTCTTTTACCATAGAACCGTCTACCGTCTTTCCTTCTTCCAATGGCAGCGAAAACACCTGTTCCAAAAAACATTTTAACAGATCCACTGCACGGTACTTCACCCCATAGATCGTGTCAGATCCGTCCTGCAGTACCAGCCGGATCAATTTATCCGTCACGGATCCCTCTCCAGCCAGAGCTGTGGCATAAGCTGTTTCCCCGATCAGCCATCCGCCGTCCTTCTGTCTGCAGACTGCTGTTGGAAGGGTCCAGTTTTCTTCCCGCCCCCAGCAGCTCAGTTGTGTGTATCCATCACACAAATCCAATCCTAATATCAGTCCATCCATCGATGTTCCCCTCGTTTACTACTTCTCTATATCAACTCAAACACATGTTCAATGACAGCAGTTTTTTTCACATATGTTTCCATGGCCCTTTTTAGTCCCTCTTCTTCTTTCAGGTTTAAGCACATGGACATTTCATTAAGCAGATGAAACCTGCTCTCTTTTTCCTCTTCCACCTGTTGGTTTCCTCTGACAGTCCCTTCTGTTACCAGAACCTTCTGTTCGCCTTTCAGCTCATAGACCCGGTATTCCAGCTTTTCACCATCAAACAACACCTTCTGGCGGACAAAAATCCCCTGGTACACCCGTTTCATGCTGTCCCCGTGGAATTCCTTCTCCTGCGGCAGGATCCGGATCTGAAGATCCACTCTGGAATCCTTCTGTCCCACATACTGGATCATGGCTTTGTCCATAATATCCTCAGGAATCCGCACATGGCGGCCCAGATCCTTAAAATACGGGAATACCATACCGTCTGCCAGCAAAATATCCACGATTTTCTGGCACAGAGTCCTTCTCTCTCCCTCTAACCGCTCCAGTCCGGCATAATACCGGCTCAAGGCCAGCAGATAAATGGTAGACAGTTTCTCCTTCTCCGCAGTACGGTAAACCATACTCTCTAAATACCGGAATACTTCATCATCCGCAGGAACATCATATAAGAAATACTGGGCGCTTTTCAGGGTAAAATATGCCTTTACCAACAGATCGCTGGTCTTTTTCCGCTTCATATACAGAGAAAATACCCGGTCGATCTGGTCTGTCTTTCCAGAGAACATCATCTGCGCCAGAAGACGTTCTTCCATATCATAAGTTTCCACTCTGGACCCCACGGCTTTTGCCAGGATCTGGTACATCTGCCTGGAAGTTCCATTGTAATGCTCACACAGGTAATCTAACACTACCCGGTCTGTATATCCCTTTTTAAATGCCAGAAATCCCCAGTTCAGCAGCTGGTCATCCTGGTCATACATCTGTTCTAAGATCATGCGGCTGCAGATCCGCAGGTAATTCTCCGGCTCGATCTTGCAGTAATACCGCTTCAGCAGACCATAAGCCTCTTTCATATAACTGCGGCTGATCATGGCGTCGCAGAGTTCCTTCCTCTGATCCACATTCAACAGTTCCGGATCAATATCCAGCAGAAAACGCAGCGGCTCTTCTTCCTTCTCACTTCCCGCCTGTCTGGTACAGTAATCAATGATCCGTCCAGTCAACAGTTCCTTATATAATGGGTGGATCTCTAAACGCATCATGGTCCGTTCCATGATCAGGATTTCTTTTTCATCCGGAAATGATCGTTTCGCCGCTTCCCTGCAGGCCTCTAACAGAAGCATCCCATGTTCCGGGTACACTTCAAAGCACCGTTTTTCCAGCTCCGGCCGGTTCAGAACCGGGGTACTGGTGTAAGAAATATCTCCGTACCGGTTGCCATATTCATCCTGAAACAGAATACAGCTTTGCCCGGAATACAGAGGAACATAAGCCACTCCATCCACCATCAGGAAACAATGCTCTTCCATCAGCTCTTCATAACGGACCACCACCTGGCGCATCCGTTTCTCTCCCGTCTCGATCCGACAGGACTTTAAAATCGATGGCAGCACCTTCGCAATCGCCACATCGACCATATCTTCATAGATCACCGCATCATAGATCCTTGATAAAGGCCTGCTGATCCGCCCCTTTAAGATCTGTTCTGTACCGAAGCGGCTGATCTCCTTCTGGTATTCCCGGTAAAGCGGGTCTTCCTGATCCATATAGGTCACCAGATTCGCGTATAACACTGCCCTGGTATCCTCATCCAGTACCGTCTGATAAGAAAAATACAGAAGTACTTCCTTCGGAAGCAGCTTTCCATAATCTTCTGGAAGGGAATATAGAAAGTATTCATAAAGCTTCGTCAGGCTTAACTGCTCTCCCAGTGCCTTCTCATACCAGACAAAATCTTCCTTCGTCCGACAGTCACCTCGAATCATCAGGCTGCAGATTGCCTCCAGGATCTCTGTTCTCGGATACTGACTGTAAAACTGCTTCAGCAGACGCAGAGCCAGCTCCTGTTCCCTTTTCCCTGCTGCCGCCAGTCTCGCAGCCTTCACTGCCAGTTCTTCACTGACAGCGGATTTACGGATGCCGTAATTTAACACCTGCAGTTCAAAAGCCCCTGCTCCGTAGAGATACTGGGGCGATCCATTCCACAGATTCAAAGCCTGCTGATATAAAAATGGGCTTCTGCATCCTTCACTGTATAACACCTTCATGCGGGTCAGCATTTCCCCCGGATTCTCTTCCCAGACCTCTTCCCAGCATCTGCCGTACAGCACAAACATCAGATAATCGGCGCTGCCTTCTTCCACATACTTGCTGATCAGCCGTTTTAAGGATTCTTCCCTCTCCCGATCCGGCTGAAGCTTTAACAGTACATACTGGAACAGACAGTAATAAGATGGATAACGGCTCCTCTGTTCCAGGATCTGCTCTTTGCACTCTTTCAGGCAAGCCATCGCTTCTTCCTTGCGCCCGGTCAGCTCATAAAGCTCCGCACCTGCCAGGGAAAGCTCCATGGATGGACCATATACCAGGCGTACCTGGTCCAGCTCCTCTAACATGCGGCATTTCAGGGAACGTCTTTCGCCTTTCTTTTCCCCGCACAGGCTCTCGTAATCCAGACGCAGTTTGAAATACCCGGCTAACACATCCAGCCCGGATGCGTGTTTCTTCTCTTCTTCCCTGCGCACCGCTAAAATGGACGAAGCCTCAGCTTCCACCACCAGCTGTTCATAAGCGCTCTCAAAGATCAGACGTCCAAAATTTCGTCCTCCATGAAGCCCATCCGGGCTGATCCGGTAGGAAAAATGACAGATATCATCCTCAAAATCTTCCGGAGCAATGGTCTTTTTCATGGTCTGGATAAAATTTCCTTCGATCCGCACCGTAATCGGCAGATATCCCCAGCCATGTTTCCGGATCACCACCTGATCTTCCACCACACCGTCTAAAGCCTGATATTCCCGGCTTCGGGAACCCTCTAACTCCAGACGCACCGGCTCTTTCTGATCCAGTGCAATCAAAAACTGCTCCAGCTGTCCATAGCGGTCACCATGTCCGATCAGACTGTCATACACTGCCCGTATATGCAGATCCTGCATAAATGGAACCCTTGTAAAATCCCGATATTCAAAAATCCGCATGGCCATGTCAAAATCTTCTCTGGCCATATCGCCAAAATCACTGACCTTTTTCAAACGGTCCAGTGTTTTGCCAGAGGCGCTGTTCTGGACACGAAAAGAATAAGGAATCTCCTTTTCTCCACCGTTGGTTACCAGATAAAAAGATCCCTCAATTTGATCACCATATTCTAATTTATTTCCATCAATCTCATAGGTAATGCGGTTACGAAAGCCCCCAAAGGATCCCGTAAGCGCCCGGACTCTTAAATTTGACGAATAAACCAGTCCCTTGATGTGAAGACCATTCCCGCTGGTAACAAAAAAGTCCTTTCTTGTCACTTCATCTGCAGGAATCTCCTCTTCCATCCGCTCTGGCCAAATCGTCAATGCCGGAGTTTCCATGTCGATAATTCCTTTTGCCAGTCGGTTTATCCGCTCTCTCATGTTTCTCTCACTCACTTCATTGGTCACTTATTAGGTATATTCTAACACATTTTCCCTTGATTTACTATCCTAAAATTGGTATGATAAGAGAAAGATTGTAAATGGAGCGTAAAGATGTTGTCAGAACCCAAAACTTTATACAAACTCATGAATTTATATATGTTAAAGCAGGTGAATTTTCCCCTGACCAACTCCCAGTTGACAGATTTCTTCCTGCAGCACGAATATACTTCCTATTTCGCCCTGCAGCAGGTGTTAAATGAACTGTTGGAAGCTGGTCTGATCCGGGTACATACCAATCATAACATGAGCCGGTATGAGATCACCAAAGAGGGCGAAGACACATTAGAATTTTTTGGTAAGAATATTTCTCCGGCCATTATCGATGATATGGATCAGTACTTAAAAGAGAACCGGTTCCGTATCCGCAACGAGGCCGGTATTATTTCCGATTTTTACAAATCCACCAACCAGGATTATATCGTTCACTGTGAGGTACGGGAAGGCAAGACAGTTCTCCTGGATTTAAGCATCTCCGTTCCAGACCGTGATCAGGCAGAGTCCATGTGCAGCCAGTGGGAAAAGAAAAACCAGGAAATCTACGCTTATGTGATGAAAACCCTGATGAGTGATTCATAGACTGAACAGTTACAAGTGTGGTATCTTGAATAATTACGGAGGAACACCATATGGAAACCATCAAAAGCTGGTATCACCGGATCGATGTCCAGGTCGATCGCCTGATCCGTCAATACAAACGAAAAAAGTTCTTACTGAAAGCAAAGGTATTTCTGTTGTTCGTTCTTCCGGTTCTGATCCTGCTGATCGGCGTCAAAGCAGCCAAAACCTGGATGCGGATCAAGGTCCGCGGCATTGCCACAGCATCCCCATCCCCGAAGCTTCTTCCAGTTCATCAGGAGACCGTGCCAAACCAGTATGTGACACCAGAACCTGTTGGAAAACCAGTAGCTGAAGATGCCCGAACGAAATAGAATCCTGCTCGCAGGATTCTCCGTCTGCGGCTGGTCGCTTTAGCGACACTCTTCCACTCCGCCGCAGTGCGATCCCGCGGAGCGTTTTTTTGTGTCATAGGGCGAAGTTTCCTATGACATGAAAAATGAGTGATGTCTGCCATCCTGGTAGATTCATCACTCATTTCTTGTTCAGCGCAGCAAGTGTACAGACCTGCTGAACCATCACAGCACCTCTCACTTTCTGCTTGTACTTGTAGTATTTGTGGTATTTGTAGAATTTGCGTTTCTTGCAGAATTCGTGGTTCTTGTTGTGCTCGTAGTTTTTCTACTTTCTTCCATACTTCCCGGTCCGACACTGCCTTTCACAGTTCCATTTCCCTCTTCATCAAACCGGTAACGCTCGCCCTCAATGATCACGGAACGATTTTTTACCATGGCATAGTTTTCAAAGTAGTACTCTGTCCCATTGATCTCTCTCCAGCCATCTGCTAAAAAAGCATCTTCATAATTCTCAAAGGAAAATTCAATGCAGACACTTCCTTTAATTCCATTTACCTTGCCCTTGTTTGTGCACCTCCACATGGTGCGGTTCTGGAAATTGTTGGACATGCCCTGGCGGTTGTACCAGACATCATAAGGAACCTTTTTGGCATTGATCTGCTTTGTCAGGCTCTCATAATCTCCAAACACCACGACACGATAGCCTGCGCCTTCGATCTCCTCGCAGAAGGTTCTCACCAGCTCTGTCTGTTGTTCTCTGGTCAGCTTTTTCTCCAGTTCACCAGCTGCATCCAGATCATAACTGATAGGATAGGAAACCTTGTAGTCTTTGACGATATCCAGCACATACTGAGCTTCTTTTTTCACTTCCTGTACGGTTGTGGCATTGCTGTAAAAGCAGACCCCGGTCTTGATTCCGGCTTCGTCTGCGTCCTTCATATTCTGATCAAAATATGGATCTTTATCTTCATAATATCCCAGACGTACCATGGCAAAGGAAATCTCATCGTCTGCCACCTGCTTCCAGTCAATTTCACCTTTCAGATTCTGATATTTGGATACGGTGATCCCTTTTTCCACTGCGTCCTCGATTACGGTTTTTCCATCTGCGGAAATCCACTTGCCATTGATATTGCTCCATGGCGTAAATGCAAAGCTCTCCGTTGCAGCACCCAGGGAAACCAATGCAGCCATCAGTAACGCAGTCACTTTCTCTCTCGTCTTGATCCTCATCATTCCTCTTTCCGAAAACGGCGGATCTCCTCTGCCAAAAGTTTTGTATTCTGGATCATAGAATCAAACACGCCGTAATGATACAGATTTAATATAAACATCCCAATGGGGACTGCCAGGATCATTCCTGATATTCCTTTTATTTTAAACCCTAAATACAAAAAAATCAATGATAAAAGCGGAGGCAGTCCGATGGAGTCTCCCACGATCTTCGGCTGCACCACCTGTCTCACTGCCTGGGTCAGCACATAGATCACTACCAGTCCGATGGCAAATGTCCACTCACCTGACAGGAGTTTTATCAGCGCCCCAGGGAAAAGCCGGGTTACAGTCCCAAAAACCGGAAGAAAATCCAGCAACGCGATCAAAAGCGCAAACAGGATTCCATATCTGACTCCTAAAATCACCAGACCCACCGCCAGAATGACTGCCACTACGAACATGATTTTAAACTGTGCCAGAAAATAACCGCCGATCAGGGTTTTGATATCTTTTTTCAAAAAATCGACGTAGTTTTGCATCCCCTTCGGCAGATGCTTCTTCCCCCATGCCATGATCTTATCCCGCTCAATAATAAAAAAATACGAAGATAAGATCACCACCACAGAGTAGACCAGCGCCGCCGGGATTCCTTTGGCCACATTGCCTGCCACTGTAACAGTCGGTGTCGCTAACTTTTCTACCAGACTTCCAGCCAAAGCGCCAAGATTGGAATTGGTGCGGTTAACCGCCTCCTGAACTGCCGTTGGCATCCTCTCCAGGATCACAGAAAAACCGGCAAAGGCCCCCTGCAGCTCTGTTTTCCATGCCTCATATAGCTGTGGCAGCTCCCGGCAGAACATCATGACACCCAGGATCAGTCTGGAAACCAGGAAATAGAGCAGCCAGATCACTCCTGCCAGAACCACTATCACGATCACCGCAGAACTATGCTTCCGCACCAGCTTCAGTCTTTTTTCCAAAAATTTTACCAGTGGATTGCAGATCAGGGCAATACACCAGCCTACTACAAATGGCATAAAAAATCTCAAAAGCCATGGTCCCAGGGTACAGACCAGCACAATCGTACCTGCCGGGATCAAAATGTTCAATATAATGCGGAAAATCCGCTTTCCATCTTCCATAAGGTTCACCAGCTTTCTATCGAAAGACCTTCACCCTGCTTTTTCAATTCCCCTCAACCAAAATGCCTACACCAGGCCGTACTCTTCTGCCACTTTCTTGAAAGCCGGAAGAGAGCGCTCAATCTGCTCATAAGAAACGCAGTAAGCAATCCGGACATAACCAGGACATGCAAAGGAACTGCCCGGAACAACCAGAATGTTGTATTTCTTACATACCTCGCAGAATTCTTTCTCATTCTCTACCGGAGATTTCACAAACAGGTAAAATGCGCCCTGGGGCTTGATGCAGGAAAATCCGTACTCACAGAGGGAAGAATACAAAAGATTCCGGTTCCGGTCATAAGCCTCTAAATTCACCTTCTCATGAATACAACGCTTGATGACTCTCTGCATCAGGGACGGAGCGTTAACACAGCCCAGAACACGGTTGGCAATGCTTGCAGCCGCAAATACCTCTTTGCTGTCAGTCAGCTCATCCGGGATCACCAGATATCCGATCCGCTCTCCCGGAAGAGACAGGCTCTTGCTGAAAGAATACCCGATCACCGTGTTCGCATAAAATTTTGTCACAAATGGGACCTCTACCCCATCATATGCCAGTTCCCGATAAGGCTCATCCGAGATCAGAACGATGCTGGTTCCAAATTCCTTCTGTTTTTTCTCCAGGATATCGGATATGTTTTCCAGAGTTTCTCTGGAATATACCACACCGGATGGATTATTTGGCGTATTGATGATCACCGCCTTTGTCTTTTCGTTGATCTTCTCCTCAAATTCCTTTAAGTTTGGCTGGAAAGTCTCCGTATTCGGAGAGATTACCACCAGCTCTCCATCATAATTGCGTACATATCCACCATATTCCAGGAAATACGGTGCAAAGGTAATCACCTGGTCACCAGGATTTAAGAGCGTCTTTAAAATCACATTCAGTCCACTGGCTGCACCTACGGTCATTAAGATATTACCGGCAGTAAAAGAAGTGCCGAATCTCTCATTCAGTGACTGAGCCACAGTCTCCCGTACATCCTCATATCCGGCATTGCTCATGTAACCATGGACCATATTGGAATCTTCCTCCGTGATCACATCCATGATGGCCTGATTTACCGCCTCCGGCGCCGGAACGTTCGGATTACCAAGACTGAAATCAAAAACCTTGTCTCTTCCATAAATCTTAGCTAAACGGTTGCCTTCCTCAAACATGGTACGGATCGCAGAATTATTCATTACTAACGGTTTCATTCTCTCAGATATCATCTTTATCCACTCCTTTATGTTATCCCATACGCCATTTCTTATCCGCCCTGCAAAAACAGCTTGGTTTAAGACGAACGCCCAGGAAGTATACTCACATTTTTTTGATTCCGTTAACGCCTGCTAACAGAACAATAAAACGTTAAAACTGCTGTCACCAGAAAATAAAACCAGGTGGTCGGATTGCTGAACCAGGTGGTAAAAAAAGATAGCATCATATAAATAGCCATCTGCCCATAGAACAGATACCCCATGGGATTTTTCATCTCACGCAGCTTTTCCACAAGGAAAAAGCACACTGCCCCAAGAATACAGGCAAATACCAATACTCCGATGATACCGAAATCATAATAGGCATCATAGATCAGGGTCACTGTAGTCAGTTCCGTCTTATCCACATAAATCGGGAAGCTGACCAGATACGGATAGAGAAATTTCAGTCCCGTCAGAGCCCATACCGGAAATAGCATCCGGATTCCCCAGGTATGCGCGGGCAGAGCCTTCACCAGACAGTCAAAATTCTCATAATTATTGGCAATATAAATATATGGCTGAGAGACAAAGATCGGCATACGGCTGTTCTTCATCTCGAATATTCCATTTAAATAAGTCACATCATGGCTTCTGGCAACTGTCAGAAGCACATAGCATGGGATCAACGCCACCACAGCCGCCACAAACAGCCACGGAGACACGTTCTTCTGGCTGGCGCAGAACGTAAATACCGCCAGAATCACCGCAAATACCAATTGGAACCTGGATACACACAGGATCGGAATGGCAATGGAAACCAGGGTACAAAGCACGATCAGTCCATTTTTCCTGCCGCTCCGGCTGCCTCCCTGTTCAAAATACAGTACCGTCATAGCCGGTATCAGCACACAGGACACCGTCACATAATGAAGTCCTGTCATATGAAACGCGGAATAGGCATGGGGAACGCCACGTACCAGGACCGGGATAAATCCCAACACCGCCGCCTCTGTCACAAAGGCTGCTGCTGAAATAACCGTCAGCCCTACAATACAGAAAAAAAGAGGACGCACGGTACTTCTCTGTCTGTATCTGTTCATGGTGAACCGCTCATTTCCTCCCATCAACCGGTCTAAGACCTCGAATGTGATCCAAAAGCCCACAAGGGCAAGGAAAAAACAGATCCAGGTCTGAAGCGCCCAGTCTGTCTGAAGCTTTGAAAGCTTCAGACAGGCAGCCCCCTGACCTCCGACCCAGAAGCAGGAAAACAGTCCCCGCAAATGGATCAGATTCCCGGATCTACGGTAATCATAAACATAGAGATATCCGGCCGCCAGGAAAAGCGCCGCTCCAGACAGATAATACAGTCCGAAGCGGGCAAACATCCAGCTGGCCGCATAACAGATCAGATAAACTATCATACGTCCTATCCTTTATTGATATAACAGATTCCCCCATCCTCCGGCAGAACCGTTATCATTTTATAACTTAAATTTACTGATTGATGAAGTCCCTCATGAAATTCTCAATCTCTTTTGCGCTGACAAAGCTCATAGCCTTATCCGCAACCGCCTGAAGCTCTGCTTCACTGTATCCGGTGATCATCTTTCTTGCTTTTAAGATGGCAGATGAACTCATACTGAACTCATTTAAGCCAAATGCCAGCAGAAGCGGGATCATCATCGGATCACTTGCTGCCTCGCCGCACATACCAACCATAATGCCTGCCTCACGGCCACACTTAATAATATTGCGGATGCTTCTTAATACTGCAGGGTTGAAGGTGGAATACAGATAAGATACCTTCTCATTGCCACGGTCAACAGACATGGTGTACTGGGTCAGATCGTTGGTTCCGATACTGAAGAAATCAACCTCTTTGGCAAATACATCTGCCATCAGAGATGCAGCCGCAGTCTCTACCATGATACCAACCTTGATCTCCTTGTTGTAAGCAATCCCCTTCTCGTCCAGTTCTTTCTTGATCTCCTCGATCAATGCCTTTGCCTCACGGATCTCCTCGATGCAGGTTACCATCGGGATCATGATCTTGATCTGGCCAAATGCGCTGGCACGAAGCAATGCGCGCAGCTGCGGACGATACACATCATCTTTGCGGTCCAGGCAGAAACGGATCGCACGATAGCCTAAAAATGGGTTCTCGTCCTTTTGTAAGCCCATATATGGGATCTCTTTATCACCACCGATATCCAGGGTACGGATGATCACTGGCCTGCCCTTCAGGGCAATCGCTACTTTCTTATATGCCTCAAACTGTTCTTCCTCAGTCGGCATTGCAGTACGATCCATGAATAAGAACTCGGTACGGAACAGGCCAACGCCCTCTCCGTCATACTGAAGCACCTTCTCTACATCATCCGGATTGCCAATATTAGCAACCAGCTCGATCTCCACACCATCCCTGGTTACGGTTGGTTTTCCGATATACTGCTCTAATTCCTTCTTTTCTTTCAAAAACTGGTCTCTCTTTGCGGTGTACTCTGCTTTTTCCTCTTCAGAAGGAGCTGCCAGAACCACACCTTCACTGCCGTCAACGATCATCTCTGCACCATCTTCGACCTGTCCCAGGATACCAGGAACAGCAACAACTGCCGGAATCTCCAGGGCACGCGCCAGAATTGCGCTGTGGGAGGTTCTTCCGCCCATCTCAGTTACGATACCTGCAACGTTTGCCGGATTGATCCCTGCGGTCATAGATGGTGTCAAGTCTTTTGCTACGATCACGCTGCCTTCCGGAAGCGCTGCAATATCAACAGGCTTTACTCCCTGCAGAACCTGCTGGAGTCTTACCTTAATATCCCTCATATCTGTGGCTCTCTGCTGCATCAGCTCGTCATCCATGGATGCGAACATATCTGCGTACATCGTGCAGACAGTCTCAATAGCGAATTCACTGCATACATTATCTCCAGTGATCGCACTCTCAATCTCATTGGTCAGCATCGGGTCATTTAACAGCATCAGGTGTCCCTGCATGATCTCTGCCTCTTTCTCTCCTACTCTTGTTGCCAGATCTGCTGCCAACGTCTCCGTCTGTGCAATCGTCTCAGCCAACGCTCCCTTAAAACGCTCTACCTCAGCTGCTCCATCGATAACCTTCTCTGGACGGATCACCAGCTCGTTTTCTTTAATGATGGCTGCTTTACCAATGCCAATTCCTGCGGATGCATTTGTTCCCTTAAACATAATGCTTTCTCCTCCTTACATAAGATAAATGAACTTGGTACTACTCTCCCAGGCCGTCTGAAACGACCTTGATCATGGAATCCAGGGCCTCTTTTTCATCCTCTCCCTCACAGATGAATGTAATCTCATCTCCACATTTCACGCAGGCTCCCAGCACGCTCAGCACGCTTTTTGCATTAGCGGTGGTATCCCGCACCTGAAAATGGATCTTGGATTTAAATTGAATTGCTTTATTGCAAAGAACCCCGGCGGGTCTTAAATGAAGACCCGTCAGATTCCTGATCTCTACGTTGGCTTTTACCATATGCTGTCCTCTCAATCTTCTGATTTGCCTTTTTACGATTCCGTATTTTTACTGCTCGTTTCTGCCTTCTTCCTGTGTTTCTCCTGAAGACTCTGTATGATCAGCACTATCTGCCATTTTATCCACCACATGAACAGTGATCGGATCATATTTCACCAGCTCATAACCATCATCCAGCTGAATATCAAATCCAGCCTGATGATCACCTGGTCCTAATTCCGTGACATCCAGACTCAGTTCAATGTCATTCGCCTGCAGACGGTCCAGATCCTCTTCCAGCCCCTGGATCTCCAACATCACATGATCCGCATCGAAGGAATAGGAATAATTTTCCCGTTCTCCCTCGAATTTCACATTCAGGACATTATAAGAAATCGTCCGTTTCTTCAGCTGCTCCACCTTTAGCGTCACATGAACTACTGAGTCCGTATCACCTGCAATGGTGATATTATCAGGAAGCAGTTCCTTCAGATCGACATCAACCTGTACATCAGAAGTAGCTCCATCAATACTTAAATATTCTTTTGGAATCGTCAGCGTACTCATGGATGCCAGCGCAGATTTTAATCCCTCCACATCAACGCTCTTCTTACTGCACTCCACACCGGTAAACCGATATCCATCTGCTACTTTTCCATCTACCTGGAAATCCAGCGCCAGATTCTTCACTTTCAGAACTGTCATCGAATAATTCACTTCTGTCAGATTCAGCTCTGCCTGTTCTCCGGCCAGATTTAACTTATTACCGTTGGCATCATAGAAATAAACCGGAGTTGTTCCTTCCATATCGGAATTTGCACCTTCCACATTCAATTCTACACCAACGGAGCTGATCTGTCCAATGACAGACTCCGCGCCTGTTACATATACATACTCCGGATTCAGAGCCACATCACCAGTTACATATCCCTCTTCTTCCTGTCCAATGGTATTCACTGTCAGATAAAAGCGCTTTTTCTGAAGCGGTTCGGTCTCCACACGGACTACTCCTGGTTTTGCCACCGGAGTTCCCTCGATCATCGCTTTCACATTCCGGTCGTTG
>OODU01001253.1_pt1 | contig 25474 bp, 18 predicted proteins | sample 1671171 | NCBI WGS metagenome assembly OODU01 (sample SAMN06348129, study PRJEB24527) | human gut metagenome | biome: human gut; feature: ankylosing spondylitis patient; material: feces | host: Homo sapiens | place: China | collected 2015-10
ATAGTCTCCACGACCACTAACAGACAAACGTTTATTATTTCTTTTGTAATACATAACGAGCACCATCCTTTGTACAAAGATATAGTACCTGTTATATTGACAATATCGATGTCTATTTAGTGCATGGGGTCGTTAGATGGGTACTCACATTAAACAATTAACTACAATAAATTCTTTGTTTTTCGAACCAAGTATAATGGAAGATTCGTGAAATCACCATCTTTACGATATCCACGCTTAGAAAAACGATATGCATGTTCTGGTGCATAATTTGCGACATATGTCTTAAAAGAAGTGGCAGATCTATCCTCACCACCCTTTACTTCAATTGGAATAATTTCCATTTTATTTTGAACCACAAAATCAATTTCACCATTTCTATCCGAATAATATCGAGGTTCAACTTCAAATTGACCTTTTAATTGTTGTAACACATAGTTTTCTGTCAACGGCCCTTTAAATTGGTAATCCGTTTTCAATAATATGGCGCCATTATCCACACCCGCCATTTGTTTAAGAAGCCCAGTATCAAACACAAACAATTTAAACTGATCCAATTTATCAAAAGCAGACAACGGATGTTCCATCTTAGACACATTATATACACGATTAAGCATACCTGCTGATACAAGCCATTCAATAGCTTCTTCAAAATCTCTAGCTCTAGCACCTTCACGAACGGCACCATACATAAACTTCTCATTTGGTTTCGCAAGTTGAGCAACAATACTTCTAAACACCATCAAAATACGTCCACTATTCACTTTTCCATTGTGTTTAGAAAAATCATTTTCATAAACCTCAATCAATTCTCTTTGAATTTTAGATATCATAGTAGGATCCTTGTACTTGATCCATGAAGATACACATTCAGGCATACCCCCTATAATAAGATAATAATTAAATACATCCAATAGGCGTTGATGAAAAATCTCTTCAATCACTTGTCCTTTTTGAACACTTTCATAATATGCATATAGCCCAGAATCAATCGCATCTAAAAATTCATCAAACGTTAATGGATAAATATCTAAAAGATTAACCATACCTACAGGATATGACTTTGGCTTTGCCAATAATGTACCTAAAAGTCTTCCTGCCGCTATCACATGATATTCATTCGCCTTTTCTTTGAAATACTTCAGTGTATTTAATGCTTCAGGACACTCCTGAATTTCATCAAAGATAATCAAAGTTTTTTCAGGCTCAATTTTTTCATCACTGATCATAGAAAGAAGTTCAATAATACGATGTGGATTTTTATTGGTTTCAAAAATAGATTTTAATTCATCTTCTTCATCAAAGTTAAAATAAACATAATTATCATAATAATTCTGACCGAATTCCTTCATCAACCAAGTCTTACCAACCTGTCTTGCCCCTCTTAATACCATTGGTTTTCTCTCAGGACTATTTTTCCATTGAACTAGTTCTAAAATCGCATTTCGCTTCATGATACCACCTCTTAATTATAAATTAACACATTTTTCCTGACTTTTTAGTATTGTTTTTACACATTTTTCCGAGATTTTCAGTATCTATTTTGCACATTTTTTCTCTACATTAAAAAAGACAGCATTTAAGCCAATGTCATTTAGTTAAGAATGACCAAACTGTTTAGATTGATATATCTAGGCAGTCTTTTTATTTGCTTTCACGACAAAAAGTGCAGCATTTCTGCTACATCGTTGGACATGTGGTCATAAGTATCAATCGAAACGGTAATTGAAGGAGACTGGAACCTTAGGTTTCAGTTTTCTTTTATTTTGCCGATTTCTGCGGACAGGAAGAATTTCCTTGGCAATCATATCACAAATATAAGTAGGAACTTTCACTTTTTTAAGATGTTCACGAATGATATGGAAAGCCCGAATAAAGTTGAGCTGACATTCGTATTTACGTTTTCGTTTGGCAATATCAATTCCATTGGTAATACGACTACAGAAGTTATAAAGAATCATCTTTGCGTAGATTTCCTGTTCAATCAGGTTTCGCTTTTTAGAATGCAACGTATTTAAATCTAAATCATATTTCAACTCACGATAACTGGTTTCAATTTCCCAGCGTAGATGATACAACTCTTTGATATCCTACATACTGAATTCATCTTTATCTAAATTTGTTACGATACATTCATATGTATCCTCTGTAATCTTAAAGCGAACCACTCGACACTCAAAATCATAAAAAGAGGTATCTCCAAAGTAATCAAAGCGCTGATTTTGTGGTATAAACTTATAGATTTCAGGATGAGATTTAATTTCATTTGTCTGCTTTGTAGTCAGTGTTCGTTTGGTCCAAACATCGAATTCTTCGTCTGGGAATGGTCCAAAACTGCGTAGCATCCCAGTGGAATGAATATCCTTGACTCGAACTAGATATTTTTTTCCAGATAACTTAATCTTTTCAAAGGAATTAATAGATTCATACCCTCTATCTGCAATAAAGATGGCTTTATCGCCTTTATAGTGTTCGACAATTTTATTGAGTGCCTCTCGTTCATCATGTACAGCCTGTCCCTGAAGAACGATATCATCATAGGTATATTCCAAAATATCGTAGCTTGTATTCAGGTGAAAAGCAGAGAACGGTTTATCTGAATTGTTAACCTTTTGGATTGTGGTTTTCTTGTCTTTGATTTCAGAAGTAATTGGCAACGTAGAACCATCTACAGCTAGAAGGCGGTACCCATTATATAATTTAGGCTTTCTAGTTTTTTCATTAAACAAATTGAATAAAGTATAAAAGGCATCTGGACGAATCTTGTCTCTTGCCTGTATAAAAGATGAAACAGTCGGCGTGTCTAAGTTGTATCCAAACAGTTTATATAGTTCATCTTTTAATGAGCCGCCTTCTAATAACAAAACATTCATCAAGGTATTCCCAAACAGATGTTTCCTTTTGCAGGTAAAGTCTTTATCTGGATTGACAACAAATAAAGAAGAGGATTCATCTAATTGATATATGCACTGTTTTAATATCTTTTTCATGCGTTTAAATTTGTTCATAAGTATGCTCCTGTAATCGTATATTTATAAACAAATAACATATTTTTATATAATTATTCTATCGCAGAAAACAGTGATTATTAAAAAATATTTATGGCTTATTGTGGGTGTAAGGGGGAACTTTGTAAAATTTATTTGCATTTTTCAAAAAGTATGGTATATTCCTGTCTTTGACAGCTAGAAAAGAAATAAAGTGGTCCAAAGCCATAGTATAAAGGCTTTGAGCCACTTTTTTGCGTTGTTGCGGATTATAGTATTTTTTTCTTATCTTTTGTTTGATGTATGATGTTTCTCATTTTCTGCTTTTTTGTTATTTGGTAATCTGTTCTGAATCCAAACAATTTATGAAGATCATCTGTAATATCTGTTCTTGTATAGGATGGGATGTATCCATATCCTTCTAATAATGTAAGATTCATCTTTTTCATGGTGTCCACAATTTTGTCTGCTGTATATTTATATTCTAGTTTGTTTTCTAGAATTCGGAAGAATAATAAGGCCATGAAACAAATAAGGAAATGAGCTTTGATCCTATCATCGTCTCTTAAATAAACGGGTCTGGCATCGAAATCTGATTTTAGAATTCTAAAACATTCTTCAATCTGCCATCTTCTTTTGTTGATGGCTATTATATCTTGAACATCATCATCAAGATTTGTAACAACGGCATAGAATCCATCATACATTGCTTCTTTTTCAATAACTTCTTGGTCGATTTGCCAGATTTCATCTTCAGCTAATTCACCATTGTCCGTGAAGGACTGCTTTTTAAGAAATCTAGCAGGATCGTTAGGATTTTTACGATTCTTTTTTGGCTTGCCGCTATCTGTAATCATTTTTTGAGCTCTTTGTATTTGATTCTGACGTATAGATGCTTGATATTTTCTGTATTTAGGCGAATAAGTCACAATTAAAGTTTCAGAAAGCTCGTTACTGTCATATGGAACTTCTTTGTAGTAGATAGAATTAAAAACTTCTGGATCTTCTTCGTCTAGGTCATTCAAATCAATGAATTTGTTGGAACCAATCTTTCTATATTGCGATGTAGATAAAGCTGTTTCTCGAACATCTTTTTTTAGCTTTTTAAGAGATTGTGTAATCACGTAAGCTCTTCCGCCTGTTGTGTTCAAAAGACGGTTTTTCTTAGAACCAAGTCCACTATCAGAACAATAAACGAATTGAGAACATTGAAAATCATTGATGACTTTATGCTCATGGTCTTTTAATGTCAGCTGTTCATTTTGGTTCCCAGGAAACAGATCAAATGATAAAGGGAATCCATCGGCATCCATAAACAATCCCATGCCTACAATTGGATTTGGTCTGTTTTCTTTGTTTTTACCGTACTTGGCATCTCCGCGTTCCTGTTCGATTTCGAAATAATAATTTGTACAGTCATAATAAAGAACGCGTGTATTTCTTTTATGGATGTAGTTTGAATTTCTGTAAAGCTCTGCTTGAATATAGTCACTCTCTTCAGCTAGAACAGTTAATGCTCTGTAGATATCGTGTAAACGATAAGTAGGTTGTTCAAGAAGTGAATGACAATACTTAAATGAACTTAACTTACTCGTTGGGTTTAAAAAACGAGCATATATCAGATCGGCAAGAATTGCGTTTAAATCGTATTCGTAATCATGTCTGTTTTTGATGTTTCTGCAGATATTATCCAAATGTAGAGAATAATAAATACTTTGTAGAAAAAGATAACCACAATTGAAAGTGTTCTGTTGATCCTTCTTGATTGGAATATTAGGGTTAAGAGCGATAGAAACCGATTCATTTTCTTTTTTATATTTTTCAGTTTCTATACGAGCCTGTTCTCTTGCCCAGGCCATAACACCATCTCTATCTGTATTCAGTTTTTTAGAAAGTTCAGAAAGTTTACCGAGCTTCTTGTAGATTCTTGAAGTGCTTTTTCCTTTTTCGTTGATGAAAGCATAATTGATATAAAAAGATTCATCTGTTTTAGATTTAGTAGTTGTAACACGCATAAATATCACCTAATACAATTATATCACAGAATACGAGATATTACGATATACAAAAACAAATAATTTGACAAAAAAAGTAAAAGAAAAGCGCTTGTTTAAGCGCTATGTTTAAGATCAGTTGTGAAAAGGGGTGTCAAACTCCCGGGTGTAAGGGGGAACTTTGTAAAATTTATTTGCATTTTTCAAAAAGTATGGTATATTAACAATGTAAGTGGCGTACCTAGTACGCTAGAACTGGTCCACCTGAAAGGGAGGGGCCTTTTTGTTTTGTCATTTTTTTATCTTTTCTGATAATAGTTGGTTTGGTTAAATATATAAGAAAAATCGATGGTTTGTATTCCATCGATTTTTATATGTTTCTTAAAATCTTATTTAAATATACTACATGTTTTTTGTTGTAATCACATTTTGATAATTTTTGAAATTTTACACGACGAATGACATTAATTGAATGAATGTTTCCAGAAAAATACAAGTCTTTTAGAAGGTCTAAAATATTAAATATTGCTTCTTCTTTCCCTTCATTTTGATACTTTAATAATACCGGTATTAATGGCTCATAGTGGTTAATATTATTTCGTATTTTTCTAATAAAGTTAATGTTTGACGATAAAGTATTAATCTCTCTATATGAAACATTTTGCTTTTTATAGATTGTCTGGCAAAAATTTAATCTATCCTGTATTTTTAGCATATTATATAAAGCTAACACATCTCCCAAAGAAAGTGTATGAATGACTCCCCATATAGGTGGAATCGTATTCTTATTAAAATTATGCTGAATTAACATATTTGACGAATGCCCATGTGTAGTATTTAATCTTAATATTGAATCTAAAGCACGTCTTCTATTTGCAATAATATTCTTGTTAGCTTGGACTTCCCGCATATTAGAATTGTACATTTTATCAAAATACAATAAATCATAGCAATTAAAATGACAGTTCAATTGTGAAATATTATGACAATGTTGAATTCTTTCAGTACTAGGCAAATAAGATGATAATTGGGAAAGTTCAGAATAATCATTACATGATAAGTTCGTATCTTTTAATTTTTCAGATAATTTTTCTGCAACATATGTTTTAAAATGTTTCTCAAAGCATTCGATGTACATGCTAAACTTATTACTTATAAAATCATCTATCTTTGCTAAATTAATATATTCTGCAAAGTCTCCATTTTCTTTGTATATATATTCTTGTCTCATTGTGTCAAAATTTGTGCAAATCAATCTTTTATACGGCGATACAAGCGTTGTATATCCTCTTTCATTAAATATATTCTCTGGAATTGTTTCACGATTTATATTTTTGTGAATTACTAATTCATCAATCAATTCCTCATTATTCATATATGGCTTCATAAATCCAATAACTCCTTGTAATAACTATTTTATCATCTTTATACAGTAAAAAAAAAGGAGGATGTAAAAATTTTATATCCCCCTTTTGAATTTATATTCTTAACTAAATGACATTGGCATTTAAGCTGCCTATCTTACCATATCACGAGTGATGTCTTTTAAGCTTTTAGCCCCACACATCTCCATAGTATCTTGAAGTTCACTGCCAAGCTTATCCACTAAGACTTGAATACCTTCTTCTTTTGCTCCATAGATCGCATTCACAAATGGACGAGCTACAATGACAGCATCCGCCCCTAATGCCAAAGCCTTAAAGATATCGACACCATTACGAAGTCCACCATCCACAAAGATTTTCATACTGCCATCTACAGCTTTTACAATCTCTTCGAGTACTTCAGCAGTTGCAGGCGTCTGATCTTGAACTCGACCACCATGATTCGAAACCACAATTGCACTAGCTCCCGCTTCTTTTGCCTTTAAAGCCCCCTTCACACTCATAACACCCTTCACAATAAATGGTACAGGTGTATTTGAAATGATTGCCTTTAATTGTTCTGTATTCATTCTTCCTGCAGGAGGCTGACACCCCTTCAAGAAAGGAAGTCCAGCTGCATCTACATCCATAGCTACCGCAAAGGCATTACTGTTTAAAGCTAAATTTAGCTTTTCCAAATAAGTCTCTAAGCTCCAAGGTTTAACCGTTGGAATACCATACCCATTATTCTCTTTAATAATTCGTGTCGCATTTTCCATTATACTAGGATCTTTTCCATCTCCTGTAAACGCACAAATGCCTGCTTCTATACAACCTTTTACTAAGATATCATTGTATCCATTATCATCATATGCATCTGAATAGTGCATGGCTACAGCTCCTACAGGACCTGCAAAAATCGGATATTTAAATGTATGACCAAATAGTTCTAATTCTGTACTTACTGGCTCATTATCAATAATTGTATCCATATTCACACGAATGTTTTTCCAAGCATCATAGTTACGCATCGCAACATCCCCAATCCCTTTAGCACCAGGACCTGGAATCGTATTTCGACATGCCCTTCCATCACATACAGGACAAGACTTACATAATTTTGTCCCCATCACTTCACGACTTTTTTCCATCAATTCCATATAATTCATAATCATTCCTCCATTACATTTGCTATAACTAAACCTAATATTCCGGCTACCAGTTTCACAACCACAAACCAAGTCACACTTGCAGGATTGACTGAGGCAATAAAACCGAGTTGCCCGCCAAACACAAAAGCTCCACTCAAAGAAAAGGCAGCATTTATAATCTTGCCCTTCTTATTCATCTTACTAAATAAAGGAAGCATCGCAATACTTGTTCCAAAAGATAAGATAATTCCCATCACTGAGTATTTATCAATATTTAGTATTTGACCTACTCTTTCAATCTGATTTGAAAACTTTCTTAATACAATTTCACAAAACACTAAAGAACCACATACAATAATACTCATTTGAAATACAATGCGTAGTGCTTCATTGATTAATGTCGCATTTGTGAAGTTCAAATTGAAAAAGAAGGTTAGACAAACTAGAAAAAAGAAAATATACCCAAGCATTTGTACTAATTTAGAAAAAACGGTTAATACTACAATTAATGTTTGAAATGAAATAAAAAATAAACCAATCAAAATAGCACAAATAAGAATTACGGGTAAAAACACAATCAAAAAATGATCAATATGCAATAAAAAGCCACAACCAATAAGAATAGGTAATAAACCTAAAATACCATACACAACTCCTTTTAAATAGTGATTTAAATCATCTGTATCCAGTTCATTTAAAAAGATTGGCAATTGAAAACTAATTAAGCATCCTAAAGTGGACGTTAATAATACACCACAGAAAATCAAGATATTATCTGCATGTGTCATAGACTCTATAATGGAATATCCACCAAGATCTGGCGCCAACAAACTTGAAATAATCATTTCTTTATTTTCAAATAAAGTGGCATGACCATTTAAGAACGCAATCGCAATACAATAAAAGCCTCCTACGCTCATCATAAAATCGCCCATCGTTATAATGCCTCGATCAAAAGAAGTGGCTAGTCCAAGTCGATTCTTAAACATCTTGTCAAATAAGCCTAAAGCAGCAAAGCATAATAAAATAAAAATAATCGGATTCATGCATTCATTCTATAATAATAATGAAAAAAAGTCGAAGAAATTTTCTTCGACTAATGTGCGTTACTTGCCGAAACTTTTACTCTAGACCACAAATCCGCAATGATCTTACGTGTAGTTTCATCATATTGGAATACTTCATCCTTATCGTAACCAGCACGAGGTGTATATGCGTTGATACCATCATAATCTCCGCCTTTGCCACCAAGTTCTTCCATAACTTCTTTATTTGGTGAAGTATATCCAACATAACTCGAATTATCCATAGCTGCATCATAGCTAGTAATATAACGAATAAACTCATTCGCAAGCTTAGGATTCTTCGCATTCTTAGGAATAACCATCGCATCTGACCATAAGTTTGTTCCACTCTTTGGCATATAGAATCCCATATTTTCATTTTCAGACATGACATAAGCCGCATCTCCAGAATAAATAAGTCCTAAAGCCTTTCTTGCCTGTGCCATATTATCAATAATTTCATCTGTTACAATTTCTGGATCCATTGTCTGAACACATTGAATCAACCAGTTATATGCTGCATTCAATTCATCTTGACTTGTCGTATTCATTGAATATCCAAGAGCTTTTAATGCCATCATGAATGAATCTCTTTCAGAATCATATAGATAGATATCTCCCTTAAATTTCTGATCTAAGAAAATATCCCATCCATCTTTTTCCAAATCTTCTTCAGATACTTTTCTCTTATCGTATACGATACCAACAGTACCCCAGAAATAAGGAATTGAATATTCATTCTTTGGATCATACGGAAGACCTTTGATCGCATCCGCCAATTCACCTAAACATTCTTTGCGAGTTTCTGGCTCTAATTTTTGAAGCATTTTTTCCTGCATCATTCTTTGAATCATATAATCACTAGGAACTAATACATCATACGCATCGCCATTGGCAACCTTAATATACATCTGCTCGTTTGAATCAAAGTTATCCATGATAACCTTAGCTCCCGTTAACTCTTCAAAACCTGAAATGATATTTTCACCTGTATATTCACCCCAGTTATATACATGTAAAGTTTGTCCTGCATAAGGCTGACTACCAGCTGATTTATTCAAGCCAAATAAAGAGGCCACTAAACCAACTACCACAACACCCGCAACAGCCCATTTCCAAGGTTTATTTTGTTTTGAAGGACTTGTCTTTTTACGAATCATTGGCAAGACATTCACAATTGTTAGAGTGATTGTGATCAACAATACAACCAACGTACTAATCGCATTTACACTTGGATTAATACGCTTAGACATTGTATACACCATAATACTCAAGTTCTTTACACCTTGACCCGTTACGAAATAGGAAATAACGAAATCATCAAAAGACATTGTGAACGCAATTAAAGCACCCGAAACAATACCCGGCATAATTTGTGGCACAATAACTTTCACCAAAGCTTGCCAAGGCGTAGCCCCTAAATCCATTGCAGCATCGGCCAAGTTTGGATCTAATGATTTGATCTTAGGCATAATACTCAAAATCACATATGGAATACAGAAAGCAATATGTGCTAATAATAATGTCACAAATCCCTTTTCAATTTGGAAAGTAATAAATAGAAGCATCAATCCAATGGCAGTAACAATTTCAGGGTTCATGATTGGAAAATCATTGACCTGACTGACAAAAGCACGCAATACTTTCTTTGACTTTGATAAACCAATCGCCGTAATCGTACCGATGATCGTAGAAATAATTGTTGCCAATAAGGCAATAATAATTGTGACATACAAAGATTCCATCATACCGTGGTTTTTAAGCATAGCCTCATACCAACGTAACGAGAACCCTGTAAAGTGTGTTAATGATTTTGAACTATTAAAGGAAAAAATAATCATGAATAATATTGGTGCATAAAAGAACACCAATAATAAAGCCATGCCTACTTTACCTAATACTCTCTTATCTTTCGACATGCCTATTTTTCCTCCTTATTACGCTCTTCCAATTTCCTTACAAGCATCATTAGAAGCATCATGATCATAGCCATGATCATAGAGATAGCTGAACCAAAGTTCCATTCTCCCACAGTAATGAATTGGTTTTCAATGACGTTACCAATCAAGAAGAATTGTCCTCCACCCAATAATTTAGGAATGAAGAATGAACTTACAGCTGGCAAGAACACTAATGTGATACCTGAAACTACGCCCGGTAATGAAAGTGGGAAAATAACCTTCCAAAACGTTTGGAATTTATTGGCCCCCAAATCCTGAGCCGCCTCTAATAAAGATTTATCCATCTTCGTTAAAGCCGTGTTGATCTGCAGAATCATAAATGGCAAGAAGTTATACACCATACCAATCAATACAGCAGCTTCTGTATATAAAAGTTCTGTATGAATTCCAAACAAGCCTAAAAAGCTACTAATAATTCCATCACTTGATAAAATACCAATCCATGCGTATGTTCTTACAAGCATATTGATCCATGTAGGAAGAGTAATCGCAAGAACTAAGATTTGTTGAACTTTAGGACTATTCTTAGAAATAAAGTATGCGATTGGATATCCAATCAACAAACAAATAATGGTTGTCTTAATGGCAATCCATAAAGAACGCCATAAAATCAACAAGAAATCTTTGTCTGTAAAGAAACGAACATAGTTATCTAATGTAAGCTTAAAGTGCACAATACTGTTGCCTTGCTGAATGATTGAATAAAACGCAATCAGCAACATCGGAAGCAACAACATGATGCAAGCCCACACAATATAAGGGATTGCTAATTGTTGAAATTTTTTCATTTTCTAGAATCCCATTTTCTCCATAACATGAATATCTTCCGCAAAGAAAGTAAGTCCGACTTCTTTTCCTTCCTCTACATAATCCGTTGTATGAATCTTAAATTCACGTCCTGTTGTCCAGAAAGTAACCTTATAAATTCCTTCCTTGATTGTTTCAGGATCAAAATCATAATCTACATCTAGATCTACTGTTTCGTTTTCGTCATCCAACTTCCAACCCTGTGCATTTGCCCAAGTCTTCAAGTCTGTATCAATAGCCATGGATTCCTTGATTTCATCCACTGTTTTAAAGAAGTTAAACGCAGAAACGGCTTCATTAGCCTTCTTGTTTTCAACAACCCTTTGGTCCACAACCCAAATCTTACGCGTAATTGAAGTTTTATTGTTTGTTGAGAAAGTAACAGTATATTCTCCTACTTCCTGTTTTAAATCTGTATCAATATCATGAATTGAAATAAACTCATCTGTTTCAGGATTCCAAGCCTGTGCATCGGCACGTGCAATGATTTCTTTATCATCAATATCCTTCATATCTTCTAAGTCTAGATAGAAGTCGTTGGCAGAAATCTTTTCTTTTCCATCTTCACTTGTGATCGCATAGTTCTTGTTTACGTGCATATTTACCGTAACATGCGTACCAGGAACTGTTTCCACCATAATTTCATAGTGAACACCCTTAAATAATACACTCTCAACTTCACCAGTCATCTTGCCATCTTTCACATCCACAATATCAATATCTTCTGGGCGAATTACGACATCCACCGGTTCATTTTCTTTATATCCAACATCGACACAATCAAATGTAATATCATCAAAACGCACTTTCTTATCGCAAACCATACGTGCTGGAATAATATTACTTTCCCCAATGAACTTCGCAACATATTGATTGACTGGTTCATTATAAATGTCTTCTGGACTACCAACCTGCTGAATCTCGCCATCCTTCATGATAACAATCTTGTCTGACATTGTTAGTGCTTCTTCCTGATCATGCGTAACGAAGATAAATGTGATTCCTACTTCTTGTTGAATCTTCTTTAATTCATACTGCATTTCTTTGCGAAGCTTTAAATCCAACGCACTCAAAGGTTCATCCAACAATAATACGCTTGGCTCATTAACTAAGGCACGCGCAATCGCAACACGCTGCTGCTGACCACCAGATAGTAAAGTAACATCTTTATTTTCAAATCCTTCAAGACCAATCAACTTCAACATTTTCATGACCTTTTGATCAATAACGTCCTTACTCATCTTTTTAATTTTCAATCCAAACGCAATATTGTCATACACATTCATATGAGGGAATAGTGCATATTTTTGGAAAACCGTATTCAACTCACGCTTATAGGCTGGCACTTCACAAATATCTTCTCCATTTAAGATGACTTGTCCTTCGCTAGGTTCTGAAAAACCACCTAAAATACGTAATAAAGTTGTTTTTCCACAACCACTAGGACCTAATAGTGTGACAAACTCATTTTCATATATATCTAAATCAATACCCTTTAACACAACTTGACCATCAAATTCTTTTACGATGTGGCGAAATTGAATTAATTTATTCTTTTCCTGTTCCATGTATGTTCTCTCCTTGTCAATTAAAATACAGGCGGTGTAGATACCCATAATACTTTGGCATCCGCACTCGATACGTTTTCTAAATAATGCCCTTCCTTACCTGTAATATAGAAGGTTTCTTTTGATTTAACTTTTAACCTTTTATTACCAACAACTAAAACAACACTGCCCTTTAAAATATAGCCAAATTCTTCTCCCTCATGAGCCTTGACTTCCTGTGACTTTGCGCCCGGTTTTAAAGTCAATAAAAGAGGTTCCATCTGATTCTTCTGGGCATTAGGAATAATATATTCCGTAACCAAATCATCTTGCTCATTCACAAAAAAATCTTGCGTATGGAAAACAATCTGCTCTTCCTTGCTTGATTGAAAGAAATCTGCCAAATTGGTACCTAAAGCTTCCAATATATTCTCCAATGCAGAAATGTTTGGACTTGTTAAGTCGCGCTCTAACTGCGATAAAAAGCCTTTCGTTAATTCACTACGATTCGCAAGTTCTTCCAAAGTCAACCCATTCTGGGTTCGAAGCTCTTTTAGTTTTTTGCCTATTTTCATTCAATCACCCCTGCTTGTTTTTTATACTAAACTTTTTGTTTCATTAAAAGAACAAGTCTATTATATAGGAAACCATCAATTATGCAAGAAAAAAAGAGCATTTTTTTGCTCTAAAGTTAAAGTTATTTTACTGCTTCATATTTCTCAAACGATACAATACACAATTTGTCATAACTGCCAAATATAAAGCCTCACTCATACCTTGTGTCTGTAAAGTCAACGGATAATTATCACGAATCATAAAGTCCATACTGATGTTTGTTCTTTGCGATATTTTTAAGATCTTATCCACATTGATCTGTCCCTCATCCCAATACTTAGCAGTATTTCTCGTTACTTCCATATATTTGCCAAATTGAGTTTGTGAAAGCGAAAAAACAACTTCTCGTATAAAACGCATACGATCACCCATATCATTTTTTAAATTGTATTCAAAATCCTTAAATTTCGAACTTCTTTTAATATCTGTAAATAGTTCAGGATGAATCAATTTCATAATATCTTGAACCTGATTCCATGTTAAGCCTTCTAAATTAACGGGCTGATTATACATTTGATCAAAGAAAATCGAATCAATAGATTGATGATTATAATCTGCAAGAATAAGTACAATACGCGTTTGCGTACGATCCTCGGAATGAATTTGCCTTCTAAAATTACGCAAAGACATATGGGCTGCTTTGGCAACTTCTTCCTCTGAAATATTATTATCTTCAATAAATTGCACAATTTGTTTCATAAAAAAACACCTCCACGTTAAACATAGAGATGTTTTTTACATTTGTACTCGACCGAAAATCGAAAATCGGTCGATGAAAACGATTTTTTTAAGCTTTTGTCGTATTTTCGTTTTGAATATTCTTAATAATATCCGTTAAATCCGCTTCATTGATAGCACCATCATAGAAATCATTCAACGTTTCAATCAGACCCTTATCATCTGGTAAAACCGTTTCAAACACTTCTTTCATGTGTGCAGCCTCCTGACTTGAACCTGCATACTTAACAGTCGCATGAATCATAGATGTATAGATAACATTCACCAACATTAAGTGATACTTATTGTTGTAGCCATCATTACGATTATCAATGATTGTATTGGCACTGATTAGAGCTGCACCTTGATACTTGGCTAAAGTAGGAAACTCTAAATAAAGTCCCTTTACCGTCTTATATGTCATTAGTTTCAGTGCATATACACACGCAAATTGTTCTAAATCACCTAACATACGTAAATGATCATCACTGTCTAGAACCTTTTTAAAATTGATATCTAATAATCTTGCTAAAACATCACTCACACATTCAAGATTGGTCTTACAAACCACTTCCTGACGACCATCTAAATCCGTTGTGATTATGAATAAATCGCCTTCGCGATCATAAAATATATTATCTGGATGTCTTAAATTCACCATGTGATCACCTTTTAACGAATAAAATTCGTACCCTTTCTAATTTCCTTTTCAGGCAAACCATACGCTTCTTTACCTAAGGCAATACTTTTCATCAAGAACGTCATATTACGAGCTAAAGCACGCATTGTTTGTTTACCCTCTTCATCCTGATTGGCTTCTTGCGCAGTATTTCCATGAATTGAATTCCAATATTGACTCGAAACAACAGGCATACCACTGATTGTAAAATACTTATTTAATTCATCAAAAGTAGCACTCGCTCCGCCACGACGACAAGAAACAACACTAGCCCCCACCTTCATTGTCTTATCAAAACGCGAAATATAGAACAAACGATCTAATACTGCAATCAATGTTGCATTCGCGCTGGCATAATATACAGGACTTGAAACGACCAATCCATCCGCTTCTTCAAATTTAGGTAACAATTCATTGACAATATCATCATATACACACTTGCCAAGTTTCGTACAAGCACCACAAGCTAAGCAACCACGAACAGCTAAGTTTCCAACTTGTACAATTTCGGTTCCTACACCATTTTCTTTAAATACAACTTCCATTTCACGCAAAGCCAAATCATTCACTCCACTCGCATGTGGACTACCATTCAACATTAAGACTTTCATATTTTTCCTCCGAAAAAACCTATCTCTATTTTATCATTTGCGTCAACATGATAAAATGATATTTATGAAACGAATAGTAACTGGAATATTAGCGCATGTCGATGCAGGTAAAACTACTTGTATCGAAAGTATGCTTTATACATCAAAAACAATCCGAAAATTAGGACGTGTCGACCATCAAGATGCCTATTTGGATTATGATAATCAAGAAAGAGAAAGAGGCATTACCATTTATTCAAAAGAAGCTCACTTTCATTGGAAAGATAGTGAAATCTATTTGATTGACACACCCGGCCACGTCGATTTTTCAAGTGAAATGGAAAGAAGTCTTCAAGTATTAGATTTAGCCATTCTTTTAATCAACGGACAAGACGGTATTCAATCTCACACTTCTACCATTTGGAAATGCTTAAAACACTATAAGATTCCTACGCTGATCTTTATTAATAAAATGGATATTAGCTATAAGACACAAGAAGAGCTTATGAATGATCTTAAAGTGCATTTTTCATCCAACTGTATCAATTTTAAATCAAAAGATGCTGAAGATGAACTGTCCATGTTGAATGAAGATATCATGAATCACTATCTAGAAACCGAAGAAATCGATTCATCACTTCTTCAACAAGCCATTTTTAAAAGAGAATGCTTCCCCGTATTCTTTGGTTCTGCCTTAAAAATCCAAGGCATCGAAGATTTAATGGATGCGATCATCGATTTATCTTTTATCCAAGATTACCCTGAAGATTTTGGTGCTCGTGTATACAAGATTTCAAATGATGACCAAGGTAATCGTTTAACTCACGTAAAGATTACGGGTGGTGTTTTAAATGCCAAAGATAAAGTTGGTACAGATGAAAAGGTAGATCAAATTCGTTTGTATAACGGAAAACAATTTGAAATGGTACAAACCGCTTATCCAGGAATGATTTGTGCACTAAAAGGATTGAACAAGTATGAAGTAGGTCAAGGGCTAGGCTTTGAATCTGACACGACAAAACCACTCTTAAATGCCTATATGAATTACCAACTCCTACTTCCCGAAGGTGTAGATGCACTTACTATGATGCGCTACTGCAGTGTACTTGCTCAAGAAGATCCGCAGCTACAAATTGAATATGATGAGCAGACGAAACAAATTTTCTTAAGGCTAATGGGATCAATTCAAATGGAAATTCTTCAAAAAGAAATTGAGAAAAGATCTAAAGTTAAAGTTGGTTTTACAACGGGTAAAGTTTTATTTAAAGAAACCATTCAAAATAGTGTGATTGGTGTAGGGCACTTTGAACCTTTAAGACACTATGCCGAAGTACACTTAAAACTTGAACCATTACCTAGAGGTAAAGGACTTGTATTTGAATCAAACTGTTCCAATGACGATTTAGCTTTAAACTGGCAAAATCTGATTTTAACGCATTTAAAAGAGAAACAACACAAAGGCGTATTAACTGGATCGCCAATTACCGACATAAAAATCACTTTAGTGGCCGGTAAAGCCCATTTAAAACATACAGAAGGTGGGGATTTTCGACAAGCAACCTATCGTGCTATAAGACAAGGTTTAAAAGAAGCAGAATCTGTATTATTAGAACCTTATTATAGTTTTGAATTAGTCGTTGAAAATCAATATGTTTCAAAAGCCTTGTTTGATTTAGAAAACAAACATTGCTCATTTAAAATTGAAGAAGACATGAACAATCTTGTTCACATAAAAGGAACGGGACCCGTTCGTGAGTTGATGGACTATCAAAAAGATGTCATCGCATACACAAAAGGAAAAGGCCAATTTATTTGTGAATTAGAAGACTATCATGAGTGTTTTAATCAAGAAAAGATCATTGAAGAAACAAATTATGATAGTGAAGCCGATTTAAACAATCCAACCGGATCTGTATTCTGCGAACATGGAGCAGGTTATTTTGTGCCTTGGGATGAAGTCAAGGAGCATATGCACATCCAAATTAAAGAAGCCAACACAACTTCCTATGCTTCTTATGTAAAACATACTGTTCGTGAAGAAGAATTAAAGAAAGTATTTAATTCACTTGGTGGAAACAACAAGAAAGCTGAAAAGCTAATCAAGAAAAAAGCGAAGGTTGATATGAATTTAAATCAGATTCATGTCGAAGATAAAAAGCCAGAATGTTTAATGATTGACGGTTACAATATGATTTATGACTGGCAAGATTTAAAAGATATTGCCAAAGTAAACATTGAATCTGCTCGTGATGAATTGATCAATCGAATCTCGAATTATCAAGGATATAAGCGGATCAAAGTCATCTTAGTATTTGATGGATATCGCGTTAAAAACAATACAGGTTCACATTTTAATCAAGGAAATCTAGACATTATTTATACTAGATACAATCAAACAGCAGACAGCTATATTGAAAAGGCTGTACACGACTTAAAAAAGAAATATGAATTATCAGTTGCGACAAGTGATGGCTTGATTCAAAATGCGATTTTGGCCAATGGCGCAAAAAGAATTTCAGCTCGTGAACTTGAGATTGCCGTAAAAAACGTAAACAAACGAGCTCTTTCGTACCTAAGGAAATAGTTTATGATATAATTAAGTGGCGAAAAAGATGGAGGAATTTAATTATGACAAGAAAGATTGCCATTATTGGAGCCGGTCCTGCTGGCTATACATTAGCTCAAGAATTAGTTAAAACAGAAAATGAATACCAGATTGATATTTTTGATAAGGAAGCTGAAATTGGTGGAGCCATTTATACAGGTATTCCTGAATATCGTATGCCCAAAACATTCTTAGAAAAAGCCTATAACGGATTGATTGAAGCCGGTGTTAAATTCCATTTTAATACTTTTGTGGATCAAACTATGTTTAAGGAATTACAAACAAACTATGATTATGTAGTTGTAGCAATTGGTGCCCAAATTGAAAATACTTTTGGTTTTGAAACAGGTAATGGCGTCGTTGCCGGCTTAACATTACTTTACGATTTAAATATCAATCACAAACAAGAAGACTTCAAAAAATATAAAAAGGCCATTGTTTGGGGTGGTGGAAATGTTGCGATGGATTGTGCAAGATCATTAGTTCGTATCATTGATGACGTCACAATCGTATATCGTAGATCTTTACAGGAAATGCCTGCAAGTCCTGCAGAAATCAAAGCCTGTGAAAAAGAAGGGATTAAGATTGCCTTCTTAAACAACATCAAAGACATTTTAAAAGATGAAAACGGAAATGTTTGTGGTGTTCAAGTTGCGAAAATGGAACTTGGAGAAATGGATGAATCTGGAAGAGCAAGCTGCCACGAAGTAAAAGATTCATTATTCACAATGGATTGTGATCTAGTTGCGATGGCTATTGGTCAAAAAGTAGACTTCACTCCATTAAATGACGATTTAAAAGCAACGGATACACACGCCTCTACATTAGATAATGTATTCATTATTGGAGATGCCTTTACAGGACCAAAAACAATTGGTAGTGCTGTAATGGAAGGTAAAAAGATTGCCAAAGAAATCGAGGCAAAATACAATGAAGGAACGAAATAATAAAAATCGTTCCTTTTTTTGTGTTTTAATGTTTTTTTCACATTGACCACTTAAAATAGTAATTGGAACATACAAGCAGCAAGCATATGTATACTTCTGGGAATGGATTTATCATTGCATTTTAATGACAATCCCAGAGTGCGTATAAGAACCTCTGGTATCATTAGGAGGTGGTAGTCATGAACAATTACGAATTGTTAGTCCTAATTGTATCTGCATTAGGCATTTACACAACACTAATTGGCTTTGTGATTCAGCTTTTGGTTGAATTAATCAAACAGAAATGAATAAACAAAATAAAAACTACCTACGCCAACTCTAGCAAAGTTTGTAGGTAGTTTTTACTACAACTATTCCCAGAAACATATTTGTATGTTCCTTTTTGCATGTCTATTATATCACAAACGCTTTTCAAATCCACCATCAATTTCTTGATCCTCGCTAATTGTCACAAAAGCCTTTGGATCAATTTCATTGACTATTTTTTTGAAGTTACGAATCTCATACTTATTGACAGCACAAAATAAAATATACTGTTCTGTATCTGTATAAGCACCCTTACCCATCCAGTACGTTACACCGCGACCTGTTCTTTCCATAATTACATTCTTCATATTTTCTTTCTTTGTAAAAATCAATACAGTCATATTGATATTCTGATAGTGGATACGATCACTAATAAAGTAAAGAATGGCCACAAAGATAATGGAATATAGTGATGTCTGCAAATCAAAAATAAAGGCACAAATTGTAAATAAGATGGAGTTGATAATAATCGAAAGCTTACCGACTGAAAAGCCTGGTTTTGTCTTCGATAAACATACACCGGCAATATCCATACCACCGCAACATCCACTACTTTGTAAAGCAAGTCCTACTCCAATACCGCACATTAAGGCTCCAAAGATACAATTTGAAAGCATGTCTGGCATAATCACAATGGATTGTTTTGGCAAAATAGATAGAGTAATGGTTTGCACCACTAAACTAATGACCGTCTTGATACAAAACTCTTTGTTCATGATTTTAAATCCCATCACAAACAAAGGAATATTAATCATAAAGTTAATGATTCCCACCAAGTTCATATGCCCAAGACTTGGAATCATCTTCACAATAAAATACTCGATGATCTGTGCAATCCCAATGGCACCACCAAAGTTGATTCCATTCGGTGTCACAAATAAATAAATTCCTAACGAAAGTAAAATACTTCCTATAATTAACTCAATATACTTTTCAATATTTTCTCTCATTTTTACCCCAACCTAATCTACATACATAGCTAAGTATAATGGAAGAGTTATTTTTTTACCATTAATTCCACAATTTCCATTCACAAATTTATATCCATAAGGAATATTTTCATTTTTCAACAATTGATCCATTGATTGTGAACGATTATTTCCTGCCTTTACTTCGACTGGAATTACTTTTGTGTTTTGTTCAATCAAGAATTCTATTTCTAGGTTCTTATTTTGGTAATAATGAAGCGAATGACGACTTTTCATTAAAATATCCGCTATTAGATTTTCATATATACCACCCTTTACTGGCCCTGTTAAAGTATCATCTAATATAGCCGATTTCATTTCAAAACCATACATTGCCACTAGCAAGCCTAAATCTGTTAAATACATCTTGTAGAATTTATCATTTTCATATCCAACTAAAGGAAATTGACAGGCAGATACATTTTTACAAAGCCATACAAGCCCAGCATCTCTTAACCACTCAACACTATTTTCAAATTTTCTTGCGGTAGCCTTAGATTCCACAACAGAAAACTGAAATTTTTTATTCTCTTTTGCGAGTTGCTTCGTAACCGACATGTAACAATTTTTTACCTTTGGTTTTTCAGATGAAGAAGCATATTTTGAAATATCATCCATATAGCTTGAAATAATTTGTTCCTGAACTTTTTGTACTTGTCCAAAATGATTCGAGTCTAAATATGTTTGCACAACTGCAGGCATTCCACCTACGACAATATACTCACGAATCAATCGCATGAATTGATTGTGTATTTCCTCAGGAATTCTCTCTTTTGAATCATAATATTTTTTTAACAACTCCAACGTATTTTCATTGTATCCTTTTGCCCACAAGAACTCTTCAAAATCTAAACCATACATTGTAACCGACAACTCATAGCCAACAGGTATGCTCGTTACTTCTTTATAACTGATACCCAATAATGAACCACTTGCGATTACATCATATCTGTTATCTAATGCCAAAAATTTCAATGCCGTACGTGCATTCGGACATTCTTGAATTTCATCCAAGAAAATCAATGTATCCCCTTCAATAAATCGTATATGAGGCATCACCAATGTCATTCTCGAAAATATTTCTTCTGCTGATAATGAATTTTCAAATATAGTCTTTAATTGTGGATTCTCGATAAAATTTAAATAAATATAACTCTTATAATTATTCTTTCCAAAATAATCAATAATATATGTCTTACCAATTTGTCTTGCACCACGAACCAATAAACACTCTTGATTTTTTTCTTTTGACCACTTCAACAATATATCATAAAACTTTCTTCTTAACATAAATACCTCCTAGTCACATTATATCATTTTTGCCTATTTTTCGAGGTTATTTTTTACTTTTATGCATATTTTTCGAGGTTATTTTAAACAAAAATGCATATTTTTCGAAGATGTTTTCGATCAACATGCATATTTTTTTCTATTTATCTGTAATTTGGTAGTACAAATGACGAATCGCCATAATAGGATGATACACCAACATTCTTGGTCCAGAAAAACGCATAACTTTACGAATCTGTTCTCTTTTATCCTTCTTGTAACAATGTACCTTACATTGCGAACAAAATGTCCTTGTTTCCATAAAAGGACACTTTTCAATGCGCATCTTTGCATATTCATACAAATCTAAGCATTCTTGACACAATTCTTTATCTTTATGATTCTTTCTGCAATACAAATGTATCATCTCATACACTGTACGCATTTCTTTTTCTCGCTTATCCATTAACTGACTCTTTCAGATTCCATATGAATCACACGATCACAATGTGATAAAGTTGATTCTCGATGTGAAACAAAAACAATGGTCTTATCTTTTCTTTCTTCATAAATTGATTTTAAGATAGCCTCCTCATTTAAGCTATCCAAATTACTCGTTGGCTCATCCAATAAAACAAGTTTCGCATCATGCAAAAACATACGTGCAAGACCCATTCTTTGTCTTTCTCCACCGGATAACGAACTACCCAGTTCTTCCACCATAGTTTTATAGCCATTTGGCAACGACTGGATGTACTCATGAATATTTGCCTTCTTACAAGCCACTTCAATTTCTTCCATAGTCGCATTTTGTTTAGCCACTCTTAAATTGTTTTCAATTGTATCATGGAAAAGAATCGTTTCCTGCGTTACATACCCTTCATTCTTTCTTAAATCGGAAGTGTTTAAAGAGCGAATATTTAACCCATCCACTAAGATGCTTCCCTTTGACACATCCCAGAAGCGCATCAACAATTTCAACAACGTACTCTTTCCACTGCCACTCTTACCTTGAATACCAATCACTTCATTTTCATGGATGTTTAAATTCATATCCTTTAAGATCTGTTCCTCTTCATACGCAAAATCTACAGAAGATACATCTACCATTTTAAAATCTGTCTCTTCTTTATTCTCTACTTCTTCAACCATAGGTGACTCATCCAAAAGTGATATGACTCTTTGTCCAGCTCCAATTGTCTGTGATAAAGTTGAACCCAAATTTGCCAATGCGATGACAGGTCCAAAAGAAGATATTTGAAGAACACCCGATACAATCGTTGATTCTATTGAACTATTCAAATATAAATGAATCAAACATAAACCTAAAGACAATAAGACAACGCAAAAGTTTGTCAAAGAAATCGTCTTAGCTTGAAAATACTTCAATTCCTTCTCACAATTTGCCAGGGAAGAAGTCTGTTTATTCAAACCTGATAAGCGACAATCTGTATCCATATACTGCATACTTTCCTTTAAGCCACGCATACTCTCTAATACATAACTATTTAGATTGGCAGCTTCTTTACGATACTCTACACCAATCTGTCTAGATTGTTTGGAAATATAAATTGGTAAAACCACTCCCACAACAACGTAAACAAAAAGTGAATAAAGTCCATAAATCCATCCAAACTGCACTTGAATACCCACACAAATTAGACTTGTGACAAACGCAATACAAATTGGAGAAATCGTATGTGCGTAGAACACTTCCAACAATTCAATATCCGAAGTAATTAAAGAAATTAAGCTACCCTTATCTTTCACTTCTAGTTTTGCAGGACACAACCTTCTTAATGCACCAAATACTTGATCACGAATTCGAGCCAACAATTTAAAGGCAATATAATGATTACATGCCTGTTCTGCATAGCGCAAGATTCCTCTTAAAAGGACACATACAAACAACAAGATCACGATTGTGTTAAAGCTAAATAAAGAGTTGTTTACTAATACCATACTTGATAGAACAGGAATAAAAATAGCGCATAAAAAGCCTGCCACACCCATTAAAATGGCACAAATCATAAATCCTGTTAAAGGAAATACAAGCTGAATTAAACGTGAAAATATTTGAATTGTACTCATATTAGGCACCATATCTTTCTAGTTCTTTTTGTGTATTAAACAACTCACAATACACATCCTTTTGTTGGATCAGTTCTTCATGACTTCCACTTTCCACAATAATTCCATCTTTCAAGCAATATATATGATCCGCATTTACTAGATTTACCAAACGATGCGAAATACAAAGTACAAGCTTCTCTTTTGACAACTCATATAAAACTTCCATGATCTTATTTTCACTCTCTACATCAATATTGCTCGTAGCTTCATCCATAATATAAATTGGTGAATCATTCAATAAAGCCCTAGCCAAAACTAAACGTTGCCTTTGTTCTCCAGATAAGTTTTTGCCACCCTCTAAAATACGCATATTAAGTCCACCTTGTTCTTTCACAAAATCAAGGATACCTACCTTTTCTAATACGCTATTCATTTCTTTTTCAGAAGCATCTTTAGCCACCGACAAATTGTCTTTAAGCGTTCCACTAAACAAATAGCTCTCTAAAGAAACCAAAGTCATATATGGATAGATATTAATATCCTTGATTTCATAATCTGATAGCTTAAGTTCACCATTATAGTTCGAATACTGTCCCATCAATAAAGAGGCAATTGTACTCTTACCACTACCACTCTCACCTACAAAACCAATCATTCCATTATGAGCTTTAAAATTTAATCCATGTAAAACTTCCTGATCCGTATAGCCAAAATGAAGATTCGATGCAGAAATGAAACAATCCTCTATCTCTACATTTTGTTTCTCCTCTATTTCCTTTTCTAATATCGCAAACAACTTATCACTTGCCGCCATACCATTCATCGCAATATGAAAATAGGATCCTAATTGTCGCATGGGAATAAAGAATTCAGCTGAAATCAAAATAATAAATAAAGTCTGAAACATAGTTATTGCACCTCTATGATATCCATTTAACGCAAATACAATCCCCAATGCACTTCCTCCATAGGCAACCAAATCCATAACAGTAATGGAATTTAACTGCATTATCAAAACACGCATCGTAATCTTAGGAAAGTTTTCACTTTCCTCATTCATCTTCTCATGATAATGACCATCTGCCTCATAAATTTTTAACGTCGTTAACCCCTGAAGATTTTCTAGAAAACTATCCCCTAACTTCGTGTATTGTCCCCAATAACGATTCAATAGTTTTTTCGCAAACTTTTGTACAAACACAATCGACATTGGAATCAAAGGCACACAAATCAGTAAGACAAAAGCAGCCTTTATGTCCATAAACGAAATAATAATAAATAATGTGAATGGTGCAATTAAAGAATAAAAGAATTGCGGAATATAGCTCGCAAAATACGTTTCTAATTGTTCAATACCCTCACTGGATAATTGTACAATTTCAGCCGTACTCCACTCATTTGTATACCCAATTCCAATTTTAGATAGCTTCTTATATAAACGAGAACGAAGTGTTTCCTTTACAATATGACTTGATTGATACGACATTTCAATGGCTTTTTGATTCACAACATACCGAATCATTAAACATACAAGAATAATTCCAATGAATGATAAACTTCTATTTTTTGTGACAATCAAACATAAACAAGCCGTAGAACATGCGTTACAAATTAATCCAATCCATTGATACAATACATTTTTTTAATATAAGGAATACTTTCCTTCACTGAAAATAATAATTTTTTATTAATCATAATCCACCTCAGTTAGTTGAAATAAATCGAGTTTGCATTAACTAACTTAAGATATCAAATAAAAAAAGCCCATCAAATCATATAAAATGATTTGTATGGGCGCTTTTCATTTGCTAAGTCTTGTTTACATCTCTA
>OODU01001254.1_pt1 | contig 25426 bp, 18 predicted proteins | sample 1671171 | NCBI WGS metagenome assembly OODU01 (sample SAMN06348129, study PRJEB24527) | human gut metagenome | biome: human gut; feature: ankylosing spondylitis patient; material: feces | host: Homo sapiens | place: China | collected 2015-10
AAAGACCAACAGAAATGGATACACAAATTTCTATGTGGATATTGCGAGATATTTAAACTTTGGGGAAGAAAATGAGATTAAAGTTGTCGCAGACAATTCCGCAGAAGAAAACAGCAGATGGTACTCCGGAAGCGGCATTTACCGGGGAGTCAGCCTGTATGTCGGAGAGCCGGTGCAGATTCCATTAAATGGAGTACGTATTACAACAGAAGAAGCAGATAAAGATGTTGCGGTTGTCGAAATTTCAACGAAAGTTTTAAACCGTTCCAGAAAAAAAGAAAAACTGACTATTATAGCAAAACTGGAGGATGAAAAACACCGGGTATATGAGGACAGAGTCCATCTGACTGGTTTTGCGGAATCTGAGAATACTGTGCATCAGCAGATCGCGATAGAACATCCGATGCTGTGGAATTGTGATACGCCGCATCTGTATCAGTGTACAGTCCAGATTTATACAGGAGATAAGCTGTTGGATGAGCAGACGATTTCCTATGGAATCCGCAAGATCACGCTGGATGCCCTGCGTGGGTTAAGGATCAACGGTGAACCGGTGAAGCTGCGCGGAACCTGTGTACATCATGACCACGGAATCCTTGGTGCAGCAGCATATGAAGATGCTGAACTCCGAAAATGCAGGCTGATCAAAGAAGCCGGGTTTAACAGTATCAGAAGTGCACATCATCCGGCAGGCAAGGCATTTTTAGATGCCTGTGATAAGGTGGGACTGCTTGTGATGGATGAACTGACAGATATGTGGACGGTACATAAAAATAACCACGATTTTGCTTTTTCATTTCTGGATGAATACCAGAATATGATAAAAAATATGGTGGAGAAAGATTATAACCATGCCTGTGTTATTTTGTATTCGGTTGGAAATGAGATTCAGGAAATCGGCACGGAGCGGGGAGCTGAGCTCAACCGCATGCTCTGTAACGCTTTTAAAGAACTGGATTCGACAAGATTTACCACAAACGGCATGAATGCCTTAAATGCAGCAGGGGCAAAAGTATATCCGATCATGCAGGAACTTGCACCGCTGATCCGCAAAGATGCCGAAAAAGTCGGGACAAATGATAACTCCGGAAGTAATGCGATCAACAGTTTTATGAAGCTGATGGAAGGCGAAGCGGGAGACGCATTTGCAGCGCATCCGATCATCACGGAAGTGTTAGAGGAGAGCAGCGAGTCCATGGATATCATCGGTTTAAATTATCTGACAGGCAGACATTTGTTAGAGGGAGAACTTCATCCAAATAAATGCGTGCTTGGGACAGAGACATTCCCGGCGGATATTGCAAGGTTATGGAAAGTGGTCAATTCTTCTAACCGCGTGCTGGGTGATTTTACCTGGACTGGTTACGACTATCTGGGAGAGGCAGGATGCGGAATCTTTTATTATGATGGAAAGAGCAATTTTGGAAGTCACTACCCGGACAGAACAGCCTATATCGGTGATATCGATCTTGCAGGTTATCGCAGACCGGTCAGTTTTTTCCGGGAGATCGTATATGGTCTGCGGACAGAGCCTTATATTGCGGTGGAACGCGTTGATAAATATGGGAAAAAATGTTCAAAGACACCGTGGATGTTCAAAGATAATATTGCAAGCTGGACGTGGCGTGGATACGAGGGGAAACCTGCGGTTGTGGATGTGTATTCGAATGCACCGGAGGTAGAACTTTTCTTAAATGGGCGGTCACTCGGACGAAAACCTGCCGGGGCAGAACATGGATTTACAGCGACATTTGAACTTAATTATGAACCTGGCGTATTGGAGGCAGCCAGCTATCAAAATGGCATGGAAACCGGCAGATGCCAGCTTGATACAGCAGATGAGGATGTACAGATTCATGTAGAAGCAGATAAAAAAGAACTGCAGGCAAATGGAGAGGATCTTTGTTTCCTTACCATGAATCTTTGCGATGCAAAAGGAACTGCAAATCTGTATGAAAAGAGACGCATCCATATAGAAATAGAAGGGGAAGGAATCCTTGCTGCATTTGGAAATGCCGATCCGCAGTCCATCGAAAGCTATGATGCGTCATGCTGGGAAACCTATGACGGGTATGCGCTTGCAGCAGTCCGTGCAGGCGACAAAAAGGGAGCGGTTTCTGTGACAGTCTGGATGGAAGGGCAGGAAGAACAGAAACAGAAGATTACGATTCCGGTAAATTAAAAAAATGATGGCAATGTAACTAGCGGAGCATTCATGCGGTAGCGGATGAACTGTAAAATAAAAGAATACATATGAGCTCTGGCGGATAGTGAAAATTCATTATCCGCATTTTTTGTCAAAAAAAGCAGGATAAAGTCGTCAAACCGTTAAATTTATACACTTGTAATTGACACACATTTTATAAACTACTAAAATAAAAATGGCAGATCAGACAAAGAAGAACAGTATAAAAAGGAATGATAATTTGAAAAAGTACATTGCGGTGATATTTGTATGTGTTACGATGCTTGGAATGGCATGCGGTCAGAAACCGGATTCCGGGAAAGAGAGAGAGGAACTTCCACAGCTTATTATAGGAAGTGATAATTATGAGCCGTACAATTATCTCGATGATGACGGTAATCCTGCCGGAATCGATGTGGAACTGGCGCGGGAGGCGTTTGGTCGGATGGGCTACCAGGCTGTGTTTGTCGGCATAGACTGGGAGGAAAAAGACCGTCTTTTGAAGGAAAAAGCCGTGGATTGTGTCTGGGGCTGTTTTTCGATGAATGGGCGGGAGGACCGTTATCTCTGGGCTGGACCGTATATGGTAAGCCGCCAGGTTGTGGCTGTGGACCGGCGCAGCGAGATCTACCATCTGGATGACCTGAAGGGAAAGATGATCGCAGTCCAGTCGACCACAAAGCCGGAGGATATTTTCTTAAAGCATGAGGGCAAAGTTCCGGAGCTGGAAGGTGTATACAGCTTTGAGGACCGGGAGCTGATCTACACGGCATTAGGAAAAGGCTATGTAGATGCCATCGCGGCCCATGAGACTGCCATCGCCCAGTACATGAAGGACTACGGGGCAGATTTCCGCATTCTGGACGAGGAAATCCTGACGACCGGAATCGGAGTGGCATTCGACCGGGACGATGACCGGCAGCTTGCCGGGCAGCTGTCAGAAACGCTGGAGCAGATGCGGCGTGATGGGACATCCGCACAGATCATAGGGCACTATCTGCCAGATGCGGAAAAATATCTGGAGGTAGGGCAAAGTGAAGATTAATAAGCTGGTTTTTCAGGATAAACGATTTTTCCGTGTTATGATGCTGCTTGGTGTTATGATTCTTTGCGGCGTTGGTTTTGTCTCATACCGTGCGGATTTAAGACGTACAGCCTGGGTTATGCAGGATACCATCAATTATGTTGGCGGTCAGTATATCATCTGCGATAAATTCAACGCAGACAGTACGACCAAGAGCCTGGACCGTATGGTAGAGCGGGTGCGCCAGGTGCGAAGGGACCTGGAACTGGCGGGAGACCATGTGAACGAGGAAGTGCTGAAGGCTTGTGCGGAAGATCTTCGTCTGACTGGAATTGTTCTTCTGGACCCAGAAGGAAACATTACCTGTGAATATCGCCAGAATGATGAAGGCTGGGACGAACTGGAAGAGCATTTGAAAAAAGAGGCGCTTCTGAATGCTGCCCGTTATCCACTGAAATATTATACGACCCGGTTGGATATTTCCGATGGTTCCCTGACGGATCTGGCAGCAACTGCGCGCAGAAATGTGCCGGGTGTGGTTGTGTGTTATTATCACACGCCGCTTCAGTACAGCCGGAATTATAAGCTGTCGATCCAGAGTGTGCTTTCCGGTTACAGTGCCTATGCAGGCAGTACCATAGCCATTACCGATGGAAACCGGATCATTGCATCGAATAAAGAAACCCTGGTTGGGATGCAGGTGGAAGACCAGCCGGTCCTTGCGCAGCTGCGCGGTCAGGATGAGCGGTCTGGTGAGCTGATCCATATTCATGCGGATTCTGCCGGCTACTATGGCGGCCGGGCTGTTGGGCGGAATTACTATATTTATGTGTATTTTAATGAAGCTTCTATTTTTACAAATTTGAAATCCAACGTATTTTCTGTTCTGATTTTGTATACGTTGGTGCTTCTGGTGGCATTGGTGCTGCGTCAGAAAGCGGCAAAGGAGTACCAGCAGGAGCAGAGTCGCCGTGACTGGGAATACCGGAGAAATCTGGAGGAAAAAGCCAGGGAGGCACAGCGGGCAAATCATGCGAAAACGGAATTTTTACAGCGCATGAGCCATGATATCCGGACTCCGATTAACGGAATCCGCGGTATGCTGGAGATGGCGGATTATTATCAGGATGACCTGAAAAAGCAGACGGAGTGCCGGAATAAAATCCGGGAGGCATCGGGCTTTTTACTGGAACTGATCAACGATGTACTGGATATGGGAAAGCTGGAATCCGGGGAAGTAACCCTGGAGGAGCGGCCATTTGAGCTGAAAGAGCTTTTGGACGGCATGGTAGAGATCGTATCCAAGCAGGCCAGGGAGCGCGGAATTGAGATCGTTGTCAGGGATTATGAGGTCCGCCACTGGCATCTGCTTGGCAGTCCCCTTCATCTGAAGCGGCTTTATATGAATATCATGAGCAATGCCGTGAAATATAATAAGGATAAAGGAAAAATCTTTGTGGAGTGCCGGGAGACCAGCAGCCGGGAGGATATTGCAGAGATCGAATTTATCTGCCAGGACACTGGTATCGGCATGAAGCCGGAGTTCCAAAAGCACGTGTTTGACCCGTTTGTGCAGGAATCCAATACGGCGCGGACTTCCTATGGCGGCACCGGCCTTGGCCTTGCCATTGTAAAAAACCTGATAGAAAAAATGGGTGGTACCATTACCTTTGAGAGCGAACCGGGCGTGGGCAGTACGTTTTATCTCACAGTGCCCTTTAAGATTGACCAGAATGCTGCTGCGCAGGAACATGTGGCACAGGAGGAAAAGAACGCATCGATCCGCGGAATGCATATTCTGATTGCGGAAGACAATGAACTGAACATGGAGATTGCCCAGTTTGTCTTAGAGAGTGCCGGGGCAGTACTAAGCCGTGCCATGAACGGAAAAGAAGCCCTGGAATGTTTTCAGGCTTCTGCACCGGGAACGTTCGATGTGATCCTTATGGATGTGATGATGCCGGCCATGGATGGATTTGAGGCAACCCGGGCGATCCGTGCGCTTGACCGGGAAGATGCGAAAACAATTCCGATCATTGCCATGACAGCCAATGCCTTCGCGGAGGACCGCAAGCGTGCGTTCGAGGCGGGAATGAATGAGCATCTGGCGAAGCCGCTGGAGAGCCGGCAGATGAAGGAGGTCATTGCGGCTTACCGCGGGAAGAAGATGCAGGCGGACAGCACAGCGCAGGCGGACAGCATAGCGCAGCCAGGCAGCAAGGAGCAGCCAGACAGCAAGGTGCAGGCGGACAGCACAGCGCAGCCAGGCAGCGAGGTGCAGCCGGATGGCGGGACAGGCAGTGAAAAGTAGAAAACAGAGTGGAAAAAACAAGTGAGATGAAAGAAAAATCAATGAAACAGGAGACACAAAAGAAATCCGGGGGTGGCGTGCGCAAATTTCTGGTGCAGGATGAAAACCATGTGATCGAGGCGCATGAGCTTGCAAAGGACGGCATTGTAAACCGGATCTACCCGCTTGAGGGGAATGAGGAAGCCATGGGCTTAAATATGCTGGAGCAGATCATCGGTACCGGATATTGATGGGCTGATACAGCTTTTGAGCATAAATTTATGTATAAATTTCAGATGTTTCCACATACTGTCCATAAGACACACGATATGGAAAGGATGTTAAGAAACGGTATGAACCGGTGCTTGACGGAATAAGCGGTATGCAGGAGGAGCATTATGAAAGCTACAGGAATTGTGAGAAGGATCGATGATCTTGGACGCGTCGTGATTCCGAAGGAGATACGAAGGACACTCAGACTGAGGGAGGGGACTCCGCTTGAAATCTTTACGGACCGTGAGGGCGAGATCATTCTGAAAAAATACTCGCCCATGGTCGAGCTGGCGGCGTTTGCCACACAGTACGCAGACGCCATGGCGCAGACTACCGGTATGCTGGTCTGCATTACGGACCGGGACCAGGTGATCGCGTTTTCCGGCGGTCCCAAAAAGAATGTGCTGCAGAAGATGATCAGTAAGCAGCTGGAGCAGATGATCCATGAACGGGAAACCATTATAGCGGAACGGGAAAGCAAGAATTTTATTCCGGTTGCGGGAGAGGAGATCGATGGTGTGACCGCTGAGGTGATCGTACCGATCATCTGCGAGGGCGATCCCATCGGGGCGGTGGCACTTTTAAGCCGGGACCCGCGGGAAAAGCTGGGTGAGCCAGAATTAAAGCTGGTATCCACGGCGGCCGGTTTTTTAGGACGGCAGATGGAAGGATAAATCGAAAGAAATGTAGAAAGAAAAATAGAAAGAAAGTAGAAGGATAAGCAGGAAAAACATGCAGGAGAAAAATACAATGGGACAGCAGGAGGACTGGGAACTGTCTGAAGAATACTATAAGGAAGAAACCGGAAAGAAGGAGCTTCGTCTGGAAGATTTTCTGGAGACAGAAGAAGCACCGGAGAACCAGTCTGGTCTGGGCGGTGCAAATGGAGTTGCCGGGCAGCTAGAGGAGATGGCAGGACGCGTAAAGCAGGTCATGGAACTTTCCGGAGCCGGACATCCGGCCGGTGCCATCGCATCGATGCTTGGCATGGATGTGCAGCAGGTGCGCGATATCATGGTCTGTGTCCAGTCATTTCCGGAAGATGACCCGCTGGCAGTGGCGCGGCTCATCGTGCTGGGATAGGCAGGGCGGTGTGAGTGGAATCTGAATCCGTGAGTATTCTGTGAAAAATCTTTACATTTTTCGAAAATGACTGTTCAAACGGAAGTCTTTCGTATATAATGTTATCTGTTTTCGGCGAAAATGCCGGAGTGAAAATCAGAAAAGAACCGTTATGGAAGGCAGTGCAGGTTATGGATTTCTGCACAATGCCAGCCGGAAAACAGAATACAGGAGGAATGAAGATCATGATGAAAATGGGTAAAAAAGCATTGCTTGTAGCTGCAGGCTGCATGCTTCTTTTATGCGGATGCACGAAGAGCAACATTGTACAGCCGGATGCGAGCGAGGCTGAGACACCGGATTTCAACATCTACAACAACATCGAGCTGGATATGGACCAGTTCCACGAGGAAGTAAATGAAATCTATCTGGACGAGGACGATTATCCGATGGCCGATTCCATCGATTTTACCATCGATGAGGACAAGGCTGTGGTTGACCTGACGATCGTTGTGAAGGATGGCACCAGTGGTGCAGATGCAGCAGAGTATGCAGATGCCGTAATCAAGGGAATCAATGATGAGGCAGCCGTTCAGGATTACAACTATGGCGAATCCGGAGAGGATACCTTCGGTGGATTTTTCCAGGACCGCAAGATCAGCTTAAAGATTTATGAGAAGAGCGCTTATGAGTCTAAGGGCGAGCCAATGTACGAGACCGAGATCCCGGAAGATACCTATATGACGTTTGATATCCAGTAACCAGAAAAAAGCAGCGGAGGCACCAGAAACATGTCTGGTATTCAATGCAAAAAAACAGAGCAACAGATTTCCCACTTTGGAATTTCTGCTGCTCTGTTTTTCATTTCATTGTTTTCACTTAACGCATCTTATCCATCTGTCCGTCGGAACCGACATGGTAGTTGTCGACCCAGGAGTCAGTAACCATTTGCCCGTCTTCCCCGAAGAAATACCAGTCGCCCTTGTAGCGAAGCCAGTAGGAGGTTTTCCGGTTGCCCTTATCGTCGAGGTAATAGGTACCGTCCTTTAGTTCCAGGAGGCCGGTGGCTTTGGTTCCGTCATCCTTGATATATTGATATTGATCCTCTGCGGTTTTGTGCCACTCACCTGCCATGGCAGGGAATGCGCTCATCAGAAAACACAGGATGGTTAAGATGAGGGTGAGTCCTGCTTTTTTCTTCATAGTGATCATCCTTTCTCTCTGCAAACTCATTATAACAGCCCTGCTTTGCACTGGCAAGGGGCGCGGGGGTATTGTAAGGAAATCGGTGGAATTGTAAGAAAAATGTTATGAACAGAGCGGGAAGCACAGAAACAAGAGCAGAGAAAAAAATGAGGCGAGGGCAGAGGAGAGGGCAGAGACAAGAACAGTGATGCGAACAAAGATAGAAGGACATGCCAGCGACATGCCCTCTCTGTGTGAACGGATGAAATCTTCTTATTTTTCATTTGTACAGATAAATCGTTTGTATGGTTTCAGGTTGCGGTTTATTGTTCTACTCCTGGATGATTCCGTTTACATCAACGGTCCAGATCTTATCGTTGGAATCTTTCACATCTTTATAGCCATTTCCAAGCTCCGGCTTTGCCGCAGATTTGGAAGAGGAGGATGCTTTCTGAATGACACCATTGGTACCTGCCAGATAGGATACGCCATCTAACTGTACCGGGGCGAAACGCAGGTCGCGGTCTGCATCCTGGCGCAGTCCCTGCACGTAAACATTGTTGTCGCGGACTCCGTGGAAGCCGCGGCCCTTGTTGCCACCGTCGGTGTAGAAGAACCAGGTCTGGTTTTCGCCGAGATCTTCATCGTAGATGGTCTGCTTGCCGGTCTTCATAATGCCATCGGTGCCAAAGTAGTAATTACAGGTCTGTCCGTCTTCGGTGATCACACTCTGAAGTCCGGTCTGCAGCTCGCCGCGTTCATTAAAGCCGAAGCGCTTGCCATCGACTGTGAAGACCTGTACACCCTGGGCTGCGTAGTAAGGACGGCCATTCTTAATATAGAAGATAAAGGTCTCGCCTTCCTCGCTGATCTCCGGTGCGCCTTCCATCTGGTACCAGCCGTTTCCTCGTTTTCCGTCGTTCTCATAGAACTGGTAGGATGCGATGCGAGGTGCAGTGGTTTGTGTGCGGTCCGTGTTGCTGTCACTTGCTACTGTGTTGGAACTATCGCCTGCGTCTGTGCTGCTTTCGCCTGCTTCAGCGTTGGAGCCGCCTGCAGTTTCAGCGTCAGCGCTGATCTCAGCGTTTGCGTTGCCAGCAGCCGGAGCAGCATTTGCTGCGCTGTCAGCGCTTTCCGGCAGGCGGAACCATCCGGTCTGCAGGATCCCGTTCTGGAAGGTGTAGTAGGAACCACCGATCTTACGGTCGATCTGGTTCATGACCATGCGGCCATTGTTGTCAAAGAAATGCCATACAGTATCCTGATCCAGTTCTTCGTCCTCATTTTCCAGCTCAATCCAGCCGGTCTTCATGACTCCGTCGCCTTCTTCGCCGAGATAGTAGGTTGCGCCGTCTAACTCTAGCATGCCAGTCTGCATGTGGCCTTCTTCATTAAAATAGTAATTCTTTCCGCCGATCTCCTGCCATTTGGAGATGACGCTTCTTCCGTCTTTTCCATAGTAGTACCAGTAAGTATCCGGGGCCTCAGAGTCCCACTCATCCTCGTTTGCTTCACTGATCCACTGGTTCATGACACGGCGGCCTTCCTCGTTTACATAATATTCATCAATTCTGCAGGAACGGGAAAGGTAGCCGTCTTCGTTTAAGTAATACCACTCGCCGTCTTTCTTTTTCCAGGAATCAGTCAGGTAGTAGCCTTCGCTGTCTTTGTAGCGGAGCTCACCATCTTCTGTGAGCCATCCGGCTGTTGCAGCCAGGACGGTGGAAACGCTGCCCGGAATGGAAAGCGCAAGTGCAGGGGTTGCCGCTGACATTGCTGCCGCGGTGGATAATACAGCCAGTAATTTGCAATGTTTGTTCATAACTTTGTTACTCTCCTTTTTTCTTGTGGAAACCGGAGCCGTCTGGTGTCTGTAGTGCGGTCTGCAAAAGCAGCAGGAGCTACAGACGGACGAAGCCAGTTTGCAGGTTGGCCGAAAATCCGCAGTTGCATTACGGTGCCGATTATAGCGGATTTCATACAGCTTGAAAAGTGAAGGTTACTGGAAAGAAAGGCATGCGCTGCCAGTCGAGATTTCTGGGTGCAGGATGCGGGATAATATGCTATACTTATGCTATCGACGAAAACAGGAGGAGATTCCCAATGAAGATCAAGGTATCGAATTACATTGCCGGAAAGCTGGTTGAGGCAGGCATCAACCAGGTCTTTACGGTTACAGGGGGAGGCGCCATGCATTTGAACGATGCGCTGGGCCATCAGGAAGGGCTGCATTGTCTGTACCAGCATCATGAGCAGGCATGTGCGATCGCGGCAGAGGCTTATGCGAGAATCCACAACAAGATTGGTGCACTGTGTGTGACAACAGGCCCTGGCGGCACCAATGCCATCACCGGCGTGGTTGGCGGCTGGCTGGATTCTATTCCGATGCTGGTCTTATCCGGTCAGGTGCGCTACGACACGACTGCACGCTGGTCCGGCGTTGGCATCCGTGCCATGGGTGACCAGGAGTTTGATATTGTAAAATCCATCGACTGCATGACCAAGTACAGCGAAATGGTGATCGACCCGCTGCGCATCCGCTACTGCCTGGAGAAAGCAATCTATCTGTCTTATTCCGGACGTCCTGGCCCGACCTGGCTGGACATTCCGTTAGATGTACAGGGTGCGTATGTGGATACGGACGACTTAGTCGGATTTGACGCGGCAGATTACGAGGCTGGCGGCACTGGCTGGGCAGAGCCTTCACCAGCTCATGCGATCCCGGAGGATTACGCTGGAAAAGGGGAGCACCGCCAGGTACTTCCGAAACCGGTTTCCAAGGAGCTTGCAAGAGAGATCATCGAGAAAATTCGCAATGCGAAACGTCCGGTTCTGTATGCTGGAAACGGAATCCGCATTGCCGGCGCGTTCGATGCTTTTATGGAAGTGGCAGACGGACTGGGAATTCCGGCAGTTGTTGGCTGGAATGCGAACGACTGCATGTACGATGACTGTCCGTGGTACGTGGGCAGACCGGGCAACATGGGCGACCGTCCGGGCAATCTGGCTGTACAGAACAGTGATCTGGTATTTTCCGTGGGAAGCCGCTTGAGCATCCGTCAGGTCGGCTACAATTATAAGACCTGGGCCCGCGAGGCGTATGTGATCATGAACGATGTAGATCCGGAGGAATTGAAAAAGCCGAGCGTCCATGTCGATATGCCGGTTCATGCAGACGCAAAGGATCTCATGGAGACGATGGCAGCCGTTCTTCGGGAAGAATATGACAAAAAGCCGGTATTTGACGGCGGAGAGGGCCTTCCGGGCATGACCTGGAGCGAGACCTGCCGGATGTACCGGGAGAAATACCCGACGATCCGCAAAGAACAGTTAAAACCGGATCCGACCCGCGAGGCGAATGTTTACGCGGTGGTAGAAGCACTCAGCAGCCGTTTGAGCGAGGATCAGATCACGGTAGTCGGAAATGGTTCTGCCTGCGTGGTCGGAGGACATGCGTACATCATGAAGAAAGGACAGCGGTTCTTATCCAACTCCGCGATTGCTTCCATGGGTTACGATCTGCCGGCAGCGATCGGTGCCTGCATGGCAGCCCATGATCCGGAATTTGAGGGGGACGGATACAGCCAGCATGATATCATCCTGCTGACCGGTGAGGGCAGCATCCAGATGAATCTTCAGGAACTGCAGACCATCATCCACCACAAGATGCCGGTCAAGATTTTCCTGATCAACAATGGCGGCTATCATTCCATCCGCCAGACCCAGCGGAATTTCTTCGGGGAGCCGTTGGTCGGAATCGGCGTAGACAGCCACGACTTAAGCTTCCCGGATATGGCAAAGCTTGCCCCGGCTTACGGTTATCCGTATGTGGCAGCATATCACAATGAGGAGCTGGCTGATGCAGTAGAAAAGACTCTGGCCATGGAAGGACCGGCTATCTGTGAGCTGTTTGTGACGACGGACCAGAACTTTGAGCCGAAGTCCTCTGCAAAGCGTCTGCCGGACGGTACCTTAGTATCTCCGCCGCTTGAGGATCTTTCTCCATTCCTTCCGGATGAGGAGATGGACAAACTGATGATCATTCCGAGGATAAAATAATGCGAATTGTAGTAACAGGCGCGACCAGCTTTATCGGCGCGGCAACAGTAAGACAACTTTTAGAGGCGGGGCACCAGGTTTTTGCGGTGGTCCGCCCCGCTTCTTCTAATATGAAGCATTTGCAGGAGATGGCAGAGGGCATAGATTGCGGAACACTTGCCATCCGTCCGCTTGATCTGGCAAATATCAGAGAGCTGGCCGGCTTTTTTGCAGATGCCTGGATCCATATCGGCTGGGATGGCGCAGGAAGTGAGAACCGGACCAAACGTGACGTGCAGCAGAAAAATGTCACGTATGCCCTGGATGCAATAGAGACAGCAGCAGCGCTTGGCTGCCGCCGTTTTTTATTTACCGGGTCTCAGGCAGAGTACGGAGTCTGGCACCAGACGGTGGCAGAGGACACTCCCTGTCACCCGGTGTCTGAATATGGCAAGGCAAAGGTTGATTTTTGCGAAAAAGCGAAAATACTTTGCAAACGTAAGAATATGGAGTATATTCATACGAGGATATACAGCGTGTACGGCCCTGGGGACCATCCGTGGTCACTGGTGCAGTCTTGCCTTCGCACCTTTTTGGAGGGCGGCAGCATGAAGTTGGGTGAGTGTACACAGAACTGGAATTTTCTTTATATCGACGATGCAGCCGCAGCGCTTGTTGCACTGTTAACCGGAGGAAAGGCTGGCATCTATAATATTGGCAGTACCGATACCAGACCGCTTAGGCGTTACATTGAAGAGATGCATGCGCTTTGCGGACACCGGGGAAGCTTTACCTATGGGGAGCGGCCGCAGAATGCGGAGGGTCCGGCAGACCTTATGCCGGATATCAGCAAGCTTTTGCGGGAAACCAGCTGGCGGCCTGTCAGGACATTTGCGGAGGGAATTTATGAAACATTGCATAGCCTGCGGGAAGATCCTGCCGGAAAAGAGTCTCTTTAATTTAAAAAATGCACCGGCATCGGCCCAGGATATTCCGAATGTGGATGAAGTGAAGGACGATCATGGCATTACCCTTCAGTTACACCAGTGCAGTGGCTGCGGACTGGTCCAGTTTGATTATGAGCCGGTGGCTTACTACCGCGATGTGATCCGTGCCGGTGGTGGTTCTTCCACCATGCGGGAGCTGCGGACGAGCCAGTACCGCCACCTGATCGAAACCTATCATCTGGAGGGAAAAACATTTCTGGAGGCAGGCTGCGGACGGGGCGAATTTTTGAAATTCTTACAGGAGTTTCCGGTTGAAATCTACGGAATGGAGCACAAGGCAGATCTGGTTGCGGCAGCGCAGGCTGATGGCCTTCGTGTCTGGAGAGAGTTCCCGGAGCGGGAAGACCAGAAGTTTGGCCATTCCGGGGAAGCCTCCATGCTGCCGGAGCGTGGCTGGAGCGTGCCGGAAAAGCCGTTTGATGTGTTCTTATCCTTTAACTTTTTAGAGCACCAGCCAAGACCGGATGTTATGCTGAAAGCCATCTGGAACAATCTGGCTGAGGACGGCATGGGCCTGGTCACCGTGCCGAGCCTGGAATACATTCTGGAGAAGGAAAGCTACTATGAGCTGATCCGCGACCATATTGCTTATTACACGTTTGATACACTTCGTGCATTATTAAACCACTGCGGCTTTGAGGTGCTCGAGGAGGAAATGATCAACCGCGATACGCTTTCCATGGTGGTGAGAAAGACTGCTATGCCGGAAGACGGGAAAATGGAGCAGGATGATCTTGCGGGTCTGGAACGCGCAGCATCAGGTGTACAGACAACTTCGAAATGTCTGGAAGCAGAAACTGGTGCACAGAAAGAACATGCAGAAAAAACAGCGAAGGCACAGCGTGAAGACGCTGCAGATGCAGGCATCATCACCCCTCTGACCGACGGCTATGCCGTGGTAACCGGAGAAATCCGCACACTGACTGAACGTTTGAACCGGGAAGGCAGGCGCCTTGCCATGTGGGGAGCAAGCCATCAGGGCTTTACTCTGGCATCGACCTCTGCTCTTGGGGAGTCTCTGGCTTACATCATCGATTCTGCTCCGTTTAAACAGGGGCGTTTTGCACCGGCCTCCCATGTGCCGATCGTGGCACCGGACCATTATTTTGAAGAGCCGGTGGATGCAGTGCTGATCGTGGCACCGGGTTATACCGATGAGATCGCGGGTATCATAAGAACAAAGTTCGGTGCGGGTGTGGAGGTCATGACTCTGCGCACAAACCGGATTGAGCAGCTCTGAGGCCGCAAGGAAGAAGAAACGTTACTGATTCATGCAGTGCCTGCACAGGATCTGGCATGGAGTGAAAGCGCAGGAACGGAAGAAAACAACAGGAGTATGGAAACATGATACAGAATCTTTCCGGAAAACGGATTGTGATGACCGGAGCCACTGGTTTTATTGGAAGCCATGTGGCAGAGCGGTTTTTGGAAGAGGGTGCAGAGGTTTACTGCCTGGTGCGCCCGCAGTCGCAAAAAACAGACCGTCTTCCGGTGCATGAGCACTTGCACCGGATCGCGGCGCAGATGGATGAGGCGGTAGCGTGTGTTCCGCAGATTGGCCACGCAGATGCATTTTTACATTTTGCATGGCGCGGCGTAAACCGCCAGGAAATCGACTCACCCGAAGTGCAGAAAACCAATATTGACGGCTCGCTTCGCTGTCTGGAAGCGGCGAAGCTTCTGGGCTGCCAGGTGTTTATGGACGCCGGTTCCCGGGTAGAATACGGTATTACTTCAGACGGCACCATGGAAGAGTCTATGGAGTGCCACCCGGTCAATGAATACGGGAAAGCAAAGCTTGCTTTTTTTGAGCAGGCAGCAAAGCTTTGCCGGGAAATGCAGATGACCTATTACCACCTGCGTTTCTTCAGTGTTTACGGAAAAGGCGATCACCCGTGGTCCATCATTTCCACGCTGACGCGGGAGCTGCCGGAGGGAAAAACCGTGTCGTTAAGCGCCTGCAGGCACCGCTGGAATTTTATGGATATCGCAGATGCATCCCGGGCAGTCGTAGAATTGTATCGCTACAGCGACAGCCATCCGGATGAATGCCACGCTGTGAATGTGGCTTCGGAAGATACCCGGGTACTGCGGGATTTTGTTGAGGAGATCCACACGCTGTGCGGTGGACGCGGAAACCTGGAATACGGAAGCTTCGTCCAGGCAAAGGAAGGTGCCCTTTCCATCTGTCCGGTCAATGAAAATATAAAGAAGCTGACGGACGGAACCTGGAAGGAAGAGGTTTCTTTTGCGGAGGGAATCCGGAGGATGCTTCCACAGATACTGGCATAAAAATGTGGAAAAAACAAACAGAAGCATCAGCTTCTGTGGAAAATTGTCATTCTGGATCTGGACAATGACAGTGATGGCAAACAAGTTACAAGAAACGATATGGAAGGAAACGATTATGAAAAAGATCAGTGTGCTGATCCCCTGCTACAACGAGCAGGAAAATGTTGAGGCAATCAGCAAAGCGGTACTGGAAACCCTGACGCGGGATCTGCCGCAGTACGACTATGAGCTGGTGTTCATCGACAACGACTCAACCGATGAAACCCGCCCGATCCTGCGCAGGCTCTGTGCAGAAAACCCGAAGATTAAGGCCATCTTTAATGCCCGCAATTTCGGACAGTTCAACTCTCCGTATTACGGCATGCTGCAGGTGACCGGCGACTGTGTCATTGAGATGGTGGCAGATTTCCAGGACCCGGTGGACATGATTCCGAAATACGTGAAGGCCTGGGAAGAAGGCTACAAGATCGTCATCGGCATCAAGACCAGCAGCAAAGAAAACAAGATCATGTATGCGCTCAGAAGTTTCTATTATAAGACAATCAAGAAGCTGTCTGACGTGGAGCAGATCGAGCACTTCACCGGTTCCGGACTGTACGACCGGGATTTTATCGAGGTGTTAAGAAAGCTGGATGACCCGACGCCGTTCCTGCGCGGAATCGTGGCGGAGCTTGGCTATAAGCGGAAGGAGATTCCGTACGAGCAGCCGAAACGCCGCGCCGGAAAAACGCACAATAACTTTTACCGCCTGTATGATGCAGCCATGCTCAGCGTGACCTCTTACACGAAAGCAGGCTTACGTCTGGCTACGTTTGTGGGTGCCATCAGCGCATTTTTAAGCATGGTGGTTGCAATCGTTTACCTGGTCATGAAGCTGGTCTGGTGGGACCGTTTCCCGGCAGGCATGGCACCGATGCTGATCGGTATGCTGTTTTTGGGTTCGGTGCAGATCTTCTTTATCGGTATGGTGGGAGAGTATGTGCTCTCCATTAACCAGCGTGTGATGCACCGCCCGCTGGTCGTAGAGGAAGAACGACTGAATTTTGAGGAGAAATAGTTTATATGAAATACAAGATTGACGTAGTGAGGATCCGGGAAAATTCGATTCAGTTAAATGGCTGGGTCATCGGAAAGACACCGGAGTCCAAGGCAGAGTTTGAGGTTCTGGACCAGGAGAAAAAGCCGCTTCCGGTCAAATATGTGGCAACCCGCAGGGATGACGTGAGCCAGATTTACTATAAACAGGTCTATGACCGGGATTATGGCTTTGACATCCAGTTCCCGTATGAGCGTGGGGCGGACTACTGGCTGGTGATCCGCTGTGATGGAAAGACTGCCCGTGTGAAGTATAATGAGGAATTGATCGCGAAGCGTGCCAGTGTGGCACACAAGCGCATGGAAAAGATCAAGGATCTTATGAACATGGAAACCGTGCATGTGGCACTGGAGTTTGGAAAAAAGCATGGCTTAAAGGCGTTGCTTTTGAAGTCCCGCCACAAGCTGCAGGGCCTGGACAACGATTATGACTATGGCGAGTGGTATGAGCTGACCCGCCCGAAGGAAGAAGAACTGGCTGCCCAGCGCGAGACAAAGTTTGCGAAGGAGCCGCTGTTATCCATTGTCATTCCGGCGTACAAGACTCCGGAGAAATACCTGCGGGAGATGCTGGATTCCATTCTGGCCCAGACCTACAAAAAATGGGAGGTCTGCGTAGCAAACGGAAGCCCGAAGGGCGAGGGAGCTATTGTCAGCCGCGTGATGGCGGAATATACAAAGAAAGACAGCCGCTTCCACGTGTCGGAGCTTGGGGAGAACCTGGGTATTTCCGGCAACACCAATGCGGCCCTGGAGATGGCAAGTGGTGACTTTATCATTCTGGCCGACCACGACGATACCATTCCGGAGCATGCCCTGTATGAGGTGGCAAAGATCATCAACGAGCACCCGGACTGCGATGTCATCTATTCCGATGAAGATAAGCTGGATATGGACGGCGGCGCGCTGTTCGACCCGCATTTCAAACCGGATTTCAACCCGGACCTTTTAACCAGCGTCAATTATATCTGCCATCTGTTTGTAGTGAAGCAGGAACTGCTGAACAAAGTAGGCGGCTTCCGCCACGAGTTTGACGGCGCCCAGGATTACGATTTTATTTTCCGCTGCACGGAGAATGCGAAAGAAATCTGCCATATTCCAAAGGTGCTGTACCACTGGCGCTGTCACCAGGAGTCTACGGCCAGCAACCCGGAGAGTAAGCTGTACGCGTTTGAGGCAGGTGCACGTGCGATCATGGCACACTATGAGCGCATGGGCATCCCGGCTGAGAAAGTGGAAAAGGGCGTGGATTACGGAATCTACCACACGACCTTTAAGATCCAGGGCGACCCGCTGGTGTCGGTTATCATTCCGAACAAGGATCACAGTGTGGACTTAGACCTCTGCATCCGATCCATCATCGAGCGTGCCACCTACAAAAATCTGGAGTTTATTGTGGTGGAGAACAACAGCACCGAGCCGGAGACCTTCGCGTATTATGAGAAGATCCAGAAGGAATTCCCACAGGTGAAGGTCGTCCGCTGGGAGCGGGAGTTCAACTATTCTGCGATCAACAATTTCGGCGCTTCCTTTGCAAAGGGCGAGTACCTGATGCTGTTAAACAACGATACCGAGATCATTGCCCCGCGCCTGTTTGAGGAGATGCTTGGCTTCTGCCAGCGGAAAGAGGTCGGCATTGTCGGTGCCAGACTGCTCTATGAGGATGACACGATCCAGCATGCCGGAGTCGTGATCGGTTTTGGCGGCGTGGCAGGTCATACCTTTATTGGCCTGCATGAAGCGGAAAACAGTTATTTCCACCGTGCAATGTGTGCACAGGATTACAGTGCCGTAACGGCAGCCTGCCTGATGGTGAAAAAGTCGGTTTTCCATGAAGTTGGCGGCCTGACTGAGGAGCTGGCTGTGGCATTTAACGACGTGGACTTCTGCCTGAAGGTGCGGGCAGCCGGATATCTGGTCGTTTACGCACCGTATGCAGTGATGCATCATTATGAGTCCAAGTCCCGAGGTCTGGAGGATACACCGGAGAAAGTAGCACGTTTCAACCGGGAGTGGGCACTGGTGGCAAGCCGCTGGCCAGATATCTTAAAGAACGGGGATCCTTACTACAACCCGAACCTGACCCTGCGAAAATCAGACTTTTCCCTGCGGGATCTCTTAAAAGAGAAGATCGGCGAGCCTTATAAGCTTCCGGATCTGAAGGAACAGTAGGTGGAGGCGTGCGTATGAAGAAAGTAACGATCATCATTCCAAATTATAATGGCCTGAAATTCATGGAACCCTGTATGGCGGCGCTGGATCGGCAGATCTGCCGGGACTTTGAACTGCTGGTGGTGGACAACGGCTCCACCGACGGCAGCGTGGAGTGGCTGAAGGAGCATGGGCTTCCATCGATTTTCCTTGAGACGAATACCGGCTTTTCCGGAGCGGTCAATGTGGGGATCCGGGCAGCAAAAACGCCGTATGTGATCCTTTTGAATAATGACACCGAAGCAGAGCCGGAGTATGTCGGAGAACTCTTAAAAGCCATAGAAAGTTCTCCGAGGATTTTCTCCGTGAGTCCGAAGATGATCCAGCTTTACCATAAAGATCTGATGGATGACGGCGGCGATATGTACAGCATTATGGGCTGGGCATACCAGCGTGGCGTGGGACAGGAAATAGAACGTTATGACCGCCCTTGCCATATCTTCTCTGCCTGCGCCGGTGCGGCGATCTACCGCCGGGAGGTGTTTGAAGAGATCGGATATTTCGATGAGATGCATTTTGCTTATCTGGAAGACATCGATGTGGGATACCGGGCAAAAATTGCGGGATACTATAACCGTTACTGCCCGTCTGCGAAGGTGTTTCATGTGGGAAGCGGCACCAGCGGCTCCAAGTACAATTCCTTTAAGGTCAAGCTTGCGGCCCGCAATAACGTGTATCTGAACTATAAAAATATGCCGGCACCACAGCTTCTGTTTAACAGCATTCCGATCGCTATGGGCATCGCCGGAAAGTATCTGTTCTTTAAAAAGCTCGGCTTTGAGAAAGACTATGTAGCCGGGATCTTAGAGGGAATCAAGACGGTAAAAAAGACCCGCAAGGTTCCTTACCGCCGGGAGAATCTTGGCAATTATCTCGCCATTGAGTGGGAGCTGATCTACGGAGCGGCACTGTATATTTACGAGTTTTCCAGACGTCAGGTGAGAAAAGCAGGGAAAAGTTAAGAGAAATTTAATATCTCAATCCAGAAAATTCGTGTATAATCGTTACGATTCCATTATGATGCCATAAGACCGCCATTTTGCGCGGATCCTGGCAAAATCCGTTGCTGTTTGTGCTATATACGGGCGGCAATCTGAAAATCAAGGTGGACTATATGATAAAAGATAATCAGACCAGACTGAACCGGCTGCATGTGCTTCTGGATGCACTGGTGATCGCAGCTGCCTATGTGTTCAGCTGGTTTATTACATTAAAAAGCGGATTGTTCGGGGCAGATTTAGAGGCTGGTATCCTGCCGACCTGGTTTTATATGCGGGTCCTGGTGGTGATCATACCAGTCTATCTGCTTTTGTATACAATCTTTCATCTGTTCACGCCAAAGCGGGTGCAGGGCAGACGCCAGGAGTTTGCCAACGTCTGCAAGGCGAATATCATCGGACTGTTTCTTTTCGGAACTATTTTGTATGTAGGAAGAAAGAACCCTTATCTGCGGGAGTTTTCTGCAAGGCTTGTCGCTGGCTTTTTCCTGACCAACATTACCGCAGAAACGCTGGAACGGAACCTGATCCGTACCGTGCTGCGCTCCATGCGTGCAAAGGGCTACAATCAGAAGCATATCATTCTGGTGGGTTACAGCCGTGCAGCCGAGGGTTATATTGACCGTGTGCTGGCAAACCCGGAGTGGGGATACCGCGTGCGCGGCATTCTCGATGACCATAAGCAGTGGGGATATGATTACCGCGGCATCAAGGTCATTGGAACCCTGAAAGAGTTAAAACCGATCCTGGATATGAACCGTCTGGATGAGATCGCGATTACCTTAAGCCTGAAAGAGTATGCCGGTCTGGAGCAGATCGTGGCAGTCTGTGAGAAATCCGGAGTCCACACGAAGTTCATTCCGGACTATAACAATGTGATCCCGACCAGGCCATATACGGAAGATCTGCAGGGACTGCCGGTCATCAATATCCGCCATGTTCCGTTAAACGATCCGCTGAATGCGGCGATGAAGCGTGTGGTTGATATTTTCGGCGCGGTTGTTGCGCTGATCCTGTTTTCCCCCATTATGCTGGTGACAGCCGTGTTGATCAAGCTGACTTCACCGGGACCGCTGATTTATTGTCAGGAACGGGTGGGGCTTCATAACCGCCCATTTAAAATGTACAAGTTCCGTTCCATGGAAGTGCAGGCGCCGGAAAAAGAAAAGAGTGAGTGGACGACCAAACGCGATCCGAGGGTAACGCCGATCGGAAGGATCATCCGCAAAACCAGCATCGATGAGATGCCGCAGCTCTTCAACGTTTTGTTCGGCAGCATGAGCCTGGTAGGGCCCCGGCCGGAGCGCCCGTATTTTGTAGAGCGGTTTAAGGAAGAAATCCCAAGGTATATGATCAAGCATCAGGTACGGCCGGGTATGACAGGCTGGGCGCAGGTGAATGGTTACCGTGGTGACACTTCTATCACCAAACGGATCGAGCACGATCTTTATTACATTGAAAACTGGACTTTGGGATTTGACTTTAAGATATTGTTTCTGACATTTTTCAAAGGCTTTATTAATAAGAACGCCTATTGACCCGGTTGCGGAGCAGGCAGGAATTAAGATGAGGTACAAACATGAGTCACGATTATGACGATGAGTTAGAGCGCAGTACAGAAAGACGAAGCAGACGAAATCCCCACATGAGGGACAGATCCGGAGCGTATGCAGCTTCTGAACGCGAAGACGGTTACGTAAATGAGCGGGAACGCTGGGAGAGCCGTCAGAGAAAACGTCAGGAGGCAGCAGAGCGGGAGCTGGATGTAATGGGAGATTCCCGGATCTATGCGCTTCCCAAACAGCCGAGACGGGAATATGAGCAGGAAGACTCCAGAAGAACGAAGGAGCCGGATATGCTCGATGAATTCGAGATGGGCCGGGTGCGCGTTTCATCCCGCCGCAGGACCAATGCAGATTATGAAGCTGATATGTCCGATGAAAGCCCGCGCAGCAGTGCCGTGCGTGAGACAGCCGGAAGCCGTGCAGTACGGGAAACAGCCGCTGCGAAGGCAGGAGCCGGAAACAGCCGCCGCGCAGGAGCAGCCGGAGAAGACCGGAGAAGCGGAGGGACAGCTGATGCTGGAGAAGGCCAGTGGGGAAGAAACACTGGAGCGGAAGAAAACTGGGAAAATTCCAGAAGTACCGGAACTGGAAGAAGCCGGCGCAGAAATGCCGGGACTTCAGAAAACTGGCAGAATGCTCAGGAAACTGAGCAGGGAAGAAGCCAGCGCAGCATGAGAGCTGCTGAAGCCGGAGAAAGCCGCCGGGATACAAGAACAGCAGAGCCTTCCGGAGGCGGACGGCGGGGCGGACGTTCCGAGTTTGGCCGCAGTGAGGCGAAGAAAAAACGCAGACGCCGCATCATTGCCATGATCGTGGCAGAGTGCATTGCCCTGGTGGCTATCTTCAGCTATGCCTTTATGGCACGCATGATGTCCCAGATCCAGCGCTCGGAGGATTTCCAGATCAGCGAGATCAAGACGAATGATATTGCGATGGACGCAGAAGAAAATATGAAGGGCTACTGGACCATCGCCATCTTTGGTGTCGATGCACGTGACAATGCCATCGAGAAATCCACAAACTCCGATGTTATCATCCTCTGTAATGTCAACCGTGATACAGGTGAGATCAAGCTGGTATCGGTATACCGTGACTCTTATTTAAATATCAACGATAAGGGCTCTTATACTAAGATCAACCAGGCTTACTTTGTAGGTGGACCGAAGCAGGCAGTAGAGGCATTAAACCGTAACCTTGACCTTCAGATCCAGGATTATATGACCTTCAACTGGAAGGCCGTAGCCAATGCGATCGATGTTCTCGGCGGTGTCGATATCGAGCTGAGCAAGGCAGAGTTCTTCTATATCAACTCCTTTATTACTGAGACTGTAAAGGCAACCGGAATCGGTTCCCACCAGTTAACCCATGCAGGCATGAACCATTTAGACGGTGTCCAGGCCGTAGCTTATGGCCGCCTGCGTCTGATGGATACAGACTATGCACGTACTGAGCGCCAGCGTAAGATCATTGCGCAGGCCTTTGAAAAATCCAAGAAGGCAGATTTCCAGACACTGTATACCCTGATCGGAACTGTGTTCCCGCAGATATCTACCAGTATCGGAGTCGATGACCTGGTAAGCAACGCCAGAAATATCACGAAGTTCCATCTGGGAGAGACAACCGGATTCCCGCAGGCCCGCGGTGACGCAAACATGGGCAAGAAGGGAGCTGTAGTTGTTCCTGCAACTCTGGAAAGCAATGTCATTGAGCTGCACAAGTTCCTTTTTGGTGATGAGGCTTATACCCCATCTGAGACTGTTAAGAAGATCAGTGCAAAAATCTCTTCCGATACCGGCATCTATAAAGAAGGCCAGTTTGTCGGAAATGTAGGAACCGGTGGCGGTGTGGTACAGCCGCAGAAGACCAAGGCAGCAGCGACTAAATCTTCCGATAAGTCCAAGGACGAGGAAGGATACCAGACCGTATACGAGTACGATAAGAACGGCAAGAAGGTCAGCAAGAAGCTCAAAATGGAGACCGACGCTGACGGCAAATATGTAAAGTACGAGACCGATGCCGACGGATTCCTTGTGAAGGACGAGACCATCTCCAGCAGCCACAGCGCTGCATCAGCCGCTGAGACAGATGCGAACGGCGAGACAAAAGAGACGGACATCAAGGGAAACCATAAAAATAATGAAACCTCTGCCAGCGAGTCTGGAATTGCAGATACCAAAGTAACAGACCGTCCGGGAACATCTTCGGAGTCATCATCTGCAGCACATCCGGGCAGCAATACGGAGAGCAGCTCTGCCAGCCACCCGGGAAGCAGCACGACGCCGACCACGGCAGCATCCCATCCGGGAAGCAATAGTACCACGCCGACCAGCTCTGCAACACATCCGGGAAGTACGGCTGAGGGCACAACATCAGGTTCTGGAAGCACGGTCCCGACGGCAGCGTCCCATCCGGGTGGCAGCACCACCCCGACAAGCGCAGCCAGTCATCCGGGCAGTACATCCACAACACCGACCAGCGCAAATTCCGGAAACCCGTCCTCTGCGGGCCCGTCCGGAAGCGGAAACAGTTCTTTCTCCGCAGTGTCCGGGACGGTGGCAGGACCGGGGCAGTAAATATAACAATATCTCACAGTAAACACAAATGGGCCGGAAGGTTCCGTCCCCGCCGAATGGCGGGGACGAAACCTTTCGGCCCTCGTTCGTTACTGTGTGATATTGTTAGAATTCACAATTAAGTTGAAAAGGGAACACAATTGCATCACATTTCTCTGTTATAGTTCTTTACAGAGTTAAGAAAGAAGTACAGAAAGGAGATCATAAGTATGTACGAAGAAGATAGAAATAACAGAGAAAATAATTCGGAAGCTGGTTACAACGACCGCAACGATGAACATATGGAATACCGCAGAAACGCAGCCCAGAACACAGATAGCCAGGAGGTAAGATCCCAGCAGGGTCCGGCACAGGAACAGGGCAGAAGTGAAGCCTGGAAGGGCGCAGCCCAGGAGTGCAGCCAGAGAGACAGCAGCTGGCAGTCCGCACCGCAGAGCACCAGCCAGAGTGGCAGCGGCGCATGGCAGTCCGCAGCCCAGGCAAACGGTCAGGAGAGTGGCAGCGGCGCATGGCAGTCTGCAACCCAGGCAAACGGTCAGGAGAGTGGCAGCAGTGCATGGCAGTCCGCAGCCCAGACAGGCAGCCAGGAGAGTGGCAGCAGTGCATGGCAGTCTGCATCGCAGGCAGGTACCCAGAACAGCAGCACATGGCAGCCGGGTTCACAGGAGCAGGGCCAGGGCAGCGCATGGCAGTCTGCATCCCAGAACGGAAACCAGCAGGCGGCCCAGCATGAGCAGGCTCACCACACAACAGGCGGCTGGGCACCGCGCAGACCAGAGTTCCATCATAATGCACACCAGAAACCAGAGCATGCAAAACGCAGCGGTCACGGCATGGCCAAAAAGGTTGCAGCCGTTACGGCAGCAGCAGTTTTGTTTGGTACGGTCGCAGGCGGTACGATGTTTGCAGTTGATACCATGGGAGAATACCTGAAGGGGCAGTATACCACGATCGGCCAGACAGAAACACAGGCTCAGGTCAAGGTGGCAGAATCGGATTCCGGCGATGGCAGCACCACTGCCGGGGCACCGGTCACCTCAGCAATCCAGACGGATGTTTCTTCCATCGTAGAGAAAGCAATGCCGTCGGTTGTTGCGATCAACAATACGATGGTCATGCAGCAGCAGACCTGGTTTGGACCGAGCCAGACCGTTGAGGTTCCGAGCAGCGGCTCCGGTATCATTGTAGGCCAGAACGATGAAGAGCTTCTGATCGTTACCAACAACCATGTTGTTGAGGATTCCAAGGAGCTGACGGTTACCTTTATCGATAACCAGCAGGTTTCTGCAGCAATCAAGGGAACAGATTCCGAGACAGACCTGGCAGTCATTGCCATTCCGTTAAAGGATATCCCGTCCGATACCATGAACCAGATCAAGGTTGCAACACTCGGTGATTCCGATGCATTAAAGGTTGGCCAGGGTGTTATTGCGATCGGTAATGCACTTGGCTATGGCCAGTCTGTAACTGTTGGCTATGTCAGTGCTTTAAACCGTGAGGTAAAGGCTGAGGACCAGACAACCCGTACCCTGCTTCAGACCGATGCGGCCATCAACCAGATCGGAAGAGCACACGTCTGAACTCCAGTCACACTTGAATCTCGTATGCCGTCTTCTGCTTGAAAAAAA
>OODU01001260.1_pt1 | contig 25360 bp, 27 predicted proteins | sample 1671171 | NCBI WGS metagenome assembly OODU01 (sample SAMN06348129, study PRJEB24527) | human gut metagenome | biome: human gut; feature: ankylosing spondylitis patient; material: feces | host: Homo sapiens | place: China | collected 2015-10
TCGTTCGGCTACGTTTTACAACTGGGTATCCAGACTCCGCAAAAGAGGCTGTGATATTCCGGAATCTAATTGGAATGAATTAAAGCTTCCGGCGCAGCATCAGGATGTCGTGTTGTTGGATGTAATTCCAAAACCATCAGCTCTCGTCGTTAATGATGAACAATCCGAACCGGTTTCATCGAACTCAATACTTCTTGAAATAAATAGTGCTAGGCTGACAATTCCTAACGGAACGGATTCATCGTTGTTAACGCAAGTAATACTTGCGATGAGAGGTTCCTTATGTTAGGCGATATTTCGGTAGCCAACGACATCTATATCGTCTGTGGTTATACCGATATGCGAAAATCCATTGATGGACTTTGTGCAATTATAATTGACCAGCTTCATATGGATCCGCATCGCAGTTCGCTTTACTTATTCTGTGGACGCAGATGTGACCGTATCAAAGCACTGCTCTGGGAAACAGATGGTTTTGTACTTTTGTATAAGCGTCTCTCCGTTGAGGGAAAGTACCGCTGGCCAAGAGATAAGTCAGAGGTCCGTCCACTTACATGGCAACAGTTCGACTGGTTAATGTCAGGACTTGAAATAGAACAGCCCAAAGCCATCGGAGCGCATAAAAAAGTGAATAACTTATCTCCCACTTTGGAAGCCTGTTCACAAAGACAAAAAGCACCGCAAAGCCTTGAAAATACTGCATTTTTTACTGTTAATAAAGCGCCTGATCTGGTATAATTAAGCTATCAGATTGAAGGAGATCAGGCAGTGGCTTTAAGTGCAAAAGACGTAAGTACGTAATCATCCGTATCTGTCAGCAACTATATTTTTCTGATACACTCTTTTCATAACAAAGAAAGGAAACTGTATCATTATGAAAACAGATGAAAAAATCACGCTGTGGTCTGAAAGAATCCATGAATTTCAATTCAGTGGGCAGACTTGCAAAACATGGTGTCAGGAACATCACGTTCCAGTCTCTACAATGAATTACTGGCTGCGCAAGCTGAAAACATTGGACGAACAATCGGATACAGATATGATTTTTGCAAAGATGCCAACGGAAACGGAAATTTCAAAGAATGAGACTTCGAACATCAGCCCGTCTCCAGTCCGCATTTTTATCACAAACGCTATTCGGATCGAGGTGATGCCGGAATGCCCACCGAAACTTTTTCATGTTCTCATACAGGGACTGAAAGATCATGCTTGATCTGGCAGGTGGCATAACCGTTTACCTTGCCTGTGGAGCTACGGATTTAAGAAAAAGCTATCACGGACTGGCTGCAATTATCAAGCTGAAATTCAAACTTGATCCCTATTCGCGCTGCATGTTTGCGTTCTGCAACCGCAGGCGGACTTCTATTAAGATTCTGCAATGGGACGGATCCGGTTTCTGGATTCTGATGAAGAGGCTTGACAAAGATTCCTTTCACTGGCCGGATACTCCGGATGAATTACAGAAAGTGACCCTGAAAGAAATGCATTGGCTGTGTGATGGTCTTTCACTTACTCCGAAGGGAGCTTTTGAAGAAAGACATCCAAAGATTGTTGTATAAAGAACGGATTTGTCAATTCGCAAAAAGCACGAAATACTCGTGGATATCGGTATATATTCCTACACAGTAAAACGTTGATTTTTCTCGAACAGCTGGACTTTCTATGCTATACTGGAATTATCATATAAGAGTTTGGAGATTGCCGGATGGATCCGTTTTTTACAGAGGAACAGCTGAATAACATGAGCCGTGAAAACATGATGGAAGTTATGAGAATCATGCAGAATCAGGTTCAAAAAAAAGAGACCGAGGTACAGCTTCTGAAAGACAGGCAGAAAGAACTGGAATTTATGAACGCAATGCTTTCAGACCGTCTTGCGCTTGCACAAAGAAGACGTTTCGGTTCTTCCAGTGAAAAATACGCAGATGGATATGAACAGATGGATCTGTTTAATGAGGCTGAAGTCAATGCAGATATGGATACTGCTGAGATTGAAGAGGAAATCGTGATTCCATCGCACAAACGGAAAAAACGCACCGGCAAAAAAGAAGAAGATCTCTCTAATTTCGAAGTAACAGAAACAATCGAATATAAACTGACCGGCGAAGACCGCTATTGTCCGGACTGTGGAACAAAGTATAAAGTCGTCACAAAAGAAGTCGTAAAACGACTGAAATTCATCCCCTCCACCTTTGAAGTGGTTGAAGAAGTAACCTATGTATACAGTTGTCCAAAATGTGGTGCTATGATCCGGCCGGAAAAAGAGTTTCCGCTGATCAAGGGAAGCATTGCTACACCTTCGCTGGTTGCCGGAATCATGAATGCAAAGTATGTCAATGGCATGCCGCTGGCAAGACAGGAACGGGAATTCGCAAGGTATGACTTAAATCTTTCAACAAAAACAATGGCAAACTGGATCATCAGCTGTGCAGACCGGTATCTGGGACTGCTTTATGGGCAGATGAAGGAAGAATTCCTAAAGAGCAGATACATCCATTGCGATGAAACCAGGATCCAGGTGATTGATGAACCGGATCAGAAAGGATCATCTCAAAACTGGATGTGGGTATATCTGACAGATCATTACAGTGAAGCCCCACAGATGGTTCTCTTTGATTATGAGAGAACGCGTGCCGGATATCACCCGGTAAACTTCCTTGGAGATACATTTCATGGATATCTGACGTGTGATGGATACCAGGCGTATCATGGACTGAACGATTCCATCACCGTAACCGGATGCTTTACCCATGCGAGACGCCGTTTTGATGCTGCACTCACGGCATTAAAAAAGGATTTCACAAAGGAGCAGCTGAAAGAAACAGTTGCATATCAGGCAATGACGAGGATCGGAATCCTGTATAAAGTAGAGGAACTGATCAAAGATAAGACACCGGAAGAACGGTATCAGGAACGTCAGAAACAGTCGCGTCCAGTGGTGGATGCCCTGTTTGAATGGCTGCATTCGATGGAAGATTCTGTAGACAGATCTTCCCTTATTGGTGATGCCATTTTATATACGCTGAATCAGGAAAACTATCTTCGCAGGTACTTGGATGATGGGCATCTGAGCATTGATAATAATAGTGCGGAGCGTGCAATCAAAAATTTTGCAGTAGGCCGCCGGAATTGGCTGTTTGCCAAGAGTATCCGTGGTGCAGATGCCAGTGCTGTTGTTTATAGTATCGCAGAAACAGCCCTGCTGAATGGTCTGAAGCCGTATGTATATCTTTCCTATGTATTAGACGAACTTCGTAAAATGGGACCTTTTCCAAAGCCGGATGATCTAAATCGGCTTTTGCCATGGTCAAATGAATTACCGGAAGGATTTCGAACCAAAAAGAAGAAATAAAATGTGCCGCCCTGATGGGCGGCATGTTTTTTTAAAAGGCAAGGTACAGATGATTACGTACTTACGCTCTTTCTGTTGCAGATAAGAAATGGAGGAAAGATATGGATACAGTGGCATCAGTTCCAGAAGATGGCGAAAAAATTATAGAGATTCAGCTGGAACGTCTGCGGACCTTTAGGAACCATCCATTTAAGGTTCGGATGGATCAGGAAATGATTCGGCTCAGTGCGAGTGTTGAGAAATACGGAATCATAAATCCACTGATTGTACGACCGATTCCAGATGGTGTTTATGAGATTATCTCCGGACACAGAAGAAAGGCAGCTGCTGAAAAGTTTGGTTACAGGAAGGTGCCGGTCATTATCAGAGTCATGTCAGATGATGAAGCAGTAATTAATATGGTGGATTCCAATTTACAGAGGCAGCAGATAACATTCAGTGAAAAGGCTTTTGCTTATAAGATGAAGAATGAAGCTATGAAGCGAACCGGAGGAAGAAGAAAAAGTAGCCAGTCTGACTACCCGTTGAAAGGAAAAAAGACAGTAGAAATCATTGGTGAAGAATTTTGTGACAGCGCAAAACAGGTACAGCGGTATCTGAAACTGACGGATTTGATTCCTGAGTTACTGGAAAAGCTGGATAACGGTGAACTTTCATTTAACCCAGCTGTGGAACTTTCGTATTTAACGATAGAGGAACAAAAGGAATTTATAGATGCTATGGAGTATACACAGGCAGTTCCATCCATTTCTCAGGCACAGAGAATGAAAAAATTAAGCCGGGAAAAAAAGCTGACGGGAACAAAAATGAGAGAGATCATGGGTGAGATCAAAAAAGGGGAAATTACCAGAGTGATGTTTAACAACGAACAACTGTATCGGTATTTCCCAAAATCATATACCCCGGCAGAAATGAAAGAAGAGATACTGAGCATGTTAAATCAATGGAAATCGCAGAAAACGGCAGCAAAATAGGAGGAAAATTATGTGTAGAGTAATCGCAATATCAAACCAGAAAGGTGGAGTTGGAAAAACCACCACAACCGTAAATCTTGGAATTGGACTTGCCAGACAGGGAAAGAAAGTTTTGCTGATTGATGCAGATCCACAGGGGAGCCTTACAGCAAGTCTTGGTTATGTAGAACCGGACGAAATAGGAACTACACTTGCCACAATTATGATGGCTATCATCAATGAAAAAGAATTTGAGATCACAGATGGCATTCTGCATCATAAAGAAAATGTAGATCTGCTTCCGGCAAATATCGAATTGTCTGCATTGGAAGTAACAATGGGGAATGTGATGAGCAGGGAACTGATTATGAAGGAATATATTGAGGCTGTGAGAACGAAGTACGACTATATCTTGATTGACTGTATGCCAAGCCTGGGACTAATGACAATTAATGCGCTGGTAGCTGCGGATTCCGTGTTGATTCCAGTACAGGCGGCTTACCTTCCGGTGAAAGGTCTTCAGCAGCTGATACATACGATTGCAATGGTGAAGAAACGTCTGAACAGGCAGCTCGTATTTGAAGGAATACTTCTCACAATGGTAGATTTCCGCACAAACTATGCAAAAGATGTGGCTGGTAAAGTGCGTGAAGCTTATGGAGAAAAGATAGAGATTTTTGATACGGTGATTCCTATGTCAGTGAAAGCAGCTGAAACAAGTGCAGAAGGTGTCAGCATTTTTTCTCATTGCCTGAATGGAAAAGTAGCGAAAGCATATGAGACGATTGCAAAGGAGGTACTGGGAAATGAAGAGTAAGAGTGCAGACAAAATAAAGATGCCTAGTATAGATGAACTGCTGGGAGTGTCCGGTGAGGAAAGTGCAACAGATATTGAGATTAGCAGAATTCATAGCTTTGCAAATCATCCATTTAAGGTTTTGGATGACGATAAGATGGATGACCTGGTAGAGAGTATTAAACAGAATGGTGTGCTGACACCTGTTTTAGTAAGGCCAGATAAGAATAACAGCTATGAGATGATATCCGGGCATCGAAGAATGCACGCAGCGATAAAAGCAGGACTGGAAACAATACCGGCCATTGTGCGAGATATGGAAGACGATGAAGCCATTGTCATAATGGTAGATGCCAATATCCAACGAGAAGAACTACTTCCGAGTGAAAAGGCATTTGCATATAAAATGAAAATGGATGCGATGAAGAGGCAAGGTGCCAGAAATGATATTGCAAGTTCCACTTCCACCCAAATTGGGTGGAAGTCAGAAACAGCCGAAGCAATAGGAAAACAAGTTGGCGAAAGTAAAAACCAAGTCAGAAGGTATATCCGCCTAACAGAACTTATTCCAGACCTTCTTGATTATGTAGATAAGAAACGTCTGCAGTTTACCGTTGCGGTTGACATTTCCTATATTGACAAAGAGATTCAAACATGGTTATTTGAATACATCAAAGAAAATGGTACGGTTAAAGCAGTTCAGGTAGCGGCACTCCGCACAGCACTTGAAGCAGAACCGATGACGCAGGCGAAAATGATTTCCATACTGGTAAACAGCCAGCCTGGAAGGAAGCAGGAACAGAAAATCACATTGTCAGAGAAAAAACTGAGAAATTTCTTCTCTGATAAATATACGGCAGAAGATATGGAAAGTGTAATTCTGGAACTTCTGGATCAATGGAAAAGAGGTGAGATAACAGTATGAATTTTGAATACTATTATGGCACTCAGGCTGATCAGTTCAGTTTTATCCGGATTCCAAGAATATTATTATTAGATGAAGCATTTTCCGCACTGTCTTTATCAGCTAAAGTCCTTTACTCGGTACTTCTGGATAGAATGGGACTGTCAATGAAAAATAAATGGCTTGACGAAGAAAACAAGGTGTACATTATCTATCAGATCACGGAGATACAGAGTGACTTGGGATTCTCTAAGAAAAAAGCAATGGATTATCTCACAGAATTGGAGAAAATCGGACTGATTGAAAAGAAAAAGAGAGGCTTTGGATTGCCGAACATTATATATGTTAAGAGCTTTATGGCACATCAGAGTAGTCAAAGAAGTAATGAAATGGGAACTTCACAGGAAAAAGATGTGGTACATAGAAGTATCGAAAGGGGAACTCCTGAGGTGATGAATAAGCACCTCAGAGGTGCCGAAACAGATACCTCAGAAGTGCCCAAAAACGGACTGCAAGAGGTTCCCAAAACGGTACCGCTATATAATAAGACTTATATGAATTATAATAATCAGAGTAATATCACATCGAATCATATCAAATCAGATGGCGATAGGATTCGATGTGATCAAAAAGAACAGACAATCAATGCTTATGCTGAACTGGTAAAGAAAAATATTGATTTTGATGTTTTACTGCATACATATAGCAGAGAGCAGGATCTGGTAGAAGAAATATATCAGTTGATTCTGGAGACCGTTCAAACTGAAAAGGATATGATACGGATCGCCGGCGAATATTATCCGGCAGGCTTTGTGAAGGGAAAATTACTGAAACTGAATTATTCGCATATCGAGTATGTGCTGGAGTGCATGGATAAAAATACTACGAAAGTCAGAAACATAAAACAATATTTGCTGGCTGCTTTATTTAATGCACCATCAACGATTGGAAGTTATTATAAAGCAGCGGTAAATCACGACATGCCACAGTACGCAAACTGAAGGAGGTACTTATGATTGTTTTAAGAATGGCAGGAAAAATTTTATTGTTACCGGTGTGGTTATTATTAGCCACTGCCCATTTACTGGTAAAGATCGTAGTTGAAATCTACTGCATCGGCAAAGGGATTGTCAATCTCATTCTGGGTTTTATGCTGATTGGAACACTGCTCTGGTACAGACAATGGGAGCGGTTTGCTTTACTTGCAGTTGCCAGTGGTATCTTGCTGTTCTTTCTGTGGATCGGAGTGTTTATGGAAGTTATACTGGAATCAGCACAACACAAAATTGGAAAATGGATTATTAAGTGAGGAAACTATTATGGAGAAAGAATATATTCAGCTACCTGCATTAAAAAGAGATCTGGATCCAGATGTTGTAAAGGCTTTATGGGCGTTTATTCAATTACCTGAGGAATACCAAGCACGCTATCAGGAGCAATATGAATTGTTAAATCAGAGGAAAGAAGAAGCAGACAGGCAATTACAGGAGAATATCGAAAAGATTGATGCAGACGCAATTCATTTATATGAAGAAACCATGCGGAGCATGATTCGTGATATTGTTCAGCAATCCTGTAACTTAGCTTGTTGGGTTCGTTATCATAAATATGATTTGGAAGAATCTCTGGAGGAGATGATAGACCAGCAGCCACATGCTGCAAAATATATTATTGCAATGAATATACTTATGGATGACGCAGAGGGAAGCGAAAGTCCATTTGAGGGAAACAGTTTTATGACATCATAATTAAGGAAATCACAATCAATAGTGGAGCTGTCGGTAAATAACGTTTTTTACATATTTCCCGACAGCCCCATTCTTTTTCTTCTGTCTTTATATGCCAGAAACAGAATCGTCAGAAACGTAACTGTCTCCGCTGCAAGAAGAGAGATCCAGATTCCATTTAATCCAAATAATTTCGCAAGTATAACTGCGCAGATAACAATAGCAACAATTCCTCTCAGGAATGATCCCACAATCGCGATTTTCGGTTCATCTACTGCTGAGAAATATGCCACCAGTACAACATTGATTCCTGCAACTATAAATCCAAGGAAATACAGACGCAGTCCTGTATGTGCATAATTCAATAACTGAACATTGTTTTCACTGTTGAAAATGCTGATTAGCGGGTCAGTTGCTGTCCAGATGATCAATTGGATCAATGCTTCTACTGCAAGACATACGAGCAGGCTCCATTTCAGAAGTTTTTTTACCTGAGTAGGCTGACCTTTTCCGTAGCTTTCACTGATCAGAGGCTGTGCTCCCTGGGCCAGACCGTTGAAGATTGCAAATGCCACGATAGAAAGGTTTGCCACAACTCCATAGGCTGCTACACCTACATTTCCTGCAATTCCCAGGATCAGGAAGTTAAATACAATAGCGATCACACCGGAAGACAGTTCACCGACGAATGCGGAAACTCCTAGCTGACAGCAGGAAATCAGGTGTCTGAATGACGGTTTTTTCCAATGGAATCCTACATGGTTTCTGCTGCTTCTGTAGTGTATGGTACAGACGCTCATTGTTACGATCGGACAGATTGCAGTAGCCAGTCCTGCTCCGGAAAATCCCAGACCGACTGGGAACATGAATATATAATCAAATATAATGTTAAAGATACTTCCACTGATGGAACCGATCATTGCAATAGAAGGCGCCCCATCGTTTCTGGCAAATGCAGTAAATGTATAATTTGACATGAAGAATGGTGTTGCGATCAGAATAATTCTCACATAGTTTCGTCCAAGTCCGATCAGTCCGGCATCTGCACCCAGCAAAGCCAATGCTTTGTCCGGAATAAAGATTCCGATCAGCATAAATGGAACTGCAGCCAGTATGCTCCAGGTTACTGACTGTACGAAATAATGTTCTGTATTTTTTCCTTTTGCCCTGCTTATGGCATACCTGGTAGCGGAACCAATCCCGATCATAGCCCCAATCGCATAGATCAGTCCATAAACCGGCAGGATCAAATTGAGAACTGACAGTCCGTCAGCACCGGAGATATAAAGAAAGTATCTGCCAGAACATAAACGGAAATCCCGATCATTCCGGCAACACTCTGGGTTACATATTTAGTGAATCTTTTCAGCATAATTCATGTCTCCTTCCGTAAAGACTTGCCTTCTATTATATATCTGTATTTTAAAAAATAGCAATCAAAAACTCCTCTCAGGCGCTATGCATAATAATTTCAACAACATGCTGCTTATAGCAGGTATTGATAAATTTATATCATTCTGATGATATATTATATTTCATTTTTCACGTTAATGATGTAAAATTATCAATGTAAATATCAGGGCATATTCGAATAATCATTTCTAAACTTTTTCAAATATGCTCCGGAAAGGAACTTTTATACTAATGAAAACCAAGATTCAGGATATGACCTCCGGTTCACCGGGACGGTTGATCATTCTTTTTGCAATTCCCCTGATGCTGGGAAATATCTGTCAGCAGCTTTATACAATGGTGGATACCATGGTTGTTGGCCAGGTTGCAGGTGTGGAGGCTCTTGCCGCACTGGGTGCTGTTGACTTTCTGATGTGGGTTGTCACAGGAATATCCACAGGACTCACTCAGGGATTTTCTATTCAACTCTCCCAGTATTATGGGGCAAAGGATTTCGAAAATCTGCGTAAATCTCTGGCTCACAGTTATCGGCTGACCGCATTTATCGCAGCCGGAGTATTCATTCTCAGCCAGTCATTTGCTTCGCTGGTATTAACAGGGCTGCATACACCTGCCAATATTATCGGAATGTCCCTGTTATATCTGCGCATCATTTTCTGTGGAATCCCCGCCACAGCAGCCTATAATATGTTTGCCTCTGCCCTAAGGGCTATGGGAAACAGTAAAACACCGCTGACCGCAATGATCATCGCATCTGTGCTGAATGTCTCACTGGACATCCTTTTTGTGGCAGGCTTCGGATGGGGTGTGGCAGGAGCAGCAATCGCAACTGTGATCGCACAGAGCTTCTCCGCTGTTTACTGTTTCCTGATTTTACGCAGAATTGATATCGTTCATCTGACCAGAGCAGATTTTATGCCTGCCTCCGGCATGAATGCCCGCCTGATGAAGCTTGGTATTCCTGTTGTATTCCAGAATATCATCATCGGTGTGGGCGGTCTGGTAGTCCAGTATGTGATCAATGGCTACGGTTTCCTTTTTGTGGCAGGATTTACAGCTACAAACAAGCTTTATGGTCTGTTGGAAATGGCAGCTATTTCCTATGGATATGCCATCGTTACTTATGTAGGTCAGAATCTGGGAGCCGGAAAGATTGACAGGATCAGGAAAGGTGTCCGCAGCAGTATGCTGCTTTCCCTGCTTACCTCACTGATCATTTCTGCTGCCATGTTTTTATTTGGAAAAAATATTCTCTCACTTTTCATCTCAGGTGAACCGCAGCAGACACAGCAGGTACTGGCAATTGCTTTTAAATACCTTTCTATTATGGCTGCCATGCTCTGGGTTTTGTACTTCCTGTACGTGTACAGATCTGCACTTCAGGGGCTGGGAGATACCTTAATGCCTATGGTAAGTGGTATGGCTGAATTTGTCATGCGTATCAGTGCTGCACTGATTCTTCCCCATTTTATCGGACAGGACGGTATTTTCTTTGCAGAGATTGCAGCATGGAGCGGAGCCACTGTGATCTTATGCATCAGCTATTATGTACGGATGCATAAATATCATTAAAACAAAACAGGCACATAGTCCCGGATATCCGGTATATGTGCCTGTTTTTTGTCTATAGCAATTCCAGAAAATAATGCAATCAAGACAGTTCAGCAGAGTGCGAAGGACAAGGAAGGTATCTGTTCACTTTTCCGATTCCGGTAACTTCTATTCCTTAGTCCTCAGAACCTGATTCAGCGTTTTAAGCAGTTCCGGAACCTTAATCGGTTTCGGTAGGTGTCCGTTCATTCCTGCTTCAAAAGCTTTCTCGCGGTCTTCCTCAAAGGCATTGGCTGTCATTGCAACGATCGGGATCCTTGCCGCATCCGGCTTATTCAGGGCACGGATCTGTCTGGTTGCCTCATATCCGTCCATCTTCGGCATCTGGATATCCATCAGGATCAGATCATACTGATGGTATTTATCTGTATTCTTCATCTTTTCTACAGCAACGGTTCCATCTTCTGCCACCTCAACCACAAATCCGGCTTCCTCCAGGATTGTCACTGCGATTTCCTGATTCAGTTCGTTGTCTTCGACAAGCAGAAGTCTCTTTCCTGCAAACTGTATCTTCTGTTCTTTTTTCGACGGTTCTTCCTGTGCACGGTAAGGTCTCGAAAGAATGTCCCGTAGTTCAGACATAAACAATGGTTTCTCGCAGAATGCGGTTACCCCGGCTTCTCTTGCCTCTGCTTCAATGTCCGTCCAGTCATAGGCTGTAAGGATAATGATCGGCTTTCCGTCCCCGATTACTCTTCGGATACGCCGCACGGTTTCAATTCCGTTCATATCAGGCATCAGCCAGTCAATGATATACGCGGAAAATTCATCCCCGATTTCCACCGCCTGTTTCGCACGGATTACGGCTTCTTTTCCGGAAACTGTCCATTCCGGGCGCATTCCGATCTCAGTCAACATATTGGAAATGTTCAGACAGGTATCTGTGTCATCGTCTGCCACAAGCGCACGTAAGCCCTGAAGCTGCTCGATTTTCTCATAAGTGACAGGATCTCCGCTGAGTTTAAAGGTAAGTGATACGATAAATTCAGAACCTTTTCCCTCCTCACTGTTTACTGTGACGGTTCCGCCCATCATGTCTACGATATTCTTGGTAATGGCCATTCCAAGTCCTGTTCCCTGAACACCGCTTACTGTGGAGGTTTCCTCTCTTGTAAAGGCTTCAAAAATATGCTCACGGAATTCTTCACTCATTCCGATTCCGGTATCGCGGATAATGAACTGATAATTGGCATAGCCATATGGTGCCTGATTGGTCTGCTTGATCCTGAGGCTGATGGTTCCACCGGTTTTATTAAATTTGATTCCATTGTTCAGAATGTTCAGCAGAATCTGGTTCAGTCTGAGTTTATCTGCAATAATGTCCTCGTCTTTGACATCGATCATATCAATCAGGAAATCAAGCTGTTTGGAAGCAATGTTCGGCTGAATGATCGTGCGGATATCGTGCATCAGATCCGGCAGATGCAGAGGTCTTTCTTCGATTTTGACTTTTCCGCTCTCGATCCTGCTCATGTCGAGTACATCATTGATAAGAGAAAGCAGATGTTCACTGGAAGTTGAAATTTTTCCCAGATATTCTTTTATTTTCTCTTTATTATCAATGTGGGAGGCTGCCAGAGAGGTAAAACCTATGATTGCATTCATCGGGGTACGGATGTCATGGGACATGTTGTTGAGGAATGTGGTCTTGGCATGGTTCGCATGCTGTGCAGTGATCAGTGCATTCTCAAGCTCTTTGTAATTCTTTTCCAGTTCCTTCTTGATTTCTTTTTCCTTACGGTACTGCTCTGTGAGATCATAGACGTAACTGAACCCGAGCACATCTCCTGTTTCCTCGTCCTCATACATGATGATGTGCTGTTCTGCAAGCATACAGTCCGCTAATGCATTGCCTGTCCAGTACTTATGTGCAATATGGTACTCTCCATTCTCAAAGTGCTGCAGCAGTCTGGGAATGCTCAGAAAATCTGCATATCCTTTCCTTTCTTCATCCGGCACTCTGAGCCCCCAGTATGCTGTTACATCTGAAAATGCTGCATTTTCCGGAAATCCCATCTGATCATTCAGATCCTGTCTCTCCCCCTCAACAGTACGGTAGATTCTTCCCGGAACACAGTTTCTGGTCAGATTAATGTTATAATAAACTTCAGCATTTGCTACAAATGCCTGCTCAAGAAGTGTTATTTTCCTGTTTAAAGTACTGATCGTTTTCTCAGTACTCCCTCTGCGGAAAGTTTCTTTTGTAATAGTTTCTTTGATATTCAGCTTTTCCGTGCCCCCCGTTTTCTCTTTCATATATATTTCCTCTTGTTTTATGGCTTAACGACATACTTATCTGTTTATTATACTGTTTCTGGAAATTCCGTGCAATACTTATCCTGTAATCAGCGTCAAATATTATGGCGCTTAAACGTAAAACAGGCTGCCTGCAGAATTAACTTCCGCAGCAGACTGTTCTGGTAATCTTTTTGTTGTGTTTTCTTTTATGAAATGATGAATCCGATAACGCTCAGCAGGGCAATGAATACAAAAACGCAGTCCGGATTTTCAGGAACCTGACGGAATTCTTACCAGCAGGTTCCTTCCGTCTTTTTCTACCATAGTTAAAACCGGAATATGTTTCTTTCTCAGCATATGAACGACCGGATATGCCGCAAATGTATGATTTCCTACATAGACTGCTTCCGGTTTATATTTGAGAATTTTTTTAACCTGTTCTTTTACGGCTGCTTTCCACTCCTGTTTCTCCATGGATACTTCACCGTAAATTCCCTGAATTTCCAGATCCGGAGCTGACGGAAAATCAATATGGACGATTTGGGCAGACTGTAATTTCGGCATCTGACTGAGAAGTGCATCTGCGTCCTCATCACCGCCAAAGTTTACGATCACTGGTTTCTCATGGAAGTCTGCAAGGCTGATCTCGCAGGCTTTTACAGCATCTTCCAGGGTTCCCGTTGTCATAAGGAAGCCGCCTTTGTGGCAGAATCCTGCGCTGGGTAAACCGGTTGCGGCAGCCAGTTCTTCGTTCTCCAGACCAAGCCATTCTACAGGGAAGCTGCATTTGTAGTTCAGGGAGTATTCTTTCTTCTGAGGCTGGATGCAGTATCCGCCTCTGTTCGATGGAAAAATTACAAATGCGATGTCTGTCTCTGACAGGCGTTTCTGGCATGGAACAAACTCAGGAAGAATCAGGATTCTGGCTTCCTCCTTCGACTTTTCACCGGAAAGGATGGCTTTCTGATGTTCTTCTAAAATTTCCTCTACGCGTTTGTCGGCGCGTTCGTTTCCAAGGTAACGTTCGAATTTGTTCTCGAGGATCATTCCTGCCACACTGACTGCCTGAAAAAATGCTTCATTATTTCCACCCTGGGCATCCCATGTTGGGTTGAAGTTTCCAATCAGAGTGGCAAGTTCATTTTTTTCACCTGTATTATCGTTGTTGTCTAATGGCTGCACAAAGGACTCATCGAATTTCTGTGCGAGCTCTTCACCAAGGATTTCTGTTCCCAGTTCCTCCCAAAGAAGTCCGAAAGCGGCATATGGAATGCCGTTTTCACGGATGCGGCTGTCTTTCTGATGGTGGTCGTATCTGCCTCTGCCGATATCAAATACAATTCCGTCAAAATCTTCCGGAACTTTGTTTCCTCTGATGATACGGATTTCCGGGTTTAAGTATAACAGCAGTGCTGATGAAAATACGTCGTCTGCGTGGAATTTTCCGCTATGGGTAAACGCTGTGGCATTATTTTGTTTTATCTGTTCTGATAGATTGCTCATGGATTGCTTCCTTTATTGTTCGATAAAGTGGATTCGTGTCTCATCAAAACGGTTCTGCTGTTCTCTTTCTTCTGCCGGATATCCCAGTGCAAACAAAGAAAAGACTTCCACATCTGCCGGAAGATGCAGCATATCGTGAACCAGATCCATACGATCCTGCATTGGTGCAATTCCGATCCAGACACCGCCAAGTCCCAGTGCATCCGTCTCAAGCCAGATATTCTCCATATCTGTGTTCTCCTCATGATTTGATTCCTTTTTTCTGTTTCCTATCTTAACATGAATTTTTTTATTGTTCCAGCAGTTTTTCACCGCAGGCGGAATCGATGATGAGGGTGTTGATAAAACCGCCACGAAGGGCTCCGGCGATTGGTTTGGCTTTGGCTTCGCCGTAGGCTATGCAGACTACATTTTTGCATTTTTCCAGATCATTGTAGGTGATTCCCATCATTCTGTCGTTCAAAGAGGTGTTAAGTTCTTTTCCGTTGATGTCGTAGAAATGTCCTCCGATATGACCAATAGCACCTTTACTCCCCAGCAGATGGAATGTGCTTTCCCCAAGGTAATTCTCCCAGGTTTTGTATTCGATGGAACCGACACTGGTAAGGATTACATCCGCATTCTGTGCCAGACTGAGGGCAGTTTTGATGGTGTCGTCCTGGATGAGGCTTTCTTTGAGTTCTTTGGTTTTAACAAAAAGTGGAGCGTAGATGTACTGATAAGTTCCGCCGTATGCGGAAGCAAGGTCTTTTGCCAGATCCATGGCATCCCGTTCCGGACGTTTCACGTTTGAGGCTCCCATAATTGGAACGACTGTGATTGGAATGTTTTTCTTATTGTTTGCATCAATGTATTTTACAATGTGGTAGAGGGTATTTCCCCAGGAAATTCCTACTACCATTTTTTCTTTTACAACGGAATCCAGATAATATGCGGAAACCTCCGACAGGCGGCTGGTAATCTGTTCTTTGCTGGTATCTCTTGAGGAAACGACTCTTACTGTTTTGACACCGTAAGTCTGCTGGATTTTATTCTCCAGATCCAGATCGCGTTCCCAGGGTTCTTTGATGGAAATTTCTACAATCCCGAGTTCTCTTGCTTCTTTCAGCATTCTGGAGATTTTTGATCTGGATGTGTACATTCTGTCTGCGATTTCATTCTGTGTCATTTCGGAATTGTAATATAAGTTTGCTACCGTAGCCAGAATGCTCCATTTCTCCTGAACGGTCATACACCTGTACGCACACCCAGGTCAACCGCAAGTTCTATGGATTTCTCTGCGATCTGCATTGCTTTCTTTCGGATTTCTTCGTCCGGGTTTCCCAGTGTGTATCTGTCTTCATTTTTCTTGTAAAGCAATGTCGCTTCTGCATTAAAATACAGGGTTATCCCTTCCATCAGGTTGTCGATGGCGCGCTGCACTTCTGCTGTCTGCTCAAAAAACTGCATCTGTTCATTGAGAAATTCACATACATCTTCTATTGTCTGAGTATTATTTGTGTTCTGATTCATACGTCTTCCCCGATTTTATTTTAAGTCCGTCATCTGATCAGTCATTCTGCCGCTTTGGCAGAATCCGGAATCTGTTTTTTACCGTTTAACACCACTTCCGTCAGTTCATCTCCCTGATAGCTGAGTTTCAGGGAAAAGAAAGGTGCATCTTCTCTGATCAACTTATTAAAAATGCGGTCTCCAGGCCACATGTTTAGGTCTCCCAGCTTTTCTTTTGGAATCCATTCCAGTTTGCCCTCATCACATTCTTTCTGAGTGCCGGTAAATTCATCCGAAGTATACAGGCACATATATTCGGTGCCATACCCTTCCTGTGTAAATGTGACAATTCCTCTGAATTTCCAGGAAATAAGCTGATAGCCGGTTTCCTCATAAACTTCCCGACAAAGGCATTCTTCCGGGCTTTCCCCCTCTTCGAAGTGCCCGCCTACACCGATCCATTTATTTTTATTTACGTCATGTTTCTTTGATATTCTGTGAAGCATAAGATAACTGCCGTCTTTTTCCAGATAGCAGTGTGTGGTTAATACACTTTTTGTTTTCTCTTGCATGGATTACCTCGTTTTTACTTCCGGTCTTTTATCTGAAAGCATTTTCTCTCCCATAACTGACCGTTTTTTATTTCTGTTCTGTTCGCAATATTGTATTAATTATAGCAAATGTATTTCGGTTATACCATAGTTCTTTATGTAAAATCTGCTGATCTGGTTCATCCGGCTCTGCAGCATGTTTCCTGACTGCCAGACTTATGCTGACCATACAAATCAAAAAACTCCGGAAAATCAGGGTTCTGCATTTCCTGACTTTCCGGAGACCGGTTCTGTTATTTCGTATTCTCTGCATTGGTACAGCAGAAATAAATATTCTCATGTAGACTGCACTTTGGATTAAATCCTGCGTGACAGTAAGGGCATCTGCCTTTTTTATATTCCTGAAGAGTTAGTTTCCTGCCACAGTTTCCACATAAGACAGGATAAGTTTCTTCCGGTGTTGTTGCAGCAAATGGATGATCCTCCAGTTCATCATGGCAGGAATAGCATGCATAATATTTTCTGCATTTCGCGCAGAGCAGTGCGGCTATGTCAAGCTGTGTGTGATAATGTGTGCACCGACCTGCTTTATCAAGTCCGATTCCGTGGATCTTTATGTTTTCCTGCTTTGGCAGTTTGTCTTTCGGCAGCCTGTTCTTTGAACGCTTTGAAGGATTACTGTTATCAGCGGTTTCCTGCATTGTTGATTCCTTTTCGAATCGGGATTGCGATCAGGACTGCAAGAACTGTGATCACAATGTCCTTTGGAATAAATGCTGTTAAGGAATATACTGCGATTGCCGGAATGCTCATGGAACCTCCGACAAAATGCCACTGTAAACCACCGATAGTCTCAACGATCAGAAGTCCGATCAGGGCAAATCCGATTGAGATTGCAAGGTTCTTTGTCTTGTTTTCTGTTTTCGGACGGATTCCGCAGAGCCAGGTCATAAATGGCCATGCCCAGATATATCCTCCGGTAACTCCTACAATACTGCTGATTCCGCCTGAGAAGTTAGCAAAGATCGGAAGTCCGATGGCACCTAACAGAACGTAAACCAGTGTTGCGGTAGTTCCAAGTCTGGAACCAAGGACTGCTCCTACAAGTGCTACGCCGAATACCTGAATAGTGATCGGTACACCTGTCGGCATTGGCAGTGAAATCTGTGATATTACTGCAAGAACTGCTGCAAACATTCCGACCAGTACCATTTCTCTGGTTGTGAATTTTCTTTCTGCGGCAGGGCTTTTTGCATAAGACTGACTCATAATAATACTCTCCTCTTTCCCTGTGATTGTTTGTTATGACTTTCTTTTTATATCATAATCGGGAAGAATTGTCAACCTTTATATATGTTACGGTTTACATTTATAATTGTAAACCATTCCTGATTTATTGCATTCTATTATCCACTAACAGATTACAAAAATCTGAGTTTATACACACATTCTGTATCTTATCTACGTCCCAGCTCCCAGAATGCCACTGCACTTGCTGCAGCTACATTCAATGAGTCTACACCGTGGGACATTGGTATTTTTACTGTATAATCGCAGTCTGCGATGGTCTGTGATGCGAGGCCGTCACCCTCGGTTCCGAGAATGACTGCCAGTTTTTCTTCTGACTGAAGTGCCTGATCATCGATTCCTACGGAGTCGTCACGCAGAGCCATTGCGGCTGTTTTGAATCCGAGTTTTCGCAAAGTCTGCATTCCATCCTGCGGCCAGACAGATTTTTTGTCAAAGTATGTCCATGGAATCTGGAATACGGTTCCCATGCTGACTCTGGCTGCGCGGCGATAGAGTGGGTCGCTGCATCCGCTGGTTAAAAGCACTGCATCCATATGGAGTGCTGCTGCCGAGCGGAAAATGGCTCCGATATTGGTCGGATTTACCACATTTTCAAGTATTGCTATCCTACTGGCATCTCTGCATATTTCTTCCACTGACAGAAGTTGATTTCTCCGCATTGCACAGAGCATTCCTCTTGTAAGTGCAAATCCTGTAAGCTGAACCAGAATCTCATATTCTGCGGTATAGACCGGAACTTCCGGAAAGTGCTTCAGCAGTTCCTTTGCTTCCCCTTCCAGATCTCTGTGTTCTACCAGAAAAGAGATTGGCTGGTATCCTGCATTCAGGGCTCGTTCAATTACTTTCGGGCTCTCTGCAATGAAGATTCCCGGTTCCGGTTCATAGTATCTTAAAAGCTGCACTTCGGATGTTCTGGCATATACATCCAGTTCCGGCGCAGTGAAATCTTTTATTTCGTTCCACATAAATAATAAAACCTCCAAACTGAGTAATCTTATCTTACATCAGTTTGGAGGTTTGTACAAGAATTCCTTTTAAGCAGGCATTCACAGTTAAACCGGGGAACTTCCCTGATTTATAGCAATCCTCGTAAATAATGCATTTAAGACAGTTCAGCAGAGGGTGGGGGCTTGCCCTTTATTGCATGATTTTATCATTATCTTCTACAGGAAGTATAAGCCTTAAACATTGCTTTAAGTCAAGAAGAAAACACTTTACAGATTTGTCCACCACTTTGCAGTATAATCCGCAATAAATTTACAATGCTGATGATAAAAATAATTTTGTATCGTCTCTCAGGAAATCTTTACAAATAGAGAAAAAGAAACTTCTGTTTCTCAGTTCGGAAATGAAGAAGTTTCTTTTCACGTAAGGTTTCATATCATTTTTATCTCATGTTTTATGTAAGGTTTTTAATCCATTTATACTTCTTATAATGCTTATAAACCACCGGCAGTTTAATGATCTCGTCCAGATTGAGTACAAAGTAGACAACCATAACCGGCAGTTTCAGGATAAATGCGCAGATGCATCCCAGAGGAACAATGATACACCACAGAGTTACAGAATCACACAGCATTCCAAATTTGGAGTCTCCGCCTGCTGCGAAGATTCCTCCTATTGTCATACAGTTTACTGATTTTCCTGCGATGTAATAGGAAGAGATCAGCAGCATTTTTTGCAGATATCCGCGGGCTGTCGGGGTGAGATCTACCATTTTTGTGATAAATGGGGATAAGGCGATCAGGACAAGGCCTGATACAATTCCTGCAATAATCGCAGTTCTGGTAAGTGTCCCGCCTGCCTCTTTTGCTTCCTGCAGGCGGTCTGCACCAAGACGGTTTCCCACTATGATACTGCCTGCATTTCCAAGTCCGAGGCAGAAGCATACAACAAGATTTTTGGAAATATTCGCTATTCCATTGGCGGCAACGGCATCCGTTCCCAGATGTCCCATGATCACAGAATACATGGAAAAACCTATTCCCCATGCAAGATTATTGATCAGTAACGGAACGGCTTTCTGCCAGAAACGGCCAAATAACTTTTTCTCACAGCTTCTGAGACTGAATTTCACAGCTCTGATCCTGCACAATACATAACCAACACTCCACAGGAACTGCACAACTGTTGCAAGTACGGTTGCCAGTGCAGCACCTTTAATCCCCATCTTCGGGAAGCCGGACAGGCCAAAAATGAAAACAGCATTCAATGCGATATTGAGAATTACCATAACCCCATTGATCAGGGTACTCATATTTACTGCACCACAGTTCTTCATGATTGCCAGGAAAGTCTGTGCAATTCCCGAAAACACATAGGAAATGCCGATGACTCTTAAATACTCACTTCCCAGAACGATCAGAGTTTCCTCATTTGTCAGGATTCTCATGAGCTGTTCCGGAAAGAAAAGGGTTCCTGCCAGAAATACTACTGCAATACATCCACAAATCTTTGTCACAAGGCTGAACACCTGGGAAATACCTGTGTAATCCCCTTTTCCATAATATTGTGCCACAAACATATTCTCGCCTGCCATAAATGCAAACATAAACAGATTAAATACAAAAGTAACCTGTGTGGCCAGTGATACAGCTGACATGGCATCCTGGCTTAACTTTCCCAGCATGATCGCATCACATGCTCCGACCAGGGCTGTCATGAACTGCTGAAGTGCGATTGGAAGTGCCAGCCTGACTATTTCTTTTCGTAAACTTCGTTTACGCTCATCCATTATCTTTTTTGCTCCTGTATAAAATATTAATGATACTCATCAGTCAATTTTCAGAATCATATTCAGGATTCTTCTTGCGCTGAGACGGATCTCTCCTTCGGTAATAAAGCCTTTTTCGTATGCTTCTTTTATGCGTTCCGGATATCCTGCTGCCATCTTGATATCGTTTCCTGCCTTTGTTTCGCGATAGTGTTCTCCGAATGTCCACCAGTCTGTTGTAACCATTCCGTCGAATCCCCATTCATCCCGGAGAATACCTGTCAGGAGTTCTTTGTTCTCTGAGGCGTGGATGCCGTTGATCAGGTTATAGGAGGACATAATTGTATATGGATGAGCCTCTTTTACAATGATCTCAAACTGTTTCAGATAAATCTCACGGAGTGCTCTCTCTGATACTCTGGAATCAGAATCCTTACGGTTTGTCTCCTTATTATTGGCTGCAAAATGCTTCACACTTGCTCCGATATGCTGAGACTGGATGCCTCTTACCATAGCTGCCCCTGTCTTTCCTGCAAGGTACGGATCTTCAGAATAATACTCAAAGTTACGGCCACAGAGCGGGCTTCTGTGAATGTTGCAGGCAGGAGTAAGCCAGATACTGATATTATTTTCTTTTACTTCTTCTGCTCCTGCTTTACCAACTTTCTCTACCAGTTCTTCATCCCAGGTGCTGGCAAGAAGTGTGGCACATGGCCAGGCAGTTGTGTTCACTCCGCATTTCGGAAGAATACGAAGTCCGGCTGGTCCGTCTGCAGTCATCACATTCGGGACTCCGTATTCCGGAAGATTTCCCATTCCAAATGTATTGGCACATCCTGTGTTTGGCTGTCCGCCAAGGAGATTGATACAGTCATCCAATGTCAGGATATCCATAAACTCATCCAATGTCATTTTACCATCTGCTACATCAGAGAAGCGAACTCCCTTGGAATCAAGAAAATCAAGAAAGTCTATTCCTTTTTGTCCTCTTGTATCAGGGCATGGAAGACCGATGGCATATTTATCCTGTCTCGGAAGTCCTTCTTCTTCCACATATTCACGCTGTGGAAGTTCCTCATAAGAACCGTCCGCAAGCATACGTTTCTGAAGATGATATGGTGCTGCCTTCCGGCTTAACTGCTCAGTTACTGTGTCTTCTTTTACTACATATGTAAAGTCGATCTTCGCTGCATCTCTTACATTTGTACCGATATAGATCGCATATTCTCCTGCCTCCAGAACATAGGCTGATCTGCATACTTTACCCAGATCATCGTAGGATGCCATCTGATTCACAGGAATTTTCAGGGTAAGAATCTGTCGTTCACCCGGCTGAAGAATGCTGGTCTTTTTGAATGCTCCCAGCACTTTCGCAGGCTTTCCGAGTTTACCCTGTGGTGCTCCGTAATAAAGCTGGACAACTTCTTTTCCTGCTGTTTTTCCTGTATTGGTTACTTCAGTAAGAACCGTGATCACACCGTTTTCTTCGGAAGCACCAGTCATCTTCCAGTCGAAGTCTGTATAGGAAAGTCCAAACCCAAACGGATAATTTACTCTTTCCGCTGCACCCGGAATTGTTTCAAAGTAACGGTATCCCACATAGATATCTTCTGTGTAATCTACATAGAATGCAGACTCATGGAAGTTTGCTGTGGATGGATAATCTTCCAGATCTTTTGCATAAGTATCGGATAATTTACCGGATGGATTAACATCACCACAAAGTATATCTGCTGTTGCAAGACCACCTTCCATACCGCCCTGCCATGCCATCAGTACTGACTGGATCTCATCACAGTCTCTGAACCATTTCGTGTCCACGATACCGCCAACATTCATCACTACGATTACATGTGGGAATGCTTTCTTTACTTTCTCTACCATGGCATTCTCTGCATTTGTCAGGCAGAAATCACCGTTTTCAAAAATCTTCGCTGACAACTCGGAGTTTCTTTTTTCCTCTCCGTCAAGAACGTATCCATCCTGTGCTGCTTCACATTTTCTGTCCCATCCTTCGCCTGAAAAACGGCAAATGGTAATTACTGCAGTATCTGTATATTCTCGCGCTTCATTCAGAAGTTCATCCGGGAGCTCCGGCTCAACTGTCATACCTGGTACTGCACCATCTGCGTATTGTTTCTGAATATCTTTTTCATAATATTTCGCAAGTTTATCGAAAACTTCTACTTTTCCCTCATCCTCTTTAATCTTCATGCCCTCATAAAGATTACGGATATATTCTACAGTTACATCGCCACTTCCTCCGCCGCCTTTTACGTAGTCTACAGTACCCTTACCAAAGAGTGCGACTTTCGTCCCTCTCCGAATCGGAAGTGCATTTTTCTCATTTTTCAGAAGGACCATTCCCTCTCCTGCTGCCATTCTGGAAAGTGCAATGTGTTCTTTACTTCCTGTAACTCTCCGTCCATCTTCTCCCAGCGGAAGCACAGGCTGGAAGAAGCTTCTCTGCCATTTTGCCATTATCTTAATTCTCCTTTAATTCTCCTTAGTCAAGCAGATAAAATCATCCGCTTCGCTACTTGCTTGATTTGGTTAAAGTTCTTCCTTCAAAAATGCAAAAGGTTCTTCATCCTGAAGGAAATGCATAAGCTGATATGCACACATGATCGCTACATTTTCCTCTTTCAGGATTCTCTTTACTTCTTCTCTGTCAGCAAGCACAACTTCGATTTCTTCGGAATCCTCCTGTGCCGCTTTACTGATCTCACCTTCCGCGTAACCGTAAACAGTTGCGCAGGATTCATCTGTCATGCCAACCGTTGTGAAATAAGGTTTCTCAAATGCAGGATCTACTTTCAGCGGTGTGAATTTCAGTCCTGTTTCCTCGTACATTTCTCTTACTGCACCCTCATGGAATTCTTCGTTCGGTTCTACCAGACCTGCCGGAAATTCATAGATGTATCCGCCGATTGCATATCTGTACTGCCGCACCAATACAACCCTGTCTTTTTTCTCTCCGTAAAGACTGTAAATGATCACGCCATCAGGAGTGTTTTTACCTGTTTTTATCTTTAATTCGTTAATACTCTTCGCACGTGATGCCACGAAATATGACACAGGAGTGTTGTGAATGCTTGTTGCATTTAAATGGTACAAATTTAAAAATTTACAATCTGTCAGTTTTTCAATATTGTGTATCTGTCCCATAATGGATACTTCCTTTCGCTTTCTATACCTTCGCTGATTATTACAGCCAATTTTCTTCTATCTCTGTTTTTAGTTCGCAAAACATCTGATAAAACTCTTCTTTTGCATCAGCTATAATTCCTAACGCAATTTTCTGATTGTAAGAATGTGTAACATTATTTCTTGCCTGCAATGCACGAAGCCACTGCTCCTCATCTCTTATCATCCCGGCTTTATAGGCAGTCTTCAGAATGATTTTCGGTGAACCTGTTGCTCCCTCTGCATATCCATGAATCTCCAGTATTTCTTTCATCATTTTCCATGACTGCTCAAAACAAATTTCATACAATCCTACGAGTCCGGTAATCACTACATTATCATATGGTTCTTCATAATTATAAATATCTTTCATGTTAGACAGTGCATTGCAGAAATTCTCATATTTTCTCATACAAAATCCTCCCTTCCTTCTCTATAGATTCTCTTAATTCATCCTGCATGTCACGATCAAGATTTACAATATCATACTCCAGAAGAGTACTTGTCTCTTCATCCACATCTAACGCAAACCTTGCAAAATCTCCTCCTGTGACTGCAATATCTATATCACTTGTTCTTCTGAAATCCCCTCTTGCTCTCGAACCAAAAAGAATTACTTTTTCAATATCATATTTTTGCGCAAGGTTTCGGATTTCTTCTATAACTTCCGGTCTGATTCCTGTATCATTCATTTTATAAACCTCACATTCCGATGTTTATATCGTCTGTTTTATCTTACCATATTATCGTATCTTTTTTAAGTCTGTCTGACAATTTCCGTAATTATTTTTTACACATAAAAAGAAGAACAGCCGCAGATTTTTCATCATACGGCTGTTCTTCTTTTTTATTTATTGTACTGCCAATTTATTTATTCTTTATCAGATATAAAATCAATCTCCCTTGAGAACTACACGGATTCTCTTATAGATCAGAAATACGATCAGGGATGTCAGAGCATATTTGAATATGTTGAATGGGAAAATGATCATTGCTGCAAATGTAAGAAGATTATTTACAGAACTGTGTACTGCACTTCCCATTTCGATAAATGCTTCTACCGGCATTCCAAAAGCCTTTCCGTATGCCGGAAGTAACACGAATGCATTGATAAAGCATGCAACTACTGCTGTAAGTACGGTTCCAACTGCCATTCCGATCACTGCATGTTTTCTGCTCTTAACAGATTTGTAACGGTAGATCAGACCTGCCGGAACTGCAAATGTACATCCAAAGATGAAGTTTGCCACATCGCCTACACCTGCTGTCATAGAGCCCTTTGTTACCAGATGCACAAGAATCTTCACCAGCTCGATCAGTACACCTGCGATCGGTCCCATTGCAAATGAGCCAACCAGTACCGGGATTTCTGAAAAATCCAGCTGATAAAAAGTCGGTGCCAGGAAAGGAAGCGGAAACTCCAGATTCATTAAAATTCCTGCGATAGCGCCAAGCATGGCTATCTGTGTGATAGTCCTCGTCTTACTTCTTGCCATCACATTTCCATTTCTTAATACCTGTTCACTCATACTGTTTCTCTCCTTTGAAATTATTCTTTGTTTAAAAGAAAATTCCACAAGCTTTTTATATAATGAAGATTTTCTTCAACAT
>OODU01001271.1_pt1 | contig 25224 bp, 25 predicted proteins | sample 1671171 | NCBI WGS metagenome assembly OODU01 (sample SAMN06348129, study PRJEB24527) | human gut metagenome | biome: human gut; feature: ankylosing spondylitis patient; material: feces | host: Homo sapiens | place: China | collected 2015-10
TATACCCTTTTTCAGTCTCACAAATTTTGTGGGACTTTTTTCGTTTCAGCTATTGACTTTTGTTTGCAGGACTCCAAGGGTGAAGTAAATGCTCAGCAGCCTTTCCAGCGCCTCCGGCGTGTCGGCGTCCTCGGTTTCCGCCGGATGCGCGGCAGCAAACAGGTGCACGCTCTCCGGGTGCCGCCGCACCACCACGCCGCCGCCCTTGCCCTCGGGCAGATGCAGCAGCGCGTCAAAATACGCGCGCCCGAACAGCACGGGACTGCCGGGGACGGCGGGCGCACCGGCTTCCTTCCGGGCCAGACGGTAAATCGTCCGCTCCTTTTCCGGCGTTTCCAGAAACGCGCCGCACAGCCCATCCACCGTTTCCCGGCGCAGCAGCGGCTGGTCGCCCGGCGTAAACAGACAGCCGCAGAGCTCGGGAGTTTCGCGCAGCAGGGCGTCAAGACCCAGACGCACGGTGTCGCTCCGGTGGGGAAGGGTGTGCAGCAGCACGGGTACGCCCAGAGAAACGCACAGCCTGTGGACATCTTCCGAGCGCGTGACGACGATGCGCGGCGAAATGCCCTCGGTCGCGCGGAGCACTCGGCACAGCATCGGCTCGCCGCCGAAATCCGCGAGCAGCTTGTTCGAGCCGAACCGCCGCGCCAGTCCCGAGGCCATGATGACCGCGCCGACCGTCTCAGACTTCATCGGGAAAGTGCCGCGCAAAGCGCTCTCTGTCCGCATGCACGCATTCCTCCCGGTAGTTTTCGTATTTCGCCATAAACGCCTTCGCCTCCTCGGTCAGGACGCTGCCGCCGCCGCCCCGTCCGCCGATCTGCCGCCGCGTCAGCGCAAAGCCGAGCACGCTCTCCGCGTGCCGCAGCAGATGCAGCGCCTTGGTGTACGCCATGCCCATCGTCTGCGCCGCCGAGCGCAGCGAACCCGTCTGCTCGACCAGATGCAGCAGCCGCAGCGGCCCGTCCCCGAAAAACCGCTCGCCTTTTTCGTCATACAGATATACCCGGATCACCGGACGCATATTTCTCCCTCCCGCACAGAAAAAAACTCGTTGTATATTCATATTGATAACGACATTATACCAGAAAGTATGGTAAAATAAAAGACAGAACAGACACCTTGGGCGCACCGCCGCCCTGATGCAGAGAGGATATTACACAAATGATCACGATACGGGAATATAAAAGGGTTCAGTCGCTCGAAGAAGCGTATGAACTGAACCAGAAAAAATCGAACCGCGTTATTGGCGGCATGATCTGGCTCAAGATGGAAACGCTGAACGTCGGCACGGCGATCGACCTGTCCGGTCTGGGTCTGGACACGGTCGAGGAGACCGAAACCGAGTTCCGCATCGGCGCAATGACCACGCTGCGCACGCTCGAAACCCACGAGGGGCTCGCCGCCTACACCGGCGGCGCCCTGCGCGAAAGCGTCCGCCACATCGTCGGCGTGCAGCTGCGCAACCTTGCGACCCTCGGCGGCAGCCTGTACAGCCGCTTCGGCTTTTCCGATGTGCTGACGATGTTCCTGGCGCTCGATGCGTCGGTCGAGCTCTTTAAGGGCGGCGTTCTGCCGCTTTCCGAGTACGCCGAAATGAAGAAGGACCGCGACATTCTCGTGCGCGTTATCGTGCAGAAAAAGGCGGGCGTGCGCTTCGACTACCGCTCGGTGCGCCCGACAAAGACCGACCTGCCGTCGCTTACCTGCGCGTCCGTGCGCGAGGGGGACGTTTACCGATTCGCTGTCGGCTCGCGCCCGGCTCGTGCTCGGCTGTTTACCCCGGAAAAGGGCACGCCCGAGCAGATGGCGGCACAGGTGCAGAGCGAAATCGCGCTTGGCTCGAATATGCGCGGCAGCGAGGCTTATCGCCGCAGACTTGTCGGCACGCTCGTCCGCCGCGCGGCGGAAGCACTGGAAACCACGGCGGAGTAAAGGAAGAACTATGCTTATCACGATAAACTTAAACGGAAAGAAAATCGTCGATGACGTTGCGCCGGATACGCTGCTCATCGACTTCGTGCGCGCCCACGGCTGCAAGAGCGTCAAGCGCGGCTGCGAGACCGCAAACTGCGGCCTCTGCACGGTATTCATGGACGGCACGCCCATCCTGTCCTGCTCGATGCTGGTCGCCCGCGCGGACGGCCACAGCATCACGACTCTGGAGGGCCTTCAGGACGAGGCGGCGGAGTTCGGCGCGTTTATTGCCGACCAGGGCGCGGAGCAGTGCGGCTTCTGCAACCCCGGCTTCATCATGAACGCGCTCGCGCTCTTCCGCGAGAAGGAGTACCCGAGCGAGGACGAAATCAAGGAATACCTCGCCGGAAATCTGTGCCGCTGCACCGGCTACGAGGGTCAGCTGCGCGGCATTCAGGCGTTTCTCGCATGGAAAAAGCAGAAAGAGGAGGGCAGGGCATGAAGGTCGTAAACAAACCGCTTCGCAAAAAGGACGCGATGCAGCTCGTCACCGGTCAGCCGGTCTACATGGACGACGTGATACCGGAAAACTGCCTGTGCGTTAAGCTCCTGCGCTCGCCCCACGCGAACGCCATCGTTGAGAGCATCAACACCGCTGCGGCGATGAAGGTGCCCGGCATGGAGCGCATTTTCACATGGGAGGATGTGCCGCAGGACGGCCGCCGCTATACGCAGGCCGGTCAGACCTACCCCGAGGCGAGTCCCTATGACCGTCTGGTCATCGACCGCCACGTGCGCTTTGTCGGCGACGTCGTCGCCATTGTTGCGGGCGAGGACGAGAAGTGCGTGGAAAAGGCGATGCGCCTCATCAAGGTCAAGTACAAGGTGCTTGAGCCGCTGCTCGACTTCACCAAGGCCAAGGACAACCCCATCCTCGTCCATCCCGAGGACAACTGGGAGAGCCTGTCGCCGGTCGGCGCGGATAATAAGCGCAACCTGTGCGCACACGATGAGTGCGGCAACGGCGACATCGACGCGGTGCTTGCGGACTGCGACATCGTAATCGACCACGTGTACCACACCCGCGCCTGCCAGCAGGCGATGATGGAAACCTTCCGCACCTATTGCAGCATCGACCCCTACGGCCGACTGAACGTATTAAGCTCGACCCAGATCGTTTTCCACACGCGCCGCATTATCGCGAACGCGCTGCATATCCCGAAAAGCATGATCCGTGTGACCAAGCCGCGTATCGGCGGCGGTTTCGGCGCAAAGCAGACCGCTGTCAGCGCGGTTTACCCGGCGTTCGTCACCTGGATGACGAAAAAACCGTCCAAAATCATCTTCAGCCGCGTCGAGAGCCAGACCGCGTCCTCGCCGCGCCATGAGATGCAGATGCACGTGCGCCTCGGCGCGACCAAGGACGGCATCGTGCGCGGCATCGACCTGTATACGCTCTCGAACACGGGCGCTTACGGCGAGCACGGCCCGACAACGGTCGGCCTGTCTGGCCACAAGTCCATTCCGCTTTACGGCAAGGCGGAGGCGTTCCGCTTCACGAGCGACGTCGTTTATACCAACATCATGTCCGCTGGCGCGTACCGCGGCTACGGCGCAACGCAGGGCCTTTTCGCGGTCGAGAGCGCGGTGAACGAGCTGGCCGCGAAGCTCGGCATGGACCCGTTCGACATCCGCGAGAAAAATATCGTCAAGGAGGGCGACGTCATGCCGGCCTACTACGGTCAGGTCAACACGAGCTGTGCGCTCGACCGCTGCCTTGCCCGCGTGCGCGAGATGATCGACTGGGATAATAAATATCCGGTGCGCGACATGGGAGGCGGCAAGGTCCGCGCGGTCGGCATGGGCATGGCGATGCAGGGCTCGGGCATCACGAATGTGGACGTCGGCTCGGCGTCGCTGACACTCAACGACTTCGGCTTCTATACGCTGCGTATTGCGGCGGCCGACATGGGCACCGGCTGCGACACCACGCTCGCGCAGATTGCGGCGGAGGTGCTCGACTGTCCGCTCGACAAGGTAATCACCCTCGGCGCGGATACGGATTCCTCGCCGTATGACTCCGGCTCTTACGCTTCGAGCACGACCTACGTCACCGGCAAGGCGACCGAGAAGTGTGCGCTCGAGCTGCGCGGCAAAATCATAGCGTTCGGCGCGGAAATGCTCGGCGTGACCGCGGAGGACGTTTCGTTTGACGGCGCGTGCGTGCGTGTGGAGAGCGGCGAGCAGGCAGGGAAGAGCGTGACGCTCGAAGAAATCGGCGCTGCGACGCAGGTAAACAACCATCACGCCCTTGAAGCAACGGTTTCACACTCCTCGGAGATTTCGCCCCCGCCGTATATGGTCGGCGCGGCGGAAATCGAGCTTGATAAGGAAACCGGCGAGATTTCGGTCATCGACTACGCGGCGGCGGTGGACTGCGGCACGCCCATCAACCCCAACCTGACCCGCGTGCAGGCCGAGGGCGGTCTGCTTCAGGGCATCGGCATGGCGCTGACCGAGAACGTCACCTATAACGAAAAGGGCATTCTGGCGGAAAATTCCTTCCTCCAGTACAAAATCCCGGCGCGTGTGGACATCGGACACATCCGCGTGGACTTCGAGTGCAGCTATGAGGGCGCAGGCCCGTTCGGCGCGAAGTCGATCGGCGAGGTCGTTATCAATACGCCGCTTCCGGCGATTGCGGACGCGGTGTATAACGCCACCGGCAAGCGGTTCTATGAACTGCCGATTACCCCCGAAATGGTAGTAATGGGGGAGTAAAAACAGCCTTCCGAGGCTGAGCGGCAGCGTTTCCGCCGTTCCTGCAACGTCAGTTGCAGAAGGTGAGAAAATCCCCAATCAGGAAACCATTCTGTATGCACCAATTTTCTGGAACGCACCGTAGGGCGGGCTGCCCTACGGAGCACTCCGGAAAGAAAACGTCAATTCGAGGGAACGGCCGGGTGAGGGCAGGAGGTGAATTGCGGCACAGCCGCAAGAGAAGCCACTCTGGAGTGCCCGGCCCTACGGGAGCCACCCCCAAACGGCGGAAACGTTTCTCTGTGCAGAGAATAAACATTTTTTAAGAAAAAAAGCACCGACCACGGTAAAATGGTCGGTGCTTTCGTGTTATCTGTGAACTTTTTCAGCGGAAAATCAGTCGAAGATCCACTCTTCGGCCTTTTCCTCGCCGCAGTACTTCTTGAGGGTCTCGCGGATTGCGCGCGGGCCGCGGTTGAGCTCGTTGAACATACGGACAACGGTCTCGCCGACGCCGATCTCAAACAGGTTGACGCCGAAGTAGTAGCGGTTTGCGAGCAGCGGATACAGCTGTGCCTCCGGGCACTCATCGCCGAGTTTCGGGTTGCCCATCAGGCTGCGGACGTGCTCGATGTTCGGGTCCGGGCTAAGCTCGAAAGCGTCGCCGCGGTCGTCCACGCCGACAAGGTAGCGCAGCCAGCCGGCGAGTACGAGCGGGATATAAACCAGCTTGGTCGCGCGGTGTGCGGGCAGCATGGAGTTGTAGTAAGCGTAAAGAGTCGTGCCGAAGCGCGGCGCGATCTTACGGGAGGTATCGGTCGCGGTACGCTGCGGGGAGTCCTGAAGGAACGGGTTCGGGTAACGCTCGCCCAGAACCTCGTGCAGGAATGCCTCGGGGTCGATAACGCCGGGGTCTGCGACCATCGGCATGGCCTCGTTCTCGCTCAGGCGGGTGATGAGATTGACAAGCTCCTTGTCCTTCATCTCTGCGCTGACCTGCGTGTAGCCGAGCAGGCAGCCGTAGATGCCGAGCGCGGTATCCATCGGGTTCATGCAGGTCGCGACCTTCATCTGCGCGGACTTCTCAACGATGTCGCGGCGGGTGATGATAACGCCGCACTGCTCCAGCGGCGGGTGGCCGTTCGGGAACGCATTCTCGATGAGCAGGTAGTGCGGATTTTCCGAGTTGACGTAAATCGCGCCGACCGTGCCCTTGGCGGTGACGAACGGCTGCGCGCCCTCGACGCCGTCCTCGGTGAGCGCCTTAGCGATGCGCTCGTCCGGATGCGGGGTGATCTTGTCGATCATGGACAGCGGATAGGTGTTTTTCTTGATGAGGGCAAAATACTCGTCCTCGGTGATAAAGCCGCGGTTCATCCAGCTCTGGGTCATGTAGCGCATGGCGCGTTCCAGACGAACGCCGTTATCCGAGCAGTTGTCGAGAGAAACGAGCGCGAGCGGCGAAAGACCTGCGCGGACGCGGCCGAGGCAGAGAGCCGCGAGCTTGCCGAAGAAGGAGCGGCAGGACTCCGGGCCGTTTTCCATGTCGGCCTTGTAGTCGGGCAGGAAATCGTGCGCGTCGTTCTGGATGGCGTAGCCCTTTTCGGTGAGGGTAAAGGTGACCATCTGGAGCGAGGGAGCCGCGAAAACTTCCTTGAGGCGTGCGCCGTCCTCGCTGAGCTTGAGGCTCTCGGTGACGGAGGCAACGATCTCCTTGTTGATGGTGCCGTTGGAGTAGAGCGTAACGGACAGGGACAGGTGGTCGCAGTCGCGGTAGCAGCGGTCGATCAGCTCTTCGTCGTAGCCGTCGCAGCAGATGATGCCGGTATCGGTCAGACCTGCGGTCAGCAGACGCTGCGCCAGAACGGCAGGGAAAGCGCGGAACAGGTTGCCTGCACCGAAATGCAGCCAGGTCGGAGCCTTGTGCGTAGCCTCGCGCACGGCGTCGATGTCGTACTGCGGCAGACGGTAACCCTTCCAGGACGCGTTATGTTTGATACTTTCTTTTGTCAGTTTCATAAAAGCGGTCACATCCTTTCAGTGAACGGAGCAGAGCGCGCGCTGACGGAAAAGACGGTTCTTTTCCGAAAAAACGGGCGGCAGTCGCGCCGTTCTTCTCCTATCATATATAGTATACCAAAAAAACTGACGCTTGCATAGAACAATTTCGTCAAATTCACAGGAGAGGGAAAAATAAAAGCAGCGGAAGGCGAAAAACTGTCCGGGCACCACCCGCCGCTGCCCTCCGAGGGAGAGCATAAAATCTCCCGCCGTTCCTGCAACGCAAGTTGCAGCAGGCGAAAAGCGCCCCATCCACAGCACCACATCAGAAGCACCGGTTTGAACGATATGCACCGATTTACAGCGGCCGGGTGAGGGCACCCGGCCCTACGGGAGCAGTCCAGACAAATCGTGCAAGCCGTTACACGGCGGGATGAGGTCATCCCGCCCTACGGGAGCCGCCCAGACAAATCAGACGTTCTATCCGCCCTGAACTCGCTGCCGCGCACTGATATGCGCGGAAAGACGCGCGCCGCCGGAACGGCAAGCCAACCCCAAACGGCGTAAAAGAGCCTTCGGTGATAACGTGGTTTTAATTGCGTTCCCCGCTTTTTAGCCGCGAAGCTCCGCTGAGCGGCAGACCGGAAGGTCAGGGGGAGTCGCAAGAGGGGGTATAGCGCTCACTTAATCCGCGCACGGCGCGGGAATAAGGTTTAGTGGGCTACGGCCGAAACCGGGACGCAAGTCCAGGTGTCCTGTACCCCCTTTTGCAAGCCCCGGCTGCCGCCCGGCAGCAACCCTCCCGCCGCCGAAGGCGGCAAAAAAGGCGCTTTCCCTCCGAGGGAAAATAAAAAGCCGCCCGGGGAGCGGGCGGTTTGAAAAAACGATATTTACCGGGCGGAGCCGGATGCGACCTGTTCGGAAACCGTTCCCGGCAGGGCATTGTAAATGCGGCAGACAAGACGCATCACGACGTAGGTCAGAACGATCTCAATCGGCAGAAGAATGAGATTCTTCGGCACGCGCGTGACGAGCAGCAGGCTCATCGCCTTGCCGCCGGTAACGGTCAGCCAGAGCGTGTTGAGGCCGATGTTGCAGAACAGGTTGATGCAGGCCTTCGCGCCGATGGCACGCCATACCGTTACCTTACGCGGATACAGCCACAGACCCCAGATGAGGCCGCCGACCACGGCGGTCAGCGTGTAGCCGGGAAAATACGCGCCCATGGACAGATTGCCCGCGAAATAGCCGAGCACGTCCGTGCACACACCGGCCATCATGCCGACGACCGGACCGAACAGCATGCCGATGGATGCGTTGCACAGAAAGCCGAAGCCGATGCGCAGGTTGGGCGGCAGCTTGATGGTCAGACCCAGCAGGTCAAGGGTGATGTTGATGGCGATGAGCAGGGCGGTCACGGCAAGACAGCGCGTGCTTTTCAGCTCACGCAGCGAGCGGACGAAGATATTCTGCTTTTTTTGCATAGAAAAAGACACCTCCATAATCAATTCATCTGTTGCCACAGCGATTTAGGAGATGCCTAAACAGTTGCAGCAGCGGGATGCGGCTGCTGCACCGCAGGGGACGAAGTCCCTTTCGTCCACCGAACAACTCCCCGTTTCGGCGGCACTTGACGCGCAACAGTCTACTCTGCTTTTTCTGTTCTAATTGTATCATGGAAAAGCCGCTTGTCAAGGGAAAATTGTACAATATTTGAAAGAGGATTTTGTGCAAATATTTTTCGGATATGCTATAATGGATACATGGAACGATACAGACTTTTCGACAGTCTGTGGATAAACGCCGGGGAAAATCTTCTCGGCATGGAGGAATCACGAGTGAAAAAAATAAGGGGACAGATGTCCGAGTCGCTTGTGCTCGGGCTGCTGCTTGCGGTGGCAGGCGGCTTTTTTGATGCCTATACCTACCTCTGCCGCGGCGGCGTTTTCGCCAATGCGCAGACGGGCAATATCGTTCTGTTCGGCGCACGGCTCGCGGAGGGCGACTGGCGCAAGGCGCTCACCTATTTGCTGCCGATTCTCGCGTTCGCGTTCGGCGTGCTGACCGCCGAGGCCGTCAAGCGCCGCTACAAATCGCGCCAGAACCGCGACATTAACATCCACTGGCGTCAGATTGTCGTGATGGTCGAGATTGCGCTCGTCGTTGTGGCCGCCATGCTGCCGCAGAAGCTCAACCCCACGGTCAACATCATCATCTCGTTTGTCTGCGCTATGCAGGTCGAAACCTTCCGCAAGGTGCGCGGAAGCGCCTTCGCCACGACCATGTGCACGGGCAACCTGCGCTCGGGCACCGAGCAGTTCATCATCTGGCAGCAGACCGGGGATAAAACCGCGAAGAAGAAAATGCGCAACTATTATTCTATCATCCTGATTTTTATTCTCGGCGGCGCCATCGGCACGCTGAGCACGCACGCACTGGGCGAAAAGGCGCTTCTGCTGACGCTCGTGCCGCTCTTGACCGTGTTCTTCATCATGTTCATTGAGGAGGAGCGCGAGGAAATCGAAGATAACGGAGGACAGGCATGAATATAAGACTGATCGCCGCCGACATGGACGGCACGCTGCTCGACAGCGAAAAACGCCTGCCGGACGGCCTGTTTCCACTCGTCCGTGCGCTGCATGAGCGCGGCGTGCGCTTCGCCCCGGCCTCGGGACGCCAGTTCTACACCCTCTATGAGCAGTTCGGCGAAATCGCGGACGAACTGATGTACATCAGCGAAAACGGCTCGATGGTGTGCGACGGCGCGAAGTGCGTCGGCTTTTCCGCCCTGCCGGCGGAGGTCGTGCTCGAAGCGGTCGAGCGCGTGCGTGCGACTCCGGACGTCTACACGGTCGTTTCCGCCCAGAGCGGCGCGTTTTACGAGTCGGGCGCGTCCGAAGAGGCGGTGCGCAACTTCAATATGTACTGCGCACGCTGCACCGAGGTGCCCGACCTTATGGAATTTGTAAAGAACGAACCCATCTGCAAGGTCGCACTTTTCTGCGCGGGACGCGCCGAGGACGTCCTCATGCCGGCGTTTGCCGACTTCGCCGACCGGGCGCAGATTGCGCTTTCCGGCGCGGACTGGGTCGATCTGATGCGGCTGGGCGTCAGCAAGGGCAGGGCGCTCCGTCAGCTTTGCGATACGCTCGGCATCACGACCGCCGACTGCATGGCCTTCGGCGACTATTTGAACGACATCGAGCTGCTGCGCACGGCAGGGGAGTCCTACGCCATGGCGAACGCCCACGAGCAGCTTGCCGCTCTCGCAAAATACCGCTGTCCCTCGAACGACGAGGACGGCGTCTGCCGCACGATTCGCGCGGTGTTTGGTCTGTAAGACAGAGAAAATATATTTTCGGACGTACGTGTTTTGTGCGTAGGGCGGGGTGTCCTCACCCCGCCGCAGATATGGACTCACGGCGAAACTGTAGTTTCGCGACAGCTCAGAAGGAGAAAGATATGGAAATCGGAGAAATTCTCAAAATGCGTCAAGACGCAAACGGTCTGAACAAGCTGATGCACACCCATGTGGTAACGCTCGACAAGGACGGCGGCGCGACGGTTGAAATCGAGCTGACCGATGAGGTGCTCAATCCGCTCGGCATGGCGCACGGCGGCACGATCTTTACGCTCTGTGACATCGCGGCAGGTTCCGCAGCGGCCTCGCAGGGCACGGTCGCGGTGACGCTCGACAGCAACATCCACTACTACCGTCCGGGTCGCGCGGGTCACAAGCTGACCGCCGTGGCCTACGAGCGTAAGCGCGGCCGCAAGACGTCGGTCTACATGGTCGAGGTGCACGACGATGAGGGCGTACACATCGCGGACGCGGTGTTCACCATGTTCTACACCGGCGCAACGCTCGACGATATGAAGCATTGAGCGGCGCGACAAAAGCGATCGTGGGGCCGCTGCTCCGCTGGTACGACGAGGGACACCGTGACCTGCCGTGGCGGAAAAACGCCTCGCCCTACCGCGTCTGGGTGAGCGAAATCATGCTCCAGCAGACGAGAGTCGAGGCGGTTCGCGGCTATTTCGAGCGGTGGATGCAGGCGTTTCCCGATGTCCGCTCGCTTGCCGAGGCGGAGGAGGCGCAGGTGCTCAAGCTGTGGGAGGGACTCGGCTATTACAGCCGCGCCCGCAACCTCCAACGCGCCGCGAAGCTCGTCGGTTCACAATACGGCGGTGAGCTTCCGGCGGATTTCAAGGCGCTTCTTGCGCTGCCGGGCGTCGGGGAGTACACCGCCGGGGCGGTCGCGTCCATCGGCTTCGGCTTGCGCGTGCCTGCCGTGGACGGCAACGTTCTGCGCGTCGCGGCGCGGCTCGACGACGATTTCACGCCCATCACCGACACGAAATACCGGAAACAGATAACCGCCCGCTTCGCGGAAATCGTGCCGGAAAAGCGCCCCGGCGACTTCAACCAGTCGCTCATGGAGCTTGGGGAGATGGTCTGCCTGCCGAACGGCGCACCGAAGTGCGGTCTCTGCCCGGTGCAGCACCTCTGCATCGGCTTTCACCGGGAGCACACGCTGCTCCTGCCCGTCCGCGCGGCGAAAAAGGCGCGGCGCATCGAGGAAAAGACCGTGCTGCTCGTGCGGTGCGGAAACGAGGTCGGTATCTGCCGCAGACCCTCTGTCGGCCTGCTTGCAGGGCTGTGGGAGCTGCCCTCGATTGAGGGAAAGCCGGACGCGGCCGCGCTCAGGAAAACGCTTGCCTCGCGCGGCTGGCAGGTCGAAAAGCTGCTGTCGCTTCGCGGCGCGAAGCACGTGTTCACCCACGTTGAGTGGCACATGGCAGGCTGCGAGGTGACGCTCGCGGAAAAGCCGCCCGCGCTTACCTTTGCAACGCCCGCGCAGCTGCGCAAAAGCTACGCGCTTCCGAGCGCGTTCCGCCCGTTTCTGTCCGTTCTGGAGGGAGAAGAATGAAGCTCGAAACCATCGTGCACGATATTCCGCCGCTTTATGACGCGGAGTCGCGCGTGCTGCTGCTTGGCTCGCTGCCGAGTCCGGCCTCGCGCGAGGCGCACTTTTTCTACGGCCATCCGAGAAACCGCTTCTGGCCGGTGCTCGCGGCCGTTCTGGGCGAGAAAACGCCCGAAACCATCGAAGAAAAGCGCGAAATGTGCCACAAGCACCACATCGCGCTCTGGGACACCATCGCGAAATGCGACATCGCGGGCGCGTCCGACGCCTCGGTCCGCAACGCTGAGCCGAACGACATCGGCCGCCTGCTGCGCGAGAGCCGCATCGAGCGCATCTTTGCGACCGGCGCCAAGTCGGGTGAGCTTTACCGCAGGCTCATCGAACCCCAAACCCGCGTACCTGTCACGGTGCTCCCCTCGACCAGTCCGGCGAATGCCGCGTGGACGTTCGAGCGTCTGGTCGAGGCGTACCGCGTTATCCTGTAAGAAAGAAGGCAATCCCTACGGAAAAACAGCTTTTCTCCAACGCTGCACTCAAAAAGCTCATCTGGCCGCTCGTGCTCGAGCAGGTGCTCGCTATCACGGTCGGCCTTGCGGACACCATCATGGTGTCCTCCTGCGGCGAGGCGGCAGTGTCGGGCGTTTCACTCGTCGATATGATAAACGTACTTATCATCAACGTATTTGCCGCGCTTGCGACCGGCGGCGCTGTCGTTGTGGCGCAGCTGCTCGGCGCACGGGAGCACAAACGCGCCTGCGACGCGGCAAAGCAGCTCTATCTGGTCGTGACCGTGATTTCGCTCGCAATCTCCGCGCTCATCATGGCGTTCCGCGAACCGCTGCTGCGGCTGCTGTTCGGCTCGATTTCGGACAGCGTAATGCAAAACGCGCTGACCTATCTGACCGTGAGCGTGTTCTCCTATCCGGTGCTTGCGATTTATAACGCCGGCGCGGCGCTGTTCCGCGCGCAGGGCAACTCGCGCATTTCCATGCTGATTGCGGGCCTTATCAACATCGTCAACATCACGGGCAACTCGATCATGATTTTCGGCCTCAAATGGGGCGTGGCCGGTGCGGCGACCTCGTCGGTTCTCTCGCGCGGCACGGCGGCGGTCGTTATCACCATTCTGCTGCTGAATCCGGAGCATACGGTGTCGCTGCGCGGCGGCAGCCGGTTCCGCCCGGACGGCGGCCTTATCGGACGCATCCTGCAAATCGGCGTGCCGAACGGACTGGAAAACAGCCTGTTTCAGCTCGGCCGCGTACTGGTCGTGAGCATGATTTCGCTCTTCGGCACGACCCAGATCACCGCGAACGCGCTCGCGAACAATCTGGACGCCGTGGCGGTCATTCCCGGTCAGGCGATGAGCCTCGCCATCATCACGGTCATCGGCCAGTGCATCGGCGCGGGCGACGAGAAACAGTGCAAGTTCATGGCGAAAAAGCTGATGAAGATCACCTACGCCGTCACGGCCACGACCTGTATCGTGACCATCGCGCTCACGCCGCTTATCCTCAAGGTGTACAGCGTGTCGCCCGAGGCACTCGCGCTCGGCTTTATCCTGATTTCCATTCATAACGGCAGCGCGATTTTCCTCTGGCCGGCGTCGTTCGCCCTGCCGAATATCCTGCGCGCCGCGAACGATGTGCGCTACCCGATGCTGTGCTCGATCGCGTCCATGGTGCTCATCCGTCTGGCGCTCGGCTACGTGCTTGCGGTGCATTTCGGAATGGGCGCAATCGGTATCTGGATCGCGATGGTCGGCGACTGGATGTGCCGCGCGATCTGTTTCTTTACCCGCCTCGTCAGCGGAAAGTGGCTCAAATACGCTCCCGGCCTGCGCGTTGTCGCGAATAACCGGATGTAATCTTTCTCGGAGGGAGAGCGCGAACGACACGCCGATACTGCGGCCTTGGCACAGGAGGCGAGGGTGTCCCTATTCCTGGGAATGGAGGGATTGTGTCCTCAGCGTGCACAAAAGGGGCGCACTCCCTCGGAGGGAGTGGATTCGCGTTGCTGCGGCAACGCCACGCCGGTTGAAACAGCCCACCGGGCTGTTTCCAAGAGCCGGCTTTCGAATCCACCACCTTCAAAACAAAAAACAGCATCCTGACGGATGCTGTCAATTTTGGTGGAAGGTGGTGGATTCGAACCACCGAAGTCATAGACGACAGATTTACAGTCTGTTCCCTTTGGCCACTCGGGAAACCTTCCATATTCAATTACCAGCTTGATTGGAGCTGGTGGACGGACTTGAACCCCCGACCTGCTGATTACAAATCAGCTGCTCTACCAACTGAGCTACACCAGCGTATCGCAGGTTGTTCTGTACTGCTCACCTCAGCGACTTGTTTATAATATCACATCGGTGAGCGCCTGTCAACAGTATTTTCAAATTTTTTCGTTATTTCCCGGAAAATTTTTCGCGAGGCTTTCAATCGAGTCGGAAACCTGCTGCAAGATGGTCAGCAGTGCGCCGGAGAGGCTCGGGAAGCGTTCACTGATCGCGGCAGGGGAGAGCGGGAAGCGCTGAAGCTCCTCCTCGTGCAGGCCGTAGCCGGCCTCGCCGCGTGCCGCGGTGCGGATGCGCAGCTCGTGCTCCTTCAGGCGGGCGTCGCACAGATAGTCGAAGCAGTCGTGCGGCGCACGGAACACCGCCTCGATGCTGCCCGGGTCGGCCAGATACAGATAGCGGTAGACCTTATAGATAACGATGGAGAGATACGCCTCAATCTCGTGCGGAAGCTGAGCCGAACCCGTCGCCTCGGCAAGCTCAAGCAGCAGCGCCGCCGCGTTCAGGATCTGGCTCTTTTCCTGCTCTGAGCCGGTCGGGATGTCGATGCGTCCGGCAGGTACGGCCGAGCCGTCCCGCGCCATCGAGCGCCCGAGCAGATAATCGCAGGATACGCCGTAGTAGTCCGCAGCACGCACGACAAAAGAGAGACCCGGCTCGCGAAGTCCGTTCTCGTAGTGGCTGAGAAGCGCTTGCGAAACGCCGAGATCCCCGGCAGCCGTTCTCTGACTTATTTTCTTTTCCCGTCGCAGCAGTGCGAGCGTGCGCGAAAAATCACTGGCCATATCTTTCTTTACCCCTGAGAAAAGCGGCGGAGAAGCCGTCGGTGCAGACAGCTGCCGCTTATTATACTTTTATATTATACCCGCTGTATTACCATTTGTAAAGTACAGAAAAAGACGAAAATTCCCCGGTTTCGGCGTTTCGCCCCATTTCTCAGGCAAAAATCCTGTATTTTGTTGCGGAGAACACAGTGGCACAACTATATATTGGGGACGCGGGCTTTCATAAATTTTCTCGCCCGGGGGAGGGAAGTGGTGACAAGAGGCAAAGAAAGTGGTATACTTTATTCTGTACTATTATACGACCGCCCGGCTCAGGGGCGGAACATCTCACATTTTTCGGCTGAAAAGCCGCCTACGGAGGAAAAACACTTGCTTCTACGAGCTATTCTGCGCGGAGATCTGCGCACGGCGTTCATCACGCTCGCCCTTTCGCTCCCGGCCATTGTGCTGTGCCTTTCGATACACGAAGCGGCGCACGGCGCGGCGGCCTATCTTCTCGGCGACCGCACCGCCCGCAACGCGGGGCGCGTCACGCTTTCGCCCGGCGCACACATCGACCCGATGGGCTTTCTCTGCCTGCTGCTGTTCGGCTTCGGCTGGGCGCGGCCCGTGCCGGTCAACATCTCGAATTTCAAAAACCGCCGCCGCGGCATGGCGCTGACCGCGCTCGCAGGCCCGGTGTCCAACTTCATCACCGCGTTCATCGCCTACTGCCTGTACCTGCTGGTCTGGATGCACAGCTCGAGCGCATTCATGCAGACGCTCGGTATGTTCCTGTCCATCGTCGGCTCGATGTCGGTCGGTCTCGGCGTCTTTAACCTCATTCCGGTGCATCCGCTCGACGGCTCGCGCGTTGTGGACGCATTTCTGCCGTTTTCGTGGTCGCTGAAGCTCCAGAAGTACCAGAACATCATCCTGCTGCTCTTTATCGCGGCGCTCTGGTTCGGCTGGCTCGACGGCATCATGGGTCTCGCCCAGAACGCCATGCTGCACCTCGCGGCGCGCTGCGTGGGGCTGTTCATTCCGTAAATGGAAAAGATGGAATTTCACTTAGACAGCTTTGACGGGCCGCTCGACCTGCTGCTGCATCTGATCTCGAAAAACAAGGTCAGCATCTACGACATTCCGATTGCGGAGATACTCGAACAGTACATGGCGGTGCTGCGCGAGGCGGAAACCATGGACATGGACGTTGCCGGCGACTTCATCGCGATGGCGGCGCAGCTCGTCTACATTAAAAGCCGGATGCTTCTGCCGAAGCGCGAGGAAACGCCCGAGGAGGACGACCCGCGCACCGAGCTTGTGGATATGCTGCTCGAATATCAGCGCTTCCGTCAGGCGACCGCGTTCTTCCGCGAAAAGGGCGAGGAGGGCGCGGATATGCTGACCCGGCCGCCGGAAACGCTCGAAAACGCGCCGCGCGAGGTGCACGGCGATATGATGGAGCTGGTCCGCGCCGCGAACCGTCTGCTGCGCCGCGTATCACGCCGGGTGCCGCCGCCGGTGAGCGCCTTTTCCGGCATCGTCGGGCGTGAGCCTGTGCCGGTCGAGGGGCGCATCCGCGCCATTCTCCGCCGGTTCGCGCACGCGGTAAGACTGCCGTTTGTGCGCCTGTTCGAGAGCGCACGCAGCCGCTCGGAGATCGTGGCGACCTTTCTCGCGGTGCTCGAGCTGTCCAAGACGCACCGCATCACCCTGCACGGCGAGGGCGAAAATCTGGAACTGACGCTGAATGAAGAAACGGGGAGGGAGAGCCGTGACACAACTGGAGAGCACGCTTGAAGCGGTGCTGTTTGCGGCGGGCGACGCCGTTTCCATCGACCGGCTGTGCGAAGTGCTCGAACTTCCGCGCGAGACGGTTCTCGAGGCGGCACGCGAGCTTTCGAGCCGCTACGACTTCGAGCAGCGCGGCCTGATGCTGCGCCGCATTGCGGATAAGTTGCAGCTGTGCTCGCGGCCGATGTACGCCGAGGCGGTGCGCCGCGTGACCGAAACGCGGAAAAACGCTTCGCTTTCCCCGGCGGCGCTCGAGGTGCTGACCATCGTCGCCTACCGCCAGCCGGTGACCCGCGCGTTCATCGACCAGCTGCGCGGCGTGGACTCGGGCGGCACGCTTTCGAGCCTCGCGGAAAAGCAGATGATTGAGGAGGCCGGGCGGCTCGAAGTCCCCGGCAGACCCATTCTCTACCGCACGACCGAGCACTTTCTTCAGGCGTTCGCGCTCGAAAGCCTGGACGACCTGCCGGCGCTCCCGGCGTTCACCGACAACGAGCAGCTCTCGTTCGACATGGAGGACGAGCCGCCCGACCCTGCGCCGCTTCTGCGGACGGGAAAGGAGTAGGCCATGCTGCGAGTGCTGCTGATACTGCTGTGCGTGCTGCTCGGCGTGGTCGTGCTGCTGGGCGTTCTGCTGCTGGCGCTGCTGTGCATGAGGGCCGGGGTGGAGCTTGTCGGCGTTTCGGGCGAAGTGACGCTCGACGCGATTTACGGCCCGCTGCGCATTCCGCTGTGGCCGAGGCCGCGCCACCTCAAACGAAAGGAAAAGAAAAAACAGGCCGAACCCGAGAAAAAACCGGAGGAAGCGCCGCCGAAGGGGAAATTTTCCCTCGCAAAGAGCGGCCTGCCGTTCGGGAAGATCGCGGACGTCGCGCTCGACTTTCTCGGCGACCTTACGGGGAGCCTTCGTATCTCGCGGCTGCGCGTACGGCTCATCATCGCGACCGGGGACGCCGCAAAGACCGGCATCCTCTTCGGGCAGACCGCCGCGCTCTGCGGCATTCTCGTACCGTTTCTGGAAAACACGTTCGACCTGCGCGACATTCACGTTCGCGCCGACCCGGATTTCGACAAGGAAAAGACCGAATGGGCGGCCGAGCTTGTCTGCTCCATCCGACCGGTCACTCTGATAAAAATTGCGTTCAGGCATCGAAAAGACCTGCTTGAACTGTATAAAATATTCCGTAAGTAAAAACAAACTGTCAAGAAACATTTCAGCCGACGCTTTCAGCTGCCACGCGGCAGCGTGCATAAAATAGACTTTGCAACGCGAAGTCAAAACACAGCTTGTCGGCGAAACGAAGTTTTGCGACAGCAAAAAGAAAGGTGAGAGAAAATGAATGAGCATCCCATCGGCAACCTGATGACCGAGACCATGGCAAAGATCAAGGAAATGGTGGACGTCAACACCATCATCGGCAACCCCATCACGACGGCGGACGGCACGACGGTCATTCCGGTATCCAAGGTATCGTTCGGCTTCGGTACGGGCGGCACCGACTTCGCAAGCAAGCACGCACAGCCGGGTGCGCCCCTCGCGTTCGGCGGCGGCGGCGGCGCGGGTGTTACCGTGTCCCCGGTGTGCTTCCTCATTATTACAAAGGACGGCGGCGCGTCCATTCTCGGCATCAACGCGCAGGCGTCCAATACGGTAGACCGTCTGGTCGAGATGATCCCGGGCGCCATCAACAAGGTTTCGAGCTTCGTTGAGGGCTTTTCCGGCAAAAAAAACGACCGGCCGGCGGAAACCGCAGAAGCGCCCAAAACCGCTGAGGAATAAAACACATACCCTGCGCACAACCTACTTCATAGCAAACGTGGAGTAGGTTGTGTTATGCGTAAGGGAGTGGTGCGTGTGAAAAGGCTGTGGGTAGCGGTGTGCATCTGTGCGGCGCTCATGCCGCGTGCTTCGGCGCTCAGCGCGTCGGCGGCGGTGACGATGGACGCGGACACGGGCGAAACGCTTTTCGCCTCGAATGCGGACAGCCGTCTGCCCATGGCGTCCACGACCAAAATCATGACCGCGCTCGTGGCGCTCGGCGAGGGCGGCCTCGACCGCGTGTTCACGGTCAAGCGCGAGTACATGGCGGAAGGCTCGTCCATGTACCTGCAAGAGGGCGAGCGGCTCACCCTGCGCGAGGCGCTTTACGGGCTGCTGCTCTCCTCGGGCAACGACGCGGCGGCGGCTGTCGCGGGCGAGTGCGGCGGCATGACGGCGTTTGTCGAAAAGATGAACGCGAAAGCCGCAGAACTCGGCCTTTCCGACACGCATTTCGAGAACCCGAGCGGCCTGCCGGCGGAAAACCACTACACGACCGCGCGGGAGCTTGCGGAAATCACCGCCGCCGCCCTGCGCGACCCGGTGTTCCGCGACATGGTTTCCACGAAAACCTGCACCGCCGCCGGGCGCACCCTTGTCAACCACAACCGCCTGCTGTCGATGTACGACGGCGCAATCGGCGTCAAGACCGGCTTCACACGAGCCGCCGGTCGGTGTCTGGTGTCGGCGGCGGAGCGAAACGGGCGCACGGTCATCGCGGTCACGCTGAACGACCCGGACGACTGGAACGACCATATCGCCCTGCTCGATGACGCTTTTTCGCGGTATTCCGAGGTGACGCTTCACGAAAAGGGCGATACGCTCGCGGAGGTGCGCGTGTTCGGCGGCGAGAGCGAAAGCGTTCCGCTCACCGCGAAAAGCACGGTCACGGCGTATCTGCTGCCGGGCGAAAAGGAAAAGCTGCGCCGCGTGCGCTACGGCGAAAAATTCTGCTACGCGCCGGTGGTGCGCGCGGCCTCCGCCGGAACGGTCGAGTACCGCATAGGGGACGCCGCAGTTGCCTCCGACCGCCTGCTCTACGGCGGCGAGGTGATGATAAAAGAGGAAAAACAGGGCGCTCTCGAACGAATACTAAAAAAGATAAGAAACAAGTGAAAAGCAAAAAAGAGCGAAAAAAAGAGCGAAAAAAGAGTGAAGAGTACAGAGTGAAGATTAAGGGATCGCGCGATGCGCGATGATTGGATTGCGTGCGAAGCACGCCGCGATAACTCCACTCTTAACTCTTAACTCTTCACTCTCCACTCTGAAATTCCGCTCTTCACTCAACAAACTAACGAAAAGAGGTTTACATAGATGGAAGAAAGACTGCAAAAGCTGCTGGCGCAGGCGGGCCTTTGCTCGCGCCGCGAGGCGGAGCGATGGATCGAGGACGGCCGCGTGACCGTGAACGGACGGACGGCCTCGGTCGGCGACAAGGCGGACCTCCGCCGCGATAAAATTATGGTGGACGGGCGTCCGCTCGGCGGCAGCGAGGAAAAGCGCTACCTCATGCTCTACAAGCCGCGCGGCTACGTCACTACACTCAAGGACGAGCGCGGCCGCAAGACGGTCGCGGATCTCGTGCGCGGCTGCGGCGCCCGCGTCGTGCCGGTGGGACGCCTCGACTACAATTCCGAGGGTCTGCTCATTCTGACGAACGACGGCGATCTGGTCAACGGACTGACCCATCCGCGTCACGAGGTCGAAAAGCACTACGAGGTGCGCGTGCGCGGCAATATGGACAGCATTCCGCGCCTTTCCGAGCCGATGGAGATCGACGGCTACGCCATCCGTCCGGCGGGCGTCGTTATCATGGAGCGCGGCGAGGACACCGCGAAAATCCGCATGACCATTCACGAGGGCCGCAACCGCCAGATCAGAAAGATGTGCGAAAAGGTCGGCCTTGAGGTGCGCCGCCTCAAGCGCGTCGCCATCGGTGAGATGCCGCTCGACCCCAAGCTCAAGAGCGGCGCATGGCGCGAGCTGACGCAGGACGAGCTGGCCTATCTTCAGGACCTGTGCGCCGGAATCGAGGAATGATGCATGACGCCGCACGAAACGCAGAACGGAAATCCGGCGCGGAGAATAATTCTGCAATTTTTCGGGGCGGCTCTTGCATTTCTGTGCAGGACGGCTTACAATGGTAACAGAGAAATGCAGGAAATAATGCAGGAGAGATGATGGAATGAACGACCTTATCAGCAAGATACAGACCGAACTGCCCGGTTTTTCCAAGGGACAGAAGCAGATCGCGCGGTACATTCTCGAGCACTATGACAAGGCGGCCTTCATGACGGCGAGCCGTCTGGGCGTGACGGTCGGCGTGAGCGAGTCCACGGTCGTGCGCTTTGCGACCGAGCTTGGCTACAACGGCTATCCGCACCTTCAGCGTGCGCTTCAGGAGATGATCCGCAACAAGCTGACCTCGGTGCAGCGCATGGAGGTTTCGAGCGACCGCATGGGCGGACGAGATGTGCTGCGCACCGTGCTGCACGCGGACACCGACATGATCCGCCAGACCCTTGATGAAATCGACCGCGACGCCTTTCAGGGCGCGGTGGACGCGCTCACGGGGGCGCACCGCATCTACATACTCGGCGTGCGCTCGTCCAGTGCACTGGCGAACTTTCTCGGCTTTTATTTCAACCTTCTGTTCGATAATGTCACGCTCGTGCACACCAACAGCGTCAGCGAGATTTTCGAGCAGGTGCTTCGCGTCGGTCCGGGGGATGTGCTGTTCGGCATCAGCTTCCCGCGCTACTCCAAGCGCACGCTGAGCGCGATGCAGTACGCCCGCGACCGCGGCGCGAAGGTCATTGCGCTGACCGACAGCCAGCTCTCGCCGCTCGCCCGCGTGGCCGACCATCTGCTGCTCGCACGCAGCGATATGGCGAGCTTCGTTGACTCGCTCGTGGCGCCGCTCTCGGTCGTCAACGCGCTCATCGTTGCCGTCGGCATGAGCCGCCGCGACGAGATCGAGCACACCTTCAACAAGCTCGAGAGCATCTGGGAGAAATACGACGTATACGAAAAGCCGGAGGACGATACGAATTGAACATAATTGTCATCGGCGGCGGCGCTGCCGGACTGATGGCGGCGGGTACCGCCGCAGAGCAGGGCGCGAACGTCACCCTGTTCGAGACCAATGAAAAAGTCGGACGAAAATTATTCATCACCGGCAAGGGACGCTGCAATGTCTGCAACGACTGCGACGCGCAGGAAGTGCTGCGCAACGTGCCGGTCAACCCGCGCTTTCTCTATTCCGCACTCGGCGGCTTTTCGCCGGCAGATGTGAAGGCGTTTTTCGAGGAGAAGGGCGTAGCGCTCAAAACCGAGCGCGGAAACCGCGTGTTCCCGGTGTCCGATAAGGCCGCCGACATCATCGACGCACTCTTTCTCTGGGTTAAACGCACGGGCGTTTCCATCGTGCACGGAACGGTATCGGACGTTATCATCGAGAACGGCCGCGTGACCGGCGTGCGCGTCGGAAAGAAAACTTATCCTGCGGACCGCGTGATCGTCGCGACCGGCGGCGCGTCCTATCCGCAGACCGGCTCGACCGGCGACGGATACCGTTTCGCACGCGAGGCCGGGCACACGGTCGTTCCGGCGAACCCCTCGCTCGTGCCGCTCGTCGAAAAGGGCGAGACCTGCCGCGAGCTGATGGGACTCAGCCTGCGCAACGTGCAGCTGACCGTGTTCGAGAACGAAAAGAAAATCTACACCGACTTCGGCGAAATGCTGTTCACGCACTTCGGTCTGTCGGGTCCGCTCGTGCTGTCCGCGAGCGCACATATGCGCCACATCGGCAGCAAGAACTATCGCGTCGAAATCGACCTCAAGCCGGCGCTCGATGAAAAAACGCTCGACAAGCGCCTGCTGTCAGACTTCGACAAGCACAAGAACAGCGACTTCGTAAACGCCCTGGGCGAGCTGCTGCCGCGGAAAATCATCCCGGCGGTCATCGAAAAGAGCGGCATCGACCCGCGCGAAAAGGTGAACGCCATCACGAAAAAGCAGCGTGCGTCGCTCCTGCGCGTGCTGAAGGCGTTCCCGGTCGAGATTTCGGGCAAGCGCCCGATCGCCGAGGCCATCATCACCACGGGCGGCGTTTCCGTGCGCGAGGTCAGCCCCAAAACCATGGAGTCGAAGAAGTGCAGCGGACTGTACTTCGCGGGCGAGGTGCTCGATGTGGACGCCTACACGGGCGGCTTTAATTTACAGATTGCGTGGTCCACAGGCCGCCTTGCCGGTCTGTCCGCCGCACAGGAGGAAGAATAAATGAAATTTGTGTCAGTTGCGATTGACGGCCCCTCGGGCGCCGGTAAATCCACGGTCGCCCGCGCGGCGGCCGCAAAGCTCGGCTATGTCTATGTCGATACGGGCGCGATGTACCGCACCATCGGCCTTGCGGTCTGCCGAAAGGGTGTCGCGGGCGAGGACACCGAGGGCATCAAGAGCGTGCTCCCGGGGCTTCGCGTCGGCATCGCCTATGAAAACGGCGCACAGCACGTGCTGCTGAACGGCGAGGACGTTTCGGACGCCATCCGCACACCGGAAATCGCCTATTATGCGTCCAAGGTTTCTGCCGTGCCCGAGGTGCGCGAGTTCCTGCTGAGCACCCAGCGCGACATGGCGAAGAACGGCAATATCCTGATGGACGGCCGCGACATCGGCACGGTCATTCTGCCGGACGCGCCAGTCAAGATCTTCCTGACAGCGTCCTCCGAGTCCCGCGCCGAGCGCCGTTATAAAGAGCTTATCGAAAAGGGACAGCAGGTCACGATGGAGAGCGTGCTGCACGACATCAACGAGCGCGACCGTCAGGACATGAACCGCGCCATCGCGCCGCTCAGACAGGCGGAGGACGCTGTATTGCTCGATACGAGTGCGCTCACCCTTGATGAGAGCATCGAGGCCGTTCTGCGTATCATTCGCGAAAAAACGGAGGAAAATAAATGAAGTTCAAGTATCACCGCTGGTTCCAGTGGCTCGTCGTGCCGTTCGTGGCGCTTGCGTTCCATATCTACTTCGGCTACCGCATCATCGGACGCGAAAACATCCCCGAGGGAGGCTGCGTTGTCTGTCCGAACCATATTCAGCTTTCCGACCCTCCGTTCGCGGCGGTCGCGCTCAGCCACAGAACGCCGCTGCGTCTGATGGCGAAAAAGGAACTGTTCCAGGGCAATAAGCTGTTCGCATGGCTGATCGCGGCGCTCGGCGCGTTCCCGGTCGACCGTGAGGGTGCGGACATCACCGCCATCAAGACCGCGCTGTCGAGCGTCAAGGCGGGTCAGAAGCTCATCATCTTCCCGCAGGGCACGCGAGGTGCGGCTGAGGGCGAGACCAAGAAGGGCGCCGCGATGCTCGCCGTCAAGAGCCGCGCTCCCATCCTGCCCATGTATATCAGCGAGGGCAAGGGCTTCCGCTGCAAGGCGACCGTCGTCATCGGCAAGCCGTTCACGCCCGACCCGAAGACCAAGGAGTACGGCGCACTCGCGGACGACATTCTGCGCCGCATCTACGCGCTGAAGGAGCAGGCATGAGCGTTACGGTAGCAAAAACCGCCGGCTTCTGCTTCGGCGTGCGCCGGGCGGTCGCGCTCGCTGAGGAGCAGGCGCACGAGCACGGCAGCATCTACGCCTACGGCGAGATCATTCACAATATGCACGAAATCGAGCGGCTCGAAAAGATGGGCGTGCACACCGCGCACACCATCGAGGAGATACCGGACGGCGAGCGGGTGCTCATTCGGGCGCACGGCGTGCCGCGCGCGGTCTATGATGCCTTCCGCGCGAAAAACTGCGAGATTTTCGACGCAACCTGCCCGTTCGTGCACAAAATCCACCGCATCGTTGACGAGGAAAGCCGCGCCGGACGCCTCATCGTCATTCTCGGCAAGGAGGGGCATCCCGAGGTCGAGGGCATACGCGGCTGGTGCGGCGAGAGCGTTGTTATCGACGGAGAACAGGCGGCGCAGACGTTTGCGGACGCATTCAACCCGGCGGGCAGGCCGGTTTCCATGGTTGCTCAAACAACAGTCAATCGGACGATCTGGAATATTTCTGTGTCTATCTTAAAAAAAAGGTGTACAAACCTCAAAATTTTTGATACAATATGTAAAGCGACGGATGAGCGTCAGTCGGAGGCTCGTCTGCTTGCCGGGTCGTGCGAGCAAATGATCGTGATCGGCGACAGGAAAAGTTCAAATACAAAACGGCTGTACGAAATCAGCCGTTCGCTGTGCAGCAATGTACTTTATATCGAGGATGCCGCGGAGCTTACTACGCAGGAGCTTCTCAGGACCGGAAATATTGGTATCACAGCAGGAGCTTCTACACCGGCATGGATAATTAAGGAGGTCAGTAACATGATGAGCGAAGAAATCAAGATTGAAAACGGCGAAGACTTTGCAGCAATGCTGGAAGAGTCCTTCAAGACTTTAAATAATGGAGAAAAGGTAACCGGCACCGTTGTAGGCATTTCCAATAACGACGTACAGGTCGATCTGGGCGTTAAGCACACTGCGTACATTCCGCTGAGCGAGCTGAGCGACGACCCGAACTACGATGTAGCTGCTAACATCCACGTTGGCGACGAGATCGAGGCTGTTGTCGTTCGCGTAAACGACGGCGAGGGCACCGTTACCCTGTCCAAGAAGCGCGTAGACCAGCTCAAGGGCTGGGAGACCATCGAGAAGGCTTACGAGGACCACACCGTAGTTGAGGGCACCATCGTTGAGGAGAACCGCGGCGGTGTCGTTGCAACCGCATACGGCGTTCGCGTCTTTATCCCGGCTTCTCAGACCGGCGTTCCGAAGGATCAGCCGATGACCCCGCTGGTAAAGACCAAGCAGTCCTTCTACGTTACCGAGATCAACCGTCAGCGCAAGCGCGTTGTTGGTTCTATCCGTCAGATCCAGCAGGAGGCTCGCAAGGCTGCTGC
>OODU01001283.1_pt1 | contig 25145 bp, 16 predicted proteins | sample 1671171 | NCBI WGS metagenome assembly OODU01 (sample SAMN06348129, study PRJEB24527) | human gut metagenome | biome: human gut; feature: ankylosing spondylitis patient; material: feces | host: Homo sapiens | place: China | collected 2015-10
GGGGCCGCGGGGGCGTTCGGCTAACTGCGGGAATGGCCTATTTGCTCAATGTGTTCGGCTGAGATCGGAAATCAACCGCACTTACGGGTTTTCCTGCTCGCCAACCGTCCCGATAAAACCCTGATGCAGCAAATACGCTACTGCAGTGCCGGTATGGACTTCGACCTCTGCAGTGGATCGGACTATGTTGCTAATGCCCGTGTCGGCCAGCAGGCCCAGGGGGCTATGATCTAGCTCCCACTCTAGGCCATGTTCGCTTACCTCGGTGTTGGGGGCTAATGCGATGATGGAGAACGTCTTGCCTTCGGCGCCTTCGATGGTCCACGACTCGCCTGCGTGAAGGATGCGAGCGACCACCTTGTCCTCGCCAATCCAGATGGGAGCATCCTCGTAGCCTGCGAGCAGCCCCAGCACGGACAAGGCCATGTCGGGACGGCCGCCGGTAGCGCAGGTCGCAACCACTTCGGCACCCGGCCAGCGGCGACGGACCGAATCGAGCGCCAGCGCCAGATCGGTATAGTCCTTGTAGGGGTCGTGGCGCTCCACCTCAAAGGCTACGGCGGCATCAACCAGCGCGCGACCCGCATCGCTCACCGTATCAGCGTCACCAACATATACGTCGCAACCTAGTCCCGCGCCCAGCACCGCGTCGAGCCCGCGGTCCACGGCGACAACGTGGTCGCACTCCCCCGCTAGCCGACGCAACAAATTCGCGCTCGCCACCACGGGCGAGCCACAGACCACTAATACCTTACAAGCCACAACCCTCGCCTATCCCTCAAACGCAAGCACGCGGGCCAGATCCAGGTCCTCATAGCTATCGATAAAGATGTCGCAGTTGTTGCGAACCTCATCGCGCTTCATGCGGCCGTGCGGGTCATAGATGCCCACGCGCTTAAAGCCGGCGGTGCCAGAGCTTTTTAGGCCAAAGACGGCGTCCTCAAACACCCATGCGCGCTCAAACTTGTGCCCGTGGCGCTCCTCCAGACGGCGCAGCGCCAGCTCGTACACATCGGGGAACTGCTTGGAGCGCCCCGCCTCGCCCGTGGTGGTAATAAACTCCATGTAGGCATCGAGACCGGCGCCCGCAAGCGCAGACGTAACGAGCTCGGCCGGCGTGGACGTGGCAACGGACATGGCAATACCGGCCTCATGCGCCTGCTTCAATAATAAAAGCAGGCCCTCGCGCGGCGGCACCTTGGAGTAGCCATCGATCAGGATGTCGCTCAGCTCGCGGTAGAGCTCCTCGCCATTTGTGCCAATGCCCCAGATGTCGTGGTATGCTTGGCACTCGTCCTCGAGCGACAAATGCTCAAACTGGGCAAAATCGTCGACCGTCACGTCAATACCGTGGCGGTGCAATAACTCGGGCTGGGCATAGGCCCAAACGGGGGTGCTATTAACCAGCGTGCCATCGCAATCGAAAATAAAAGCAACACTTGGGGCAGCGATGTGGTCCATAAACGAGCCTTTCGATGTCAAAGGGTAAACAACCTGCTAAAAACGTTTTACCAAACGTCAACCCAACTATCTAGAAACCCTAATTGGTAAAACTGTCAAGAGTTTTACCATCGCAATTCTGCAAGTGGTATAAACATGGCGCTTACCGATTAAACGCCACCGCAAATCTTCTTTCGTTCATAAAACTAACGTACAGGTGTTATCGTAGTTTCTGCCGAAAGTTCCACCGAGCACGCGAGGTGGAACGAATCATAGAACTATCGCCGTCCCTTCGATTCGTGCAGCCTTGGACCTTTCGCATCTAGTCACCAAGGCAACACGCTGCCGCGTCATGATGGGATCAAACGTGAGCGATACAAAGCTAAAGCCAGCAACCAAAAAGCCTGCTACCCGTAAAGCCGCCCCGCACGCGCCGGAGCTTACCAAAGACGATGTCTACCTGTTTGGCATCGGTACGTGGGAGCGCAGCTGGGAAAAGATGGGCGCGCACCCCGACACGCAGAACCGTACGCGCGGCTGGCGCTTTTGCGTTTGGGCGCCCGATGTAAAGAGCGTGCATGTCATTGGCGAATTTAACGACTGGGATGAGGAAGCCAACCCTCTGGTTCCCGTGCATACGAGCGCTATTTGGGAAGGCTTTATTCCTGGCGCCGAACAGGGCCAGCTCTATAAATACCTTATCGAGACCAACGAGGGCGAAAAGCTCTACAAAGCCGATCCGTACGCCTTTAAGGCCGAGTGCCCTCCGGGAACGGCGAGCGTGCTGTGGACCCTCGATGGCTACAAGTGGAACGACGCCGCATGGCTCAAGCGCCGCGCCAGCCATAACCACATGTCGCAGCCGCTCAACATCTACGAGGTGCATATTGGCTCGTGGAAGCGCCACGGCGATGCGCCGCAGGGCGAGCCGGACGAGTACGGCAACTACCCCGGTCCCATGGATCCCTTCCCCGCGCAGCGTGGCGAGTTCTACACCTACGACGACCTGTCGGTGGAGCTCGTGGACTACGTGCGCGACATGGGCTACACCCACATTGAGGTCATGCCGCTTATGGAGCATCCCTTCGATGGCTCCTGGGGCTACCAGACGACCGGCTACTATGCCGCTACGTCCCGCTATGGCGACCCGCAGCAGCTCATGCACTTTATCGATGCGTGCCACGAGGCAGGCATCGGCGTGATCATGGACTGGGTGCCCGGCGGTTTTTGCGCCGACTCCCACGGCCTTGCCACCTTTAACGGCCACATGCTGTTTGAGCACGAGATTCACCCCAATTGGGGCACGCACAAGTTCGATTTTGCCCGCGGCGAGGTCCGCTCCTTCCTGGTCTCCAACGTGCTGTACTGGCTCGAGAACTTCCACGTTGACGGCATCCGTATGGACGGCGTGTCCAGCATGCTGTACCTCAATTTTGGCATCGACGATCCGGGCCAAAAGAAGTTCAACAAGTACGGTACCGAGGAGGACCTGGACGCCAGCGCGTTTATCCGCCAGGTCAACTGCGCCGTGGAGGCCCACTACCCTGACGTGATGATGATGGCCGAGGAGTCCACCGCGTGGCCGCTCGTGACCTACCCGCCGCAGGACGGCGGCCTGGGCTTCCACTACAAGTGGGACATGGGCTGGATGAACGACACTCTGCACTACATGCAGACCGATTTTCCGTGGCGCCCCGGCAACCACGGGCTGCTCACGTTCTCCATCATGTACGCCTTTACCGAGAACTTTATTTGCCCGCTGAGCCACGACGAGGTCGTCCACGGCAAGTGCTCGCTCATCGGCCGCATGCCGGGCGACTGGTGGCGCCAGTTTGCCGGCCTGCGCACGCTGGCTTTCTACCAGATGACGCACCCCGGCGCCAAGCTCAACTTTATGGGCAACGAGATCGGCCAGTTTATTGAGTGGCGCTACTACGAGTCCATCCAGTGGTTCCTGACCGAGGAGTACGAGACTCACCGTCATCATCAGGCGTTCATCAAGGCACTCAACCACCTGTACACCACCGAGCCCGCCCTGTACGAGCGCGGCTACACCGATGACGGCTTTACCTGGATCGACGCGGACAACTCCAAGCAGTCCATCGTGAGCTTTGTGCGCCAGGGCGAGGACGTCGATGACGACCTGGTGATCTTGATCAACTTTGACCCGGCAAGCTACGAGAGCTTCCGCGTGGGCGTGCCGCGCGAGGGTGACTGGGAGGTCATCTTCGACTCCGATCGTCCCGAGTTTGGCGGCAGCGGCTATGCCGGCGAAGAGCCCTACGCCTGCTCGAGCGAGCCCTATCCCTGGAACGGGCAGATGGACTCCATTGAGATTAAGGTGCCCGGTCTGGCAGGCGTGGTGCTTAAGCGCCGCGGTCCCAGCAGCTACAAACCGCCCGTGGTCGAGGAGCCCAAGGCTGCGCCCAAAAAGCGTATGTCTTCGGTGAAGCCCAAGCCTGCGGCTGCTAAGAAGGCTCCGGCTAAGGCCAAGGCTACGACGACCAAGGCCAAGGCCAAGGCTGCCAAAAAGGCCGCTACCAAGGCCAAGTCTGCTTCTGTTAAGCCGTCTGCCAAGGATGCGTAACAAAACCGTTACAGCTGTAATTACCCGCCCCGACGAGGCGTAGGATACAAGTCATAACCGTTCCGGGAGAAACATCCCCGGGGGAAAGGAACGTATGAATAAGATCTTCGACAACAAGCAGGAGTTTACCGAGCTCTATCGCGATGCCGTCATGAGCATCAGCGGCAAGAGCGTCGAGGCCGCGAGCGACCTGGACCGCTTCAACGCCCTGGCCAAGCTCGTGGCCGAGAAGGCGCGCACCGTTGCCACCAAGAGCGACGCCCGCGTTACCGCCGAGGGCAAAAAGCGCGTGTACTACTTCTCGATCGAGTTTTTGATCGGCCGCCTGCTCGACAACTACCTGCTCAACTTTGGCGTGCGCGATATGGTCGCCGAGGCGCTCGACGACATGGGCTTCGACCTGTCCGTCATCGAGAACCAGGAGCCCGATCCGGCTCTGGGCAACGGTGGCCTGGGCCGCCTGGCCGCTTGCTTCCTGGATTCCATGGCAGCCGAGGGCATTGCCGGATACGGCAACGGCATGCGCTACCGCTACGGTCTGTTTAAGCAGGAGATCGTCAACGGCAGCCAGGTCGAGACCACCGACGAGTGGCTCACCCATGGCTATCCCTGGGAGGTCCGCCGTCAGGACAAGGCCGTGACCATTAAGTTTGGTGGCCATGTTGAGGGCTTTGAGGAGAACGGCCGCACGTTCTACCGCACGGTGGACACGCAGGACATCCTGGCCGTTCCTTATGACATCCCCGTGGTGGGCTATGCCGGCGAGACCGTCAACAAGCTGCGCGTCTGGGCTGCCGAGCCGGTCGTGGAGCACTTCGATCTGGAGGCCTTCAACCGCGGCGACTACGCCCTGGCCGATGCCGAGCGCGCCGAGGCCGAAGCCATTAGCGCCATCCTCTACCCCAACGACGCCGGCGAGCACGGCCGTCTGCTGCGCCTGAAGCAGGAGTACCTGTTTGTCTCGGCCGGCATCTACAGCCTGCTCGACACCTTTGAGAAGGAGCACGGCGAGAACTGGGAGCTGCTGCCGCAGTTTGTGGCCATCCACACCAACGACACGCACCCTGCCATGTGCGGCCCCGAGCTCATGCGTATCCTCATCGACGAGAAGAAGCTCGAGTGGGACGACGCCTGGAACATCGTGACGCAGGTCGTGAGCTACACCAACCACACCATCCTGCCCGAGGCCTTGGAGAAGTGGCCCATCGGCACGTTCTCCAAGCTCCTCCCCCGCGTGTACCAGATCATCGACGAGATCAGCCGTCGTTGGCACGAGTCGTTCGACACCTCGCAGGAGGGCTGGCAGGAGCGTCTGCGCCAGACCGCCATCCTGTGGGACGGCGAGATTCGCATGGCCAACCTGTCCGTGATCTGCAGCCACAGCGTTAACGGCGTGGCCAAGATCCACTCCGACATCATCAAGAACATCGTGCTCAAGGACTTCTATGCCTTGACGCCCGAGAAGTTTAACAACAAGACCAACGGCATCTCGCACCGTCGCTTCTTTGCCGAGGCCAACCCCACCTATGCCAAGCTCGTGACCGAGGCCATTGGCGATGGCTGGCTCAAGGACGCCTTTGAGCTGGAGAAGCTCAAAGAGTTCCAGAACGACACCGAGTTCCTGAAGGCCGTTGGTGCCTCCAAGCGCGCCAACAAGGAGCGTCTGGCCGCCTACGTCAAGGCCGAGACCGGTCTGGTCATCGACCCCAACACCGTCTTCGATGTTCAGGTTAAGCGCTTCCATGCCTACAAGCGCCAGCTCATGAATATCATGAAGGTAATGGACATCTACAACCGTCGCATCGCCGATCCCAACTTCCACGTGACGCCGACGACCTTCATCTTTAGTGGCAAGGCTGCCTCGAGCTACACCTTTGCCAAGGAGACCATCCGCCTCATTAACTCCGTTGCCGACGTCATCAACAACGATGCCCGCGTCAACGAGGTCATGAAGGTCTGCTTTATCCCCAATTTCCGCGTGAGCAACGCCCAGCTCATCTACCCCGCCGCCGAGATCTCGGAGCAGATCTCCACGGCCGGCAAGGAGGCCTCGGGCACGTCCAACATGAAGCTCATGATGAACGGCGCCATTACGCTGGGCACCCTCGACGGCGCCAACATCGAGATCGCCGACCTGGCCGGCCGCGAGAACGAGGCCATCTTTGGCCTGACCGCTCCCGAGGTCGAGCAGCTCTGGGCGTCGAATAGCTACTTTGCGTGGGACACCCTCAACAACGATCGCGAGCGTCTGGGCCGCGTGATGGACGAGCTCAAGGACAACACGTTTGCGGGTCTTTCGGGCAACTTCGAGAGCATCTACAACGAGCTCATGAACAACAACGACCCCGACCTGGTCATGGCTGACTTCCGCAGCTACGTTGATGCATGGGAGAAGCTCACGAACAGCTACGGCGACCAGGAGACCTGGAACCGCAAGGCCCTGCTCAACACCGCCTCCTCGGGCTGGTTCTCGAGCGACCGCACCATTCGCGAGTACCGCGACGAGATCTGGCACGCGTAAAGCGCGCGAGCTCCCTTTGCCGCACGGCATTACTCGACGGGCGTGACAGTGTGCCGCGCCCGTCGCTAATGGGTTAGGAACATCGATGACAGAAGGAGAAATCGATGAGTAAGAAAGAATGCATCGCGATGCTCCTCGCAGGAGGACAGGGCAGCCGATTGGGGGCACTCACCCAAAAGATCGCCAAGCCGGCGGTTAGCTTTGGTGGCAAGTTCCGCATTATCGACTTTTCGCTGTCCAACTGCTCCAACTCGGGCATCGACACGGTGGGCGTTCTGACGCAGTACCGTCCCTACCTGCTGCATGCCTACGTGGGCTCCGGCGAGGCGTGGGATCTGGACAGCCGCGACGGCGGCGTGTCGATCCTGCCGCCGTACGAGACGCAGACCGGCGGCGCCTGGTATGCGGGCACGGCCGACGCCATTACGCAGAACCTCGACTACATCAAGGCGAACGACCCCAAGTACGTTCTGATTCTTTCGGGCGATCACCTGTATCGCATGGACTACCGCAAGATGCTCAAGACGCACATTGAGAACAACGCCGACCTCACGGTGAGCGTTATGCCCGTGCCGTGGGAGGAGGCCAGCCGCTTTGGCATCCTGACCACCGACCCCGAGGACGGCCGCATCACCAAGTTCACCGAGAAGCCCGAGAAACCCGATTCGAACCTTGCGTCCATGGGCATCTACATCTTCTCAGCCGACGTGCTGATCGAGGCGCTCGAGGAGGACGCTCAGGACCAGCGCTCGAGCCACGACTTTGGCAAGGACATCATCCCCAAGCTGCTCGGCGAGAACAAGCGCCTGTACAGCTACGAGTTCCACGGCTTTTGGAAGGACGTCGGCACTATCGCCAGCTTCCACGAGACCTCGATGGACCTGCTGGGCAACAACCCCGAGTTCGATCTGTTTGACAAGAACTTCCCCATTATGTCCAACATCACCACGCGTCCGCCGCACTACATTGGCCCGGACGGCCGTCTGGACGACTGCCTAGTCTCCAACGGCTGCAAGATCTACGGCACCGCTCGCCACTCGATCCTTTCGACCGATGTCATCATCGAGGAGCGCGCCGTGGTCGAGGACTCCGTGCTGCTGCCGGGTGCGCACGTTAAGAGCGGCGCGCACATCTGCCGCGCTATTTTGGGCGAGAACTCCACGGTCGAAGAGGGCGTGAAGCTCGGCTCTGTCGATACCACCAAGGATACGGCCGTCGTTGGAAATGACGTCGTTATCGGGAAGGGGGAATGATCCGATGATCAATCGCAAGGCCATCGGTTATATCACCGCTAACTACTCTTCGACCTACGGCAGCGTCCTGCTCAAGGACCGCCCCATCGCGTCCGTTCCGTTTTTGGGCCGCTACCGCCTGATCGACTTCCCGCTGTCCAACATGATGAATGCCGGCATTAAGACCGTCGGCGTCGTCATGCCGGGTAACTACCGCTCGCTGATCGACCATGTGGGCTCGGGTAAGGACTGGGGCCTGGACCGCAAGAAGGGCGGCCTGTTCATGGTGCCCGGCAACGCGTATGGCACCACCAAGGGCGGCATGCGCTTCCTGCTGCGCGACATCATCTCCAACAAGACGCTGTTCCAGCGCTCGGAGAATCCCTATGTCGTGATGATGGGCACCAACATCATCTTTAACATGGACCTCAACACCATCATCGAAGCGCACGAGAACTCCGGTGCCCAGATGACCGTGGTGTACTGCAAGGCCACGCGCAATGTCGAGGACGAGACCAAACTCGAGATTAACGAGAACGGCCGCCTGACGGGCGTGAGCGCCGGCGTCGCGTACGGCGACAACGCCTCCATGGACTGCTGCATCGTCAACCGCGAGACGCTCCTCGAGATCATCGACCACTACCAGGCCGCCGACTATCTGGACCTGCTCGAGGCACTCCAGGGCGACTTTGGCAACATCGACGTGTGCAGCTACGAGTACAAGGGCGAGGTCGTGGGCGTGTTTAGCGAGAAGTCGCTGTATCGCCGTAGCATGGACCTGCTCGACCAGACCGTGGCCGACCAGCTCTTTGACCCCGAGCGCCCGATCCTGACCAAGGCTCACGACGTGCCGCCTTCGCGCTATGCGACCGGCAGCCACGCGTGCAACTCGATCATCTCGGCCGGCTGCATCATCAAGGGCACCGTGCGCAACTCGATCCTGTCGCGCGGCGTTGTGGTCGAGGAAGGCGCTTCGGTCACCAATTCGATCATCAACCAGAGCTGCATCATCAAGAGCGGCGCCCGCGTTGAGAACGCCATTCTGGACAAAAACAACGTGGTTCCCACCAACACCGAGCTTCGCGGCACGCCCGAGAACATCCTGGTGCTGGGCAAGGCTCCGTTAACTTGCGACACCACCATCGTACGTTAACGTTGGCACCGCAACATCGCTCGTAACATGTAGAATAGCCGCCCGGTTTGTGCCAGGCGGCTATTCTCGAATTGCAACATGGGAGACAATATGGCAGATTCCAGCAAAAAGATGCAGATCGTGTTTGCCTCGGCCGAGTGCGCACCGTTTGTGAAGACCGGTGGCCTGGGCGACGTGGCGGGCTCGCTGCCTGCGGCGCTTGTGCGCGCCGGCGCCGAGGTCATCGTCATGGTGCCCAAGTACGCCACCATCAAGGACGAGTACAAGGCGCAGATGGAGCACTTCTCCGACTTTTACGTGAGCCTGGGCTGGCGCAATGAGTACTGCGGACTCGAGAAGCTCGAGCACGACGGCGTCACCTATATGTTCGTGGACAACGAGCGTTACTTTGCGCGCGACTATCCGTACGGCTTCTTTGATGACGGCGAGCGCTTTGCATTCTTCTCCAAGGCCATCACCGAGAGCCTGCAGCACCTGCCGGCCGGCTTTGAGTGTGACATCCTCCACTGCAATGACTGGCAGACGGCACTGGCGCCCGTGTTCTTGCGCGAGTTCTACCAGGGCCTGCCGCTGTACGACCGTGTCAAGACCGTGTTCTCGATCCACAACGTGGCGTTCCAGGGCCAGTTCAGCGACACCGTGATGGAGGACATTCTGGGTGTGGCGCATATTCCGGCGGCCGCCTCGCAGCTGCGTTGCGATGCCTGCAGCATCAACTACATGCTGGGCGCGCTGCGCTATGCCGATGCCATCACCACGGTGAGCCCCACCTATGCCAACGAGATCCAGACGCCCGAGTTTGGCGAGGGCCTGGACGGCGTTCTGCGCGAGCGCTCCTATGCGCTGCAGGGCATTTTGAACGGCATTGACGTGGCGGGCTTTGACCCGGCGACCGACAAGCGCATTGCCGCCAACTACACCGTCGAGGACCGTTCCGGCAAGGCCGTGTGCAAGGCCAAGCTGCAGGAAGAGCTGGGGCTCGAGGTTCGCGACGACCGTCCGCTCATGGTGATGGTCACGCGCCTGACGCGCCAAAAGGGCATGGACCTGGTCATGTACGCACTCGACCGCATCCTGGCCGGCGGCGTGCAGGTGGCCGTGCTGGGTACCGGCGACCGCGACTACGAGGACGGTCTGCGCTACTTCCAGGACAAGTACCCCGGCACCATGGCCGCGCGCATCGAGTTCGATCCGGCGCTGTCGCAGCGCATGTATGCCGCCGCCGACATGTTCCTGATGCCTTCGAAGTTTGAGCCCTGTGGCCTGTCGCAGATTATCGCCATGCGCTATGGCACCCTGCCCATCGTGCGCGAGACCGGCGGCCTGAAGGACACCGTGCAGCCGTACAACGAGTTTACCGGCGAGGGCACGGGCTTCTCGTTTAGCAACTTTAACGGCGACGAGATGGGCGACGCGGTGTTCCGCGCGGCACGCCTGTTCTGGGACAACCGTGACGCCTGGAACCAACTGGTCACGCAGGCCATGAGCCAGGACTTTAGCTGGACGCGCTCGGCCGACAAGTATCTGGATCTGTACTTCTTTATGCACCCGGAGATCGAGAGGCCGGCGGCGGTTGTCGACGAGCCTGTGGTTGTGGCTGAGAAGGCTGAGGCCGAACCCGAGCCCCAGGCCGAGGTTGTGGCCAAGCCCGAGCCTAAGGCTGAGGAGAAGCCGGTTGAGGCTAAATCTGAGGTGAAGGTTGAGACAGCTCCCGAGGCTGCTCCCGAGGCTGAGGCTAAGCCGGCTGCGAAGCCTGCTGCCAAGAAGACCACGACGCGCAAGACGACGGCCAAGAAGGCTACGACAACCAAGGCCGCTGCCACCAAGACCACCGCTGCCAAGGCAACTACCGCCAAGGCAACGACTACGCGCAAGCGCACGACCGCCGCTGCCAAGAAGGCCGCCGAGGCCGAGGCTGCTCCCGAGGTAAAGGCCGAGACCGCCGAGACCAAGCCGGCCAAGAAGACTCCGGCCAAGACTGCAGCCAAGAAGACGACCGCGACCAAGACCACGACCGCCAAGAAGGCCACGGTCACAAAGTCGACCAAAACCAAGGCTGCCGCAAAGCCGGCCGCCAAGGTCGAGGAGACGCCTGCCGAGTCCAAGGCCGAGGCAGCTGTCGAGGCCAAGCCGGCCGCCAAAACCACAACGCGCAAGCGCGCTACGACGACGGTCAAAAAGGCCACGGCCAAGACCGCTGCTCCCAAGGCAGAGGCTAAGGCCGAGGAAAAGCCCGCAGTAAAGGCCGAGCCGACTCCGAAGGCCGCTGAGGTCAAGACCGCTCCGAAGGCTACGGCAAAGACCGAGCCCGCCAAGGAGGTCTCGGTCTCCCCCGCCGCTCCCACTGAGGAAAAGGCTCCTACCAAGAAGACCTCCGTCCGCAAGGCAACGGCCGCCCGCAAGCGCCGCTAATCCGGACGATTAAAACTTAATCCTCAACGCAAAAGAGGGCGCTCAACCAGGCGTCCTCTTTTGCGTTGAACTTCTCTATTAAAAAGAGGGCCGGTTTACTACGACAAAATGGCTCCGGCCGACCACGGCTGGTAATCTACGAAATTGGCAACGCCTCTACCTGCGGTTTTAATATCACCAAAATGACCGTAGTTGAGATCATTCAATTTATCGTAGTAAACCGGGGTACTTTTGTTTGGCTACAAATAGTATCGGTATAGGCATTTTTGAATATCGCGATAATTTGAATGGTAAAACGATTTTCTAGGACAACCGTTCGCCGATGGTAAACGGATGTTGTTTATACAGCCTGTGTACAACAGATATACTTACATCCTGTGCGTAAAGCCCATGGCCCGCAGGCCGTGATTCTATTGAACTGGACCGTATTATGAGATTGATTCACAACAGCCGTCTGTCGCAGTTTCGTACTCCGTTTGGCGCTGTGACCACAGGAACTTCCGTTTCGCTCTCGGTGATTTTGGAGGATGCCGACCCCAACCAGGCAACGCTCACCCTGCGCACCTGGGTCGATGAAATCGGTGAGTCTCTGTATCCCATGACGCACGAGGGCGACGGCATATTTACCGTAGAGCTTGAGTGCACTGAGCCCTGTCTTATCTGGTACAGCTTTATCTGCAACATCGAGGGCCAGCCTGTGGTACGCCTGGGTGCACCGCAGGGTCGCACCGGTGGCGAGGGTGTGACCTACAACTACGCCGAGGTTCCGTCCTTCCAGATTACCGTCTACAAGCACCGCGAAGTTCGTCCCGAGTGGTACGAGCGTGGCATGGTTTACCAGATCTTCCCCGACCGCTATGCACGCGACGAAAACTGGCGCGAGCGCACGCAGACCGAAGTCGAAAAGCCTCGCAACGGAATCCAGCGCCGCATGGTCGAGGACTGGAATGAACCGCCCGAGTACAAGCGTGCCGAAGACGGCTCCATCAAGACCTGGGATTTTTACGGTGGCTCGCTCAAGGGTATCCAAAATGACCTGCCCCGCATCGCGGAGCTGGGCTTCACGGCCATTTACCTCAACCCCATCTTTGAGGCCGCGAGCAACCACCGCTACGACACGGCCGACTACACCAAGATCGACCCGATCCTGGGCACCGAGCAGGACTTTACCGAGCTGTGCCAGGCAGCCGAGAAGCTGGGCATCTCCATCATCCTGGACGGCGTCTTTAACCATACGGGCGATGACTCGATCTATTTCAACCGCTACGGCAACTACCCCGGCGTGGGCGCCTGGCAGAGCGAGGATTCGCCGTGGCGCGATGCGTTTTATTTCCACGAGGACGGCTCGTATGACTGCTGGTGGGGCGTGGGCAACATGCCCGCCATCAATGAGAGCTCCGAGCTGGTACGCGAGCGGCTCCTGGGCAAGGACGGCGTGATCCGTAAATGGCTACGTGCCGGCGCTCATGGCTGGCGCCTGGACGTGGCCGACGAGCTTTCCGACGACTTCCTGGCCGAGATAAAAAAGGCCGTGCTCGCCGAGAAGCCTGACGCACTGTTGCTCGGCGAAGTCTGGGAAGACGCCTCTAACAAGATTAGCTACGGCCATCTGCGCCGCTACCTGCAGGGATCCGAGCTGGACTCTGCTATGGATTACCCCTTCCGCGACGTGGTCATCGGCTTTTTGATGGGCTACAAGAACGCCTACGAGGCCGCCGAGGATATCGAGACCCTGCGCGAGAACTACCCGAGCGAGGCATTGTCCTGCGCGCTCAATCTGCTTTCGAGCCACGACCGCCCGCGTATCATCTCGGTACTCGGCGGCGGCCCCGACGAGTCGCAGCTGCCCGAGTGCGAGCGCAGCAAGTGGCGTCTGGACGAGAACTCGATGGGCCTGGCCAAGAGCCGTTTTTGGCTTGCAACGCTTATGCAGATGACCTTCCCCGGCGTGCCTTCAATTTACTACGGCGACGAATACGGCCTGGAGGGCCTTACCGATCCGGGCAACCGCCGCACCCTGCCGACCAAGGACCAACTGCACGACTTCGATACGCTGGCTATTGTCAAAAACGCCTCTGCGGTACGCCGCGCACTGCCGTTTATGATCGACGGCGAGATCAAGGCCTTCGCGCTCAACGACGAGGTGCTGGCCTACAACCGCACGGGCAAGAATGGCGAGTCCGCGACGGTTATCATCAACCGCAGCCTGCGCAATTCGCACCGCGTGACGATTCCGGCGCTCGGCGAATGCGCGAGTGACGTGATCAGCGGTCACGAATGCGAGATCCACAACGGTACGGTCACGCTCGATCTGTATCCGCTGGGCTCGTCGATCATCTATCACCATGCCGAGCAGCGCCTGCAGGAGCCGCTCGATCACGGCGCGGGCGTCGTTTGTCATATCACCTCGGTACCCACCGACGACGGCAAGCCCGGCACGATCGGCGCACCCACGCGTCGCTTTATCGACCATCTGGCCGCCATGGGCATGCGCTACTGGCAGGTCCTGCCCGTCAACCCAACGGACTTCTTCCGCTCCCCTTACGCCGGGCCTTCGGCCTTTGCGGGCAATATTGACCTGCTGCCCGAAAGCCAAGAGGAGCTGGCGGCCGACTTTGAGACTTGGAAGGCCCGTGGCGGCGAGGATGCAGACCCGCTCTACACGGCGTTTAAGCATCGCAACGCCGATTGGCTCGAGAAGTACTGCGTCTACATGGCCGTCAAGAAGTACTTTGAGGGCGAGTCGCGCCACGATTGGCCGGCAGATGTCGCGCGCTACAACGAGCATCTGATTGACGACAAACGTTTCCACGACGAGGCAGAGCTGCAGGCGTACATGCAGTACCGCTTTGACCTTGCCTGGTGCGAGCTCATGAACTATGCGCACAAGAAGGGCATCGAGGTCATCGGCGACATTCCCATGTACGTTTCGGACGATTCGGCCGACGCGTGGAGCGAGCCCGAAAACTTCTGGCTTTCCGATACCGGCAAGGCAATCGAGATCTCCGGTGCGCCGCCCGATAACTTTGCGCCCGAGGGCCAGGTGTGGGGCACCCCGACGTTCCGCTGGGACCACATGAAGCAGAACGGCTACCGCTGGTGGATGGACCGCCTGCGTCGCGCGTTCTCGCTCTACGACCGTGTGCGCCTGGACCACTTCCTGGGCTTCCACAGCTACTTTAGCATTCCCGCAGGCAAGGCCTGCGCCGACGGCCGCTGGCTGGCGGGTCCGGGCAAGGACCTGTTCCAAACCGCCTTTGACGAGCTGGGTCCGCTCAACTTTATCGCCGAGGACCTAGGCTACCTGACGCCCGGTGTTCGCGCCATGGCTTCGACCTGCGGCTTCCCCGGCATGGACGTGCTGGAGTTTAGCGATTACGACGTTCGCTGCGGCGTGCATCCAACGCCGGGCAAGATTCTATACACCTCGACGCACGATACGTCGACACTCGCCGGTTGGTGCACGCGCTCCTTTGCTGGCGGCGACGAGCCGAGCGGTGTTGAGGTGGCGGCCAAGCTGATGGGCGACGCGCTCGCAAGCAATGCTCCCCTGGTGATGATGCCGCTGCAGGATGTCCTGGGGCTTAGCGACGACGCGCGCATGAACGTGCCGGGTGTCGCCACGGGCAACTGGACCTGGCAGGCCGATGAGGCAGACGTTGCGGCCGCTGAGGGCAAAACTGCACAGCTCCTGCGCAACACCCATAGATTCTGGGGCGAAGCGTGATAAAACCCCCGATATAGGGTACAGTTACAGCTGTTTGAATTTATGCGGGCAGAGCGATCTGCCCGCTTTGTGCTGAAAAGGAAGTATTATGGCGCGCTACGATTACAAGTGCTCGAGTTGCGGCAACGTGTTTGAGGTTGAGCATCCCATGTCCGAGACCCCCGAGGTCGTGTGTCCGAGCTGCGGCGCTCCGGCGACAAAAACGTTCTCGGCAAGCGGCATCAAGTTTGAGGGCAGCGGCTTCTACAACACCGACCAGCGCAGCGGAGGCTCCAGCACCAACGCCACCAACGGCTGCTGCGCCAACTGCCCGCACAGCCACTAAGAACAACGCAGCCCCGCGACCGGCACCGATCGCGGGGCTGCTTCTTTAGCTACCCAGGTTTCCTTATGAGTTGCGGTGAAATAAGGACTGATTGGCGGCTAGAAGCCGCTATTCAATCCCTATTTCACCGCAACTTAGTCGTTACTTGCGGACCAGGCGGGCGCAGAAGTGGCCGTCGTAGGAGTCGGCGTTTACCGGCACGCTTTGGAAAAGGCCACGATCGTTTTGACGGACGGCCACCAGCTTCTTGGCCTGTGCGAAATCGGGCAGCTGCAGAATCTGGGCTTCGGAGAACGGTGCCACGGTAAAGCCGGCGCCCTCGGGAGAAGCCAGGAAGGCATCCACGACCTGCGTGTTCTCTTCATCAAAAACCGAGCAGGTAGCATAGATAAGTTCACCACCGGCAGCCACGCGCGCGGCTGCTTCCTTGAGCATCGTCAGCTGCAGACGGGGCAGCTCAGTCGTAACGTCGTTCTCGGTCAGACGCCACGGAATCTCGGGGTGGCGGCGCATGGTGCCGGTGCCAGAGCACGGCGCATCGATAAAGACCGTGTCGAACAGGGCGGGTTCGCCAAGCATCGCGTCAAAGGACGTAAGCACCTCATTGAGCTCGCAGGCATCGCCCGACACCGTACGAACACCTGAGATACCCGCCTTGTGCAGGCGCGCGAGATTCTGATCGCACTTACGATCGTGCAGATCGAGCGCAGTATGCTGACGCTCGTACCCGGCACGCTTGGCCTGGCACATCATCACGTAGGTCTTGGTGCCGCGACCGGCGCCAATCTCCAGGCAACGACCGGGACGTGTCGCGGCAGTAGCGATAAGCTGAGCGTTGAGGTCCGAGGCAACCGCGGCAGCACGCTCAAACACGCCCGATGCAACCGCGACCTGCGCATCGACCGGAGCATGGCAGCCCGGGAAGACAGGAGCGACGAGCTGCGAGATATACGGGTCGGGTTTGGTCGCAAACGCGTTCTCATGCAGGGCCAGCGGCGCGGGGGCCAGATTGCCGGCGAAGTTCAGCGCGCCCTCGGGCGTATCGAACGAGGCAATAATTCGAGCGCACAGCCAGCGCGGCAGACCCATCAGGCGCGACAGACGAACCAAGCGTCGCTCAGACTCACCCACATCGGACGCCGTGGCAAAGTCCTCAACGTTGTCCGCAACCTTATGCAGCACGGCGTTCGCCAGACCGGCGGCCGATTTAGCACCGCTGCGAACCAGCTCAACGCCCTGGCTCACGGCAACGCGACCCGGGGTATGCAGGTAGAGCATCTCGAAGGCCGAGATGCGAAGCGCCATGCGAACGCGCGGCGCGACCTTTTTGGGCTTATCCAAAAATTGATCGAGCAACTCATCCAAAATACCCTGCGTGGCGGCAACACCAAGCGCCAAACGGGCGGCAAAAGCAGAATCGCGCTGGTCAATGGCCTTGGCGGAAGCACGTGAAGACAACACGTCACGTGCGTACATACCGCGACGATCGGCCTCCATCAACACATCGAGCGCAAGCTTGCGCGCGGGAGACAACTTGCTCATGACAGTACACCCCACCTAAGTTCGGCACCCTGCAGGCCGGCAGCCCAGGCAGAGGCAGCCATTGCACGCTTGCCATCGGGCTTAACCTCGAGCAGTTCAACAGCGCCATCAGAAAGGCCCAGGTAGACACGCTTGGCCTTAACGAGAACCTGACCCTCGCCAAGCGACACATCGGAAAGCGCAGCATCGAGCACGCGAACCATCTTGCCGGCAATCACGCAACGGGCAGGCGCGGTATCGGACGAAGCGAGCACATGGCGCACGCAATCGAGCGCCGCCATCTGCGGATCCAGACGCATCTCCTGCTTGGAAATCTTGGCAGCATGAGTGACGAGCGACTCATCCTGCTCAGTCCACACGGCGGTGCCATCAGCAAGCGAAGGAAGCGTATCGGCAAGCAATTTGCCGCCAAGCTCAGCAAGCTCCATGGTCAGCGCCTCAGCATGCTTACCGGCAACCGACGTCGAGGCCTGCGCGCAATAAGCACCAGTATCAACGCCATGCCCAATGCGCATAATAGAAACGCCAGCAACCTCGTCACCAGCAAGAATCGCACGCTGAATGGGAGCAGCGCCACGCCAACGAGGCAACAGCGAAGCATGAACATTCACAATACCAAGCGGCGCCATATGCAGCACCTCATCAGGCAAAATGCAGCCATAGGCAGCCACACAGAAAATATCAGCCTGCGCAGCCTGGAGCGCCTCAACAACCTCAGGCGTCATGCGATTTGCCTCAATAACCGGCAACCCCAGCTCAAGCGCCTTGGCCTTAACAGGAGAAGGCTCAAGCTTCTTACCACGCCCACGAACAGCATCGGGACGAGTAATAACAAGCGCAATCTCGTTCCCAGCCTCAACAAGCGAAGTCAGCGAAGGCACAGCAAAATCAGGCGTACCCATAAACACAATACGCATAAAGAACGTCTCCCCTCAACCAAAGCCGAGACGGCTACAAACAACAGCGGAAAGCCAAGTACCCAGCCCATCCGCAATAACAATTCAACAAGAACAAATATACCCAAAACCAAAGAAAGAGCCGCAATAAAAGCAGCTCTCTCTCAACAAAGACTATCAGCGAAGACGCCCCTCCCTGGCCCGACGGCACCCGGGCGAAAAGGAGCACGAAAACGCAGTCCCCTTCCGCCGCAGGGCTTAGGTTATTGCTCCACGCGCAGTTCCGCACGAGCCGAAGAGCACTTAATGTGCTCTTCGTGCGAGCAGGACTGTTTGAGCATGGAGCAAAACCTAAGCCCTGCGGCGGAAGGGGACGGTGGGACCTACTCCGTCTCGCCCGGTCGAGCGCCGCGGGCCAGGGCGTCCTGGTACTCCTTGACTGCCTTGATGCGCTGCATCGGCTTGAGTCGCTCAAACATGGTGTTGCCATGCAGGTGATCGATCTCGTGCTGCAGGCACACGCAGAACAGGTCGCCCGTTGCCTCATAGCGAATCAGGTTGGCGTCCAGGTCATACGCCTCGACGACGACATGATCGGGACGCTCGATCTCGCAGCTAATGCCGGGGATGGACAGGCAGCCCTCGCTAAACGGCACCAGATGGTCGCTCTGCTCAACAATGACAGGGTTGATGAGCACGTACGGGTCATAGTCATTCTTGTCGCTGTAATCGCAGTCGATGGTGACAAGCTGAATGAGCTCACCGATCTGCGGGGCAGCCAGACCGCAACCGCCGTTGTCGAACATCATCTTCTTCATCTTCTCGGCAAGCGCCTCGATCGCCGGAGTGATCTCCTCGATGACGGCGCACTCCTGGCGCAGACGAGGGTCGGGCGACAGTACGATTCCGTTGGCTTCCATGGCCATCCTTTCGGGTTGTTACATCAAATCATAGGCATCGACGTCAACGCTCACGCTCACGCCGCGCACAGAGCCCACCTCTTTGAGGCAGGCGTCGATATCATCAGAGACATGGTACCCCACAGGCGACTTCACAAGCAGATGGAAGCGGTAACGGTCCTTGGCTCTCTCGATTACACACGAAGCCGGGCCCAGCACCTGGGGCACGGCGCTCCCCGCCCGCAAAAAGTCGGGCGCGGCGGCATGCCAGCGGCGCTTAAGAAGCTTTGCAATGCGCCCAATGTAGTCCTGCGCGTCGTCTCGGTTCGCCGACCACACCAAGATGTTGACCAGGCGAACAAACGGCGGGAACAGCGCGTCGCGGCGCTGGTCCAGATCGTAGTCGGTAAAGATCGAACGGTCGTGCTCGGCGACGGCGCGAATAACCGGGTCCTCGGGCAGATAGGTCTGGATGATGACCTCGCCAGGGCGATCACCGCGACCGGCACGGCCGGCGACCTGCTCCAGCAAATCGTAGGCGCGCTCCCCTGCGCGGAAGTCCGGCAGCTTGAGGGCGAAGTCGGCATTGACCACGCCCACGAGCGTGACCTCGGGAAAGTCGAGACCCTTTGCGATCATTTGGGTGCCCAGCAACACGGCGCAATCGGCCGCATCGAACTGCTCGAGCAGCTTTTTGTGCGCATCCTTGCCGCGCGTGGAATCGGCATCCATGCGAATAATGGCGACGTCCTCGGGAAGCATCTGGTGCAGTGCGTCCTCGATCTGCTGCGTGCCCAGCCCCATTTTTGCCAGGTAGCGGCTGCCGCACTTGGGGCAACGACTCGTGGGCGCGGGATACGGCTGCACGCGCCAGGAGGATCCGCATGTGTGACATTGCAGCGTGTGCGTGCGCTCGTGATACGTAAGCGCTGTGGAGCAGTGGTTGCAGGTGGGGACGCAGCCGCACTCGCGACACATCAAAAACGGCGCAAAGCCACGGCGGTTATGCAGCAGCACGGCCTTCTCGCGACGCTCGACCACACGCTCCAAGCCCTCCATCAAGGGTTTTGAGAACATGGAGCGGCTGCCGTGAGAAAACTCACGGCGCAGGTCGGCAATTCGGACCATGGGAAGCACGGCGTGTCCCGGGCGCTCGGGCATCTCGACACGCGTCCAAGTGGCACCGTTATACGTGCCACGACGGCAGCGGTCGAGGGCCTCGGCCGAGGGCGTGGCGGAGCCCAACACGAGCGGGCAGCGATAGCGCCGCGCCATCTCGGCCGCCACCTCGCGCGCGTGGTAGCGCGGACTGGAGCCCTGCTTGTAACTGGTCTCGTGCTCCTCGTCGATGATGATGAGGCCCAAGTCGCTGAGCGGGCAAAAGAGCGCCGAGCGAGCGCCGACGACCACGCGGGCCGCACCGCTAGCAACCATATCCCACTGGTCCAGGCGCTCGCCGGCCGAAAGCCGCGAATGGAACACGGCGACCGTCTCGCCAAAGCGCGAGCGGAAGCGGCCGACGGTCTGGGCCGTCAGCGAAATCTCGGGCACCAGCACGCAGGCCGAGCGACCGGCTGCGAGCACGCGCTCGATGGCGGAGAGGTAAACCTCGGTTTTGCCGGAGCCGGTGACGCCGTCGACCAGCACAACGTCGCCATGAGCGTCCAGACGGGCGCGCTCAATCTGCGCGAGTGCCTGTTGCTGGCCGTTGGTAAGGGAGACCGGCGCCTTGCCGCTTGCCGAGGACAGCGTGGTCTGCTCGCTGCAGCCACGCCAGGCGCGGCGCTCTTCCACCACCACGACGCCGCGTTTTTCGAGCGACTTGATGGTCGCCGACATACTGTTATAGAGAAGGTTGAGGTCGCGCGTCGTGACAGGACCACACTGGAGCGCCTCGATGAGTTGGCGCTGGCGGACCGCGGTCTTGGGTGGCGTGTAGTCAAAGCCTTCGGGCGTAAGCATCACCCAGCGGTTTTGGATGGGTTTGACGGCTGGACGTTCAACCGTCCACACGCCGTCGTCGCCCTTGACCACACGCGGGCTGCCGCCCGGTGGCAAAAACAGGCGCAGGCACTCGGAAAGCGTTGCGACGTACTCGTGGCTCATCCAACGCGCGATGCGTGCAGCCTCGGCGGTAAAGAGCGGTTTGCTGAGGATAGACTCGATGGGCTTGATGCGCACGGGGTCGAGGGCGTTGTTGCCCGGCAGATCGCCCAGATCAGGCGCAATGTCGACGACATAGCCCGCGGCGGCACGGTTACCAAAGTGGACCAGGACTGTGGATCCGATCTGGACCTCGTTGGCAAGGGACTCGGGGATGCCGTAAGCAAACGGTTCCGACAGCGCACGGGTGGGGATGTCAAGGACCACGCTCGCGTAGGCGGCAGGGGGCTCGGGCGCAGGCTTAGACTGAGCCGAGGCAGCGGCAGGCTTGGGCTTCACCGGAGCTTCCTCCGGTTCCGGCGAACCAAACAGCGACAGTTGTTGAGCCATACACCACCTCTAACGAACGGACCTGAAAGGGGTGGGACAAAATAATCAGTAGTGTTTGTCCCATGGCCGATACGAGTGTCGAGCTTGTTGCGTCACTCGAACATGGGACAAACACTACTGATTATTTTGTCCCAGCAACCCACTCATCGGTACAGAAACAAGAGCCCCGCTCGGGGGAACGGGGCTCGGATACATGCGTTTACGCGTCTACTATAGCGCCATCGTGCGGGCGCGGTCGATGCGCGCCAGGCAGTCGTCGCGGCCGACGAGCGCCATGGTCTCGCCCAGCGGAGGGCTCACCATGTTGCCGCAGACGGCGACGCGCACGGCCTGGAACACCACGCGCTTCTTGAGGTCCATCTGCTCGGGCAGCGGCTCAAGCGCGGCGTCGATGGCCTCGGCAGTCCACTCGTCCACGCCCTCGAGCGCGGCCTTGGCGGCGTCCAGAATGGAACCCATACCCTCCTTGGCCAGGCCCTTGTTAACGGATTTCTCGTCATACTCGAGCGACTCGGCCGTAGCAAAGATGGGAGCGGCGACGGTCACGGCGTCGGCCGGCATCTTGGTGCGCGGCTTGACGATGGCGGCAAGCGCATCAATCCAGTCCTCGCCGTACTCGACGTTGCCCTCGATGAGGCCTGCCTCGTGCAGTTCGGGGACCATGATTTCATCGGCAAACTGCGCGTCGGACATGCCGTTGATGTACTCGGCATTGACCCAATCGAGCTTCTTGGGATCGAAGGTCGCCGGGTTCTTGGAGATGCGGTCGAGCGAGAACTTGCTGGCCAGGACATCGCGCGGGATGATCGTGGTCTCGCCGTCGAGCGACCAGCCAAGCAGCGCCAGGTAGTTGACGAAGGCGTCGGAAAGGTAACCGGCGTCGCGGTACTCCTCCACCGAAGTTGCGCCGTGGCGCTTGGAGAGCTTCTTACCGTCGGCGCCCAGGATCATGGAGATGTGGGCGAACGTGGGCACGGGCGCGCCGAGGGCCTCGTAGACCATGACCTGGCGCGGGGTGTTGGACAGGTGGTCGTCGCCGCGGATGACATGGGTGATCTTCATCATGGCGTCGTCGACGACGGTCGCGAAGTTGTACGTGGGCGTGCAATCGGAGCGGAAGATGACAAAGTCGTCGAGCTCCTTGGCGTCGAAGGTCACCTCGCCGTGAACGGCGTCGTGGATGACGACGTCGCCGCGGTCCTCGGGCACCCTGATGCGCAGGACGTAGGACTCGCCGGCCTCGATGCGGCGGCGGGCCTCCTCGGGATCAAGATCGCGGCAACGACGCTGATAGCCCTGGAAGGGGTCCTTGCGCTCCTGCGCGGCCTTGCGGTCGGCGTCGAGCTGCTCCTTGGTGCAGAAGCAGGGATAGGCCTTGCCCTCGTCCCAAAGTTTCTGGGCGGCCTGCTTGTACAGGTCCAGGCGCTCAGTCTGGGCGTAGGGGCCAAAGTCGCCGCCTACCTCGGGACCCTCGTCCCAGTCCAGGCCCAGCCAACGCATGGCGCGCAGGATGATCTGCGTGTTCTCGTCGGTAGAGCGGGTGGGGTCGGTGTCGTCGATGCGCAGGATGAACGTGCCGCCGTTTGCACGGGCGAAAGCCCAGTTATAGATAGCGGTGCGGGCGCCGCCGATGTGCAGCTTGCCCGTCGGTGAGGGTGCAAAGCGGACGCGAACGTCTGATGCCATGGAAATCTCCTCGATTGCAGGATGGATGTCTAACCGCACCAGTATAAAGCATCAAAGCAACCTCCGCACAAAGGGCACCGACCCAGTCATTGGGGACAGACTTAAATGACCATTCGTTGTAGTCATTGCGGACATTCTTGGTATAAGACTGGTCGTTTAAGTCTGTCCCCAATGAGTAGGTGCGGAAAGGGTGTGAATGTTTGATTTACGCGCTATGATGTGCCCTTGCATAGAGAGCCCGGCGGAATGGTAACGGTCGCCGGGACACGTTTTTGAAAGGACAATCATGTCAGAAGAACTTCGTTCCATCCCACCCCAACACGGGTCCTTTGTTTTTACGTCGGAGTCGGTGACCGAAGGTCATCCCGATAAGATCGCTGACCAGATTAGTGACGCCGTCCTCGACGCAATCCTCGCCAAAGAAATAGAGCTCCAGGAGCAGGGCTACATCGCCCCCAACGGCGTGCCTGCCAACGTGGAGAACGTCCGCTGCGCCTGCGAGACCCTCGTGACCACCGGCACCGTCATCGTCGCCGGTGAGATTCGCACCCAGGCCTACGTCGACGTACAGGAAATCGCCCGTGGCGTCATCCGCCGCATTGGCTACAACCGTGCAAAGTTCGGTTTTGACTGCGACACCTGCGGCGTTATGAGCCTCATCCACGAGCAGTCGCCCGATATCGCCCAGGGCGTCGACGAGTCCTTCGAGACCCAGACCGGCGCTACCACCGACCCGATCGACCTGATCGGCGCCGGCGACCAGGGCATGATGTTCGGTTATGCCTCCAACGAGACCAAGACCCTCATGCCCATGCCGCACTACCTGGCAAGCCGCCTGGCCGAGCGCCTGTCCGCCGTGCGCCACGATGGTACCCTGGCCTACCTGCGCCCCGACGGCAAGACCCAGGTCACCGTGCGCTACGAGGACGGCAAGCCTGTGGAGGTCACGACCATCGTCATCTCCACGCAGCACGCTGCCGAGATTGAGGACATGGGCAAGATCAAGGCCGACCTCATCGAGCATGTCATTACCCCGGTCATGGCCGCCGAGAACATGCCGTGGGACAACGCGGACATCTACGTGAACCCCACCGGTCGCTTTGTTGTGGGCGGCCCCATGGGCGACACGGGCCTCACCGGCCGCAAGATCATCGTCGACACCTATGGCGGCTACGGCCGTCACGGCGGCGGCGCCTTTAGCGGCAAGGACTGCACCAAGGTTGACCGCTCCGCCGCGTATGCCGCGCGCTGGGTCGCCAAGAACGTGGTCGCCGCCGGTCTGGCCGACCGATGCGAAGTCGAGCTTGCCTACGCCATCGGCGTTTCCAAGCCCCTCTCAATCATGATCAAATGGCAGGAAGAACTTCAGGGTAAGGCGTGGAACAGTTTGTTTTTAGGTAATCATGATCAACCGAGAAGTGTCAGCCGTTTTGGAAATGACAATCCGGTATACAGAGAAACCTCCGCAAAAATGCTGGCGACCTGTATTCATATGATGCAGGGAACGCCATATGTATATCAGGGTGAAGAGCTTGGTATGACAAACATTTACTTTGACAAACTGGAAGATTACCGTGATATTGAGAGCATCAATTTCTTTACAGAGTTTACGGAATCAGGTCTTATGACTCCGGAATACATGATGAAATGTCTGATGCTGAGAAGCCGTGACAATGCGAGAACTCCGATGCAGTGGAACGACAGCAAACAGGCTGGATTCACAGATGGCGAGCCGTGGATTAAAGTGAACCCGAACTACAAAGAAATCAATGCAGCACAGCAGCTTGAAGATCCGAACTCTATTTTCCATTATTATCAGAAACTGATTCGTTTGCGTAAAGAAAAAGACATTATTGTTTACGGTGGATTTGAACCGCTTTACCGTGACAACGAGCAGATTTTTGCATACATAAGAAGACTGGAACAGGAAAAACTTCTGACAGTCTGCAATTTCAGTGACAAAAATGCAGAGATGGAGATTCCGGAAGAATTCAAAGGAGCAGAATGTCTGATCACAAATCTTGACAGAACTGTATTTGAAGGTAAAATTGTTTTGAAACCATATGAAGCATTTGTATTATATAAAAAATAAGAGGTAAAACAGAGATGATTAGAAAATACAGATATGGAACTCCGTTTGACACGGAGGCACTGACCGAAAAAATCGAAACAACTGAGAGCGCTTTTCCATATGGAGAGATCAGCCAGAATGATGAATTTGCATTTACCTAT
>OODU01001299.1_pt1 | contig 24957 bp, 15 predicted proteins | sample 1671171 | NCBI WGS metagenome assembly OODU01 (sample SAMN06348129, study PRJEB24527) | human gut metagenome | biome: human gut; feature: ankylosing spondylitis patient; material: feces | host: Homo sapiens | place: China | collected 2015-10
CTGCATTGTCATGGGCTGTTCACGTTCTGCCTGACGTTCTGCGAAATCCAGATAACCGGAAACCAACTGCCCCATAGTACGAAGCTCTTTTTCATTCAGATAGTTTTTGGCAATAGTAGCTTCTCGTAAAGTGGGCTGGTTCCCTGCAAAAGTGGTCAGACCCATAAATTCCTTTTCGGCATCTGCACGATTGTAAATGACCTCAGCGGCAGTCTGACCGTGGATGGCATAATGAATTTTATTCTGGACTTTTTTGAAGAACTGGACGGAGATTTCTGCTTTTGGGTCGTAGTCAATGCTGGTTGCATAGATTTCCAGAACCTGTCGATAAAACACTTTTTCGGAAGCACGGATGTCACGGATGCGTTCTAACAGCTCTTTGAAATATCCACCGCCGCCCAGATTTTTCAGGCGTTCGTCATCCAGCGCAAATCCCTTGCGCATATATTCCTTCAGGATGCCAGTTGCCCAGATACGGAACTGTGTGCCTCGTTTGGATTTGACACGATAACCAACAGAAATAATGACGTCAAGATTGTAGAATTCGACCTGATAGGTCTTTCCGTCTGCGGCAGTTGTTGCAAATTTTGCAACAACTGAATCTCGTTCAAGCTCACCCTCTGCAAAAATGTTTTTGATGTGACGGGAAATTGTGGATTTGTCACGTTGGAACAACTCAGCCATCTGGTCAATGGAAAGCCAGACGGTGTCACCGTCAAAGGTAGTATCAATTTTGGTCAGGCCATCTTCTGTGGTGTAAATGAGGATGGAATTTTTAGGAGAGGCATCTGGACGATTCATTTTAAGCACCTCGTTCCGTGTATGTAATACAGTGGAAGGGGAGACCTTACCACTGTGTTGGGACAAATATTACAAGAATATTATATCATGCTGCAAGAGCAGTATCAACAGTATCTTGTTGATTTTTGTTGTTGGTTGAGGATACTGCGTTGTCTATTTCCAAGACCGATGCGTATTTCTCAATCACATCGGCTAGAAAGCTTGCAAATGCGCTCCATTCATCGAGTGTGGTTGCAGAGTATTCCGAAGGGGCAGGGCTGGTTTCTGTACGGCGGCAATTATTCAATAGGCAACTCCATTTCCTTGTAGCAGAACTTTGACAGTCCAGGCGGATTTTTAGAAATATTTTTTGATTCATCCGATTAAACTTTTTAAGCGTTCCAGCTTTTCCTGTGCATTCTCTTTCCGGAAGCTGACCCCAATGCAGGAGATTGGAACGCACATTTCAAGCAGGCGGTCATAGATGCGGGCGTGAGCGGTATCTTGTGGGTGTCGTATCTCGTCCAACGTCAGATTGGTGGTGACGATCAACGGTTTCCGGCTGCGGTATCGGCTGTCCACGATGTTGTAGATCTGCTCCAGTGCGTACTCGGTACCACGCTCCATACCGAAGTCATCAATAATAAGCAGGGGATAGCGGCAGAGCTTGTCCACAACATCATTTCGTCCGGAAAGGCTACCGTTCAGCTCGTTCAGGATTCGGGCAAAGTTCGTCATCCGCACAGGCACCTCCTGCTCCATCAGAGCGTTTGCAATGCACACGGCAAGGAAACTCTTGCCTGTGCCCACACCACCCCAGAGAAGAAGCCCAAGGTTCTCTGCGCGCATGGTCTGCCATTGCTCTACATAGCGGTGTGCGTGGTGCATCTGCGGGCTGCGGCCATTGTCGTTTTCAAAGGTCCAGTCCAGCATTGCCGGGTCAGAAAACCCCTCAGCTTTCAGCCGCTGCACAAGATTGTTGTGCTTTTGCTGGTTGATAAGGGCTTCCTGCTTTGTCCTCTCGATGCGCTGGCAGCTGCATTCGATTGGGTGCTTGTTCTTGCCCATCAGGACAATGCCTTTTGCAAAGAACGCTTCCCTTGGCGTGTGACATTTTCCGCAGTAAAGCAGACCATCCTCGCCATAATAATCCTCGGTGTTTTCGGGAATACTGGAAACGGACTGTTCAAAAATTTTTTCTATCGTTTTTATAGGCTTTCTCCTTCCTTGAATGTGTAGTCCGGGATGCCCGGCGTCGATTTTCGTTCTGTTTTCTGCCGCTTTGCCCAGATACGCAGGGTGGCGGCGTGGTCGGTGTACTTTTTTCCAGTAGACTGGATATAAGCCGAAAGCTGTTCGATTAGATCATCCAGCCCGGAGAAATCAGCTTTGAGTCGCCTGTACTCCTTTGCTGTTAAAAAGACATTTTGATATTCTCCAAAGGTCAAATGAGCGTCTGTTGTTCTTGTCAGGTGGCTATTTTTCAGGAGGTTCTTATTACGTTGGTTAGTGGAACACTTTTGTTCCGTGGAAGATATCATTTCTGTTCCATCGGATGGAACAGAATCGTTCCATGCAGGGGAACATTTTTGCGCTGTCGGAACTTTTACAAAGATGCTGTTGGGCACAGTAATGCGACCTCTTCTGCGCTCAATCAAATCGGCATCTTCCAGCGAGCGCAACGCACGTTTAATGCTCATAGTGCTGCATCGCAGAGCTTTGCTTAATGCAGAAAGAGGGAAAATCACATAGACGAAGCCGCGCTCATCCATCCAGTTGTTCTTTTGAGAAAGAGTTGTCCGGTCAAGCAGCAGGGTGTAGAGCAACTTCGCTGTGTGGCTCAAGTCGGTATCCAGTAGAAAGCGAGCATAGGGCAGATATTGCGGCAAAGGTGTAGTGACAGTCAGGTAGTCGGAAATAAAATTCACCTCCAGTGTTTTTTCATCAAACAAATTTTTGGAAAGCATTTTACTGGCTGTTGGTAGTCTCCAGAAGATGCTGCCGATGCTGTTCTTTCAGATGCACAATATAGCTTTCTGCCTTTTGCAAAGCAGCAATAACTTTTGCTTCAATCTCTACATTTGTCAGAAAGTCGGGATACAGAGCAAAGCATTGTTCGAGACGGAAAATAAAGCGATCAGAGGCACTGTTGATTTCACTGAACATTCCTTCGGCATCGGCGACATGATCAACCATTGCCATCTTTTCTCCTAGCTCACGAATGGTCTGGAGTTCGGTGCTGCGCTTTCCCGATGAAATAAAAGGTCGATTCTCCGAGAGTGGATCAGCCGTTTGGATCTTCGATGTGGCAACACTAGAGAAATTGCGTTCGGTGACCTTGGAAAGCAATTCTAAATTTTCATAGGTGTCTGCACTATCGTCTGGTTTACCGTTTAACTTTTCCTCTCGCCACGTTGATACCACGGTGGGCAATGCTTCTGTGGGAGTTCCACGGATAACGGTAGCCTCTCGCTGGGATAGCTTAAGTTTGCCGGATAAGATTTCTTCCTGAATGCCGGGGCAGTATTTTTCCATCAGCTCAACGGTTTTCATGAACTGCTCGGCACGAATTACAAAAGAGGGACTTACATTATTTTCTTTGGCGATTCGTTCGGTCGTGTTTTCTACCGATGGCAAATTGTCAATTTGACAGTTTGCCACCTGCGTGTACTGATTGCCATGGTTTCCCCCACGAGCGGATTTTTCAGAGTGATACTGCTTTCCAATCAGAAACTTTTTCTGTTCAGGTGTCAGATTCCGACGACCCAGCTGATGTTTGCAGATCCATGCCAGAACATCTTCACGGGTTTCGCAGGTGCAGGAAATCGAGCGGGTGGTATAAGGGATTTCTGGGTGCTGCTGGAGAATCTTATAGCGATTGTGGCCATCAACAAGAATGTTGCCCCAGACAATCAGGGGAGACAGGACTTCACCCTCTGAAAGGATGTTTTCTTTCAGTTGCTGAAATTCTTCATCGGTCAATGCAGGAATCTGAGATTGAAATTCGGAGTCGATGATAAATTCAAACTTGTTTTTCTTCATAGGCAAAATCTCCTTTCAAAAATCTATTGGTACTTTAGCCGTTCTCTCTGCATGGATTTCCTGCCCCCTTCCAGCAGCGTTTTCCGGCTCGCTCTTGCGAGGTCATCACTGAGTATCTCATGCAGACGGTCATGCGGTTCTCAAGGTCCAATGATAGATTTGAAACTAGGTTAACACATTCATGGGAGATTTTTTAGGGCACATTACGTCCGGTTTTTACGAAAGTTGATTTGAATGTCTACTAAAAATCGGACATTCTTTTTCGGAACTTGCGAAAAAGCAATGAAGAATGTGCTTCTGTGGGCTTAGTGTATCACATAGCCAATTTTATTTTTAGGAACTGGTAGTTCCAGTTTTTAAAAAATACGAAGTGAATTTCAAGGCGAAATCGGAACTGTTGGTTCCGGTTTTTCGTATCAACGTGATTTCAAATTTTGGGTGCCGTTCTCTCTGCATGGCTTTCCTGCCCCCTCTCGGCGGCGTTTTCCGGCTCTTCTTCTCAGGGTCATGGCCGGGTATCCCATGCAGACGGTCATTTGGTTCTCAAGGTTCGATGAAGGCTTGTAGAAAGCATATCACAATGAAGCAGAAATTTTTAGGAAGCATTCCTTCCGGTTTTCAGTGGATTTTAGGAGGAACCCAAGGAAAAACCGGAAGGGATGCTTCCGCTTCTTAGAAAATGTTCTGGATAGAGCATACCATAAAATCACTCGATTTTTTAGGAACTATTACTTCCGCTTTTTACCTTCAAAACCGGAAGTAATAGTTCCGGCTTGATGCAATATTGAATGAATCAACGACGATTTTTCGGAAACGATTTTTTCTACAAGAAATTTGCTTATTCAGCGTCTGTTAAGATACGCAGTCGGCACAGTTTATGTGCTGAATATCGGGTTTTGGCGAAGCCCAACAATCGTTTTTGAAGTCGGATTTGTAAAATCAGATTCAAAAATTGCGAGGTGGTACCGGATTACCCTGCTTGCGGCGGTTGCAAATGCGAAAATTTTTGTGCAGAAAAATAACCGTCCGCTTCAAGTTAAACTTGAAAACGGACGGTCTGGCTTGCAAAATAATTTTCAAAATTGGAGGGCAAGTTGAGATGCTTCATAGTACCAGCAAGCAGTGTCTTCGTATATACAAAGACCATTTTTGCTCTGCAAAATACTTGTTGGGAACACCCAAACCCTTGAACTGCATCCGATGGATGCAGACTTAGCGTCTCCAAATGAGAAAGTTTATGGCTCTAACACATTGTCAGCCATTGGTAAACAACTTTTTCCAGCTAAAAAAGAAAATAGCGATGAATTGAGATGAACATTGCAGAAAAATGTGATACAATAGAAAATGAAAATCCAAACAACAGGAGGAATCCCCTCGTGGCCAACAACGTGAACGTCAAAAAACTGGAAGCTGACCTGTGGGAGTCGGCAGATCTGCTGCGTGCAGGCTCTAAACTCACCTCGAACCAATACTGTATGCCGGTACTGGGACTGATTTTTCTGCGGTATGCGTACAGCCGCTTCAAACTGGTAGAGCAGGAGATCCTGAAAGACCGTCCCGTGCGCGGCGGTCGGGTGCTGCCGGTGGAGCAAAGCGACTTTGCCGAAAAGAGTGCACTGTTTCTGCCCAAGGAGGCGCAGTACAATTACTTAGTCAATTTGCCTGCCAACATCCCGGAGCAGGGGCTGACCGGCATTGAGGGCAATCCTCTGAACAGTCTGGGCGAAGTGGTGAACAACGCCATGGAACTGGTGGAGCAGCAGAGCGAGCAGCTGCAGGGCGTTCTGCCGAAGGACTACACCATCTTCTCGGATGAACTGCTGGGGGAACTGCTGCGCATCTTCAACAATGATGCGTTGGACGATGTGGGCGGCGATGTGATCGGCCGTATCTACGAGTACTTTTTGAATAAGTTTGCCAAGAACGTGGCACAGGATGACGGTGTGTTCTTTACGCCGAAATCGCTGGTGAAGATGATCGTCAATGTGCTGGAGCCTGCCCACGGTGTTTTGCTGGACCCGGCTTGCGGCAGCGGCGGTATGTTTGTGCAGACCGGCGACTTTGTAAACCATGCGGGCATGATCGCCAACAACACCATGACTTTCTACGGACAGGAAAAGGTGGAGTACAATGCCAAGCTCTGCCTGATGAACATGGCAGTGCATGGACTGACCGGTGTGATCAAGTCCGGTGATGAGGCCAACACGTTCTATCATGATGCCCACAACCTGAACGGCTGCTGCGACTATGTGATGGCAAATCCGCCGTTTAACGTGGACAAGGTCAAGTCGGAGTCGGCGCAGAGTGCCGGGCGGTTGCCCTTTGGCCTGCCCGGCGTGAACAAGGCCAAGGAAATCGGCAACGCAAACTATTTGTGGGTGTCCTATTTCTACTCCTACCTGAACGAGCATGGCCGTGCGGGTTTTGTGATGGCGTCCTCGGCTACCGACAGTCAGGGCAAAGACAAGGACATCCGTGAAAAGCTCATCCAGACCGGTCATGTGGACGTGATGATGAGCGTGGGCAACAACTTCTTCTACACCAAAAGTTTGCCCTGTTCGCTGTGGTTTCTGGATAAGGGCAAACCGGAACATCTGCTGGACACCGTATTGTTCATCGACGCCCGCAACTATTATACCGTGGTGGACCGCACCCAGAATGAGTGGAGCGACTGGCAGCTGAAGAACCTCGACGCCATTGTCTGGCTCTATCGCGGCGAGGTGGACAAGTACAAGGCGCTTCTGGCGGAGTATCACGCAGAACTGGCAGACGGCCGCCCCTTTGCAGAGATTCAGGCTGCAATGGAACAAAACGTGCAGGCCAAGCGGGAAGAAGCCAAAGCCGCTGTGGATGCAGCGCCCCGCAAGGAGCGCAAGACCACGCAGGAAAAGTTCGACAAGGCGCTGGAAGCCCTCAACGAGAAGCTGACCGTTGCCAAGGAGGCCGTCTGGCTCACCGAAAAATTTGGCGAGGGCGTCTATCAGGATATTCCAGGTCTGTGCAAGGTGGCCAGCCGCGATACCATCCTCAACGAGAAGGGCGCATCCCTGACGCCCGGTGCCTATGTGGGCGCTGCACCTGTGGAGGACGACGGCGTGGATTTTGCCCAGCGGATGAAGGAAATCCACAAGGAACTTCTGGAATTGCAGGCAGAGTCCAACCGCCTGATGGAAACCATCTCGAAGAATCTGGAGGAGATGGGGGTATGAAGTGGGAATATAAGACGCTTGACCAGTTGGGGACGGTATCGCGAGGAAAGTCGAAGCATCGGCCTAGAAATGATCCTAAACTTTTTGGGGGTAAATATCCGTTTATTCAAACAGCTGATGTAAAAAATGCAGATTATTATATTACAAAATACTCTGATACATATAATGAGAGTGGCTTGGCACAAAGTAAATTGTGGGACAAAGGAACGTTGTGTATAACGATAGCTGCAAATATTGCTGATACGGGCGTTTTGGCGTTTCCGGCCTGTTTCCCAGATAGTATTATGGGGTTTGTTCCGTTTGAAGGAGTTGCAAACACTAGATTCATAAAATACTGTTTTGATAGACTGCAACGTGATTGTAAACAAATTTCTCAGGGAACAGCACAGGATAATCTTTCATGGGAAAAGCTGTCAACCATCAAGTTCTGTATTCCAGAATATAAAGAACAATGCCGCATTGCAGATATTCTCTCTGCCTACGATGACCTGATTGAAAACAACCAGAAACAAATCAAACTGCTGGAAGAAGCAGCCCAGCGGCTTTATAAAGAATGGTTTGTGGATTTGCGCTTTCCGGGGCATGAAAACACGAAAATTGTGGATGACGTGCCGGAGGGGTGGAGCAGGACAAATATCAATGAAATATTGACATTTCATCGAGGATATGATTTGACAAAAAACGAGATGAAAGCTGGACGATATCCAGTTGTTGGCTCAACCACGGTGATTGGATATCATAACGAATTTAAGATTAAGGGGCCGGGCATTGTAACGGGTCGTTCTGGAAGCTTGGGTAAGTATCAATTTATTTGGGATAATTTCTGGCCGCATAATACATCGCTTTACATAAGCGATTACAAGGATCATAATATTTTCTTTGTTTACAGCTTGTTACAAACAGTGGACTTTGCATCGCTAAATAATGGGGGAGCCATTCCGACATTGAATCGAAACGTGCTTTCTAATATTGAAGTAATTGAGCCGGAAAAGAAATTGCAAGATGTGTTTGCGAAGATTGCAGAACCACAATATCAGAAAATTAGAAATTTGGAAAAGCAAAATGATAGATTAAAAACAGCAAGAGATTTGTTGTTGCCAAAGTTGATGAGCGGGGAAGTGGAGGTGTAATATAGATGGATGCGTATTTCGGTGTCGATTTTTATGGAAATGGCGAAGTTGTTAATCTGGGAGAATTAAAAAAGTGCGAGATAGTTTTTGACGATTATGATAATTGGAAAAGCTACACAGATATAAATAAAGTTATAGAACTTTATAATGTGAAAAAATATATCGACACTGGAATACGACTTGAGGACTGGACAAATCCTCAATATACAGATTATCAAAATAAGGCTAATCAAGTGTTTGGAGTTGTTGGCTGCTTCCTTAATTCAAAAGATATAAATGAGTTGGCAACATTATATAACGAAACTAATATAATGTACCGTCAAGATTTTGTTGAACTGGTTTGCAAGACAGGATTGTACAAAAAGTATGATGATTTGCAATTTGCTGAATTTCTGGAAAAGGCTAATATTAGAATTGATCGAATACTGAGAGAAAAAGATATTGTATATAAATTTGGGAAGGTGGTGCGTGAATACGTTTTAAAGGATGCAGAGAATGCAGAATTCTTTGTCAATAAGTTTTTGGAACGTTCTGAGGACAAAGAACTGTATTACATTCCAAAAGAATTGACAGTAGAAGATAAGGAAGGGTTAGTTCAAAGGTACATCGAATTGGATTCTCCTAATATGAATTATTTGACTGTGATTATGCAAGAAGAGAATCCGGACAAGCTTAAACTTAGCGAAATGACACGCTTTAAAGCATATAAAAAACTAGAAATCATGCGAAAAAAACTTTTTGAAACTGGCCTATCGTTTAGAACAGGAGTAGGAATCGGCTTTAAACCGATGGATGGTACCGGAAAGATAGAAAATGAATCAGAAGATCAGAATGAGCTAAAAGTTTCATATGACAGTAAATGGATACTAGATAATCTTGATTATGCAACGCTTCTTAATAATTTCTACTGGTTTGAATTCGCTGATTTTTTTAACAGATGCCTATTGGTTTCGCAACCCTCTGAGTATGGTCTTGAAAACTTTTTGTTTGGAACAAGAGGATTGAGAGAGTACCAAGTCGGAACAAGTTTTCGTATAAAAAACACTATGGCATTTCTTCAAATGACAGGGTATTATAACATTTTGTGCCAGCGAGAAATAGAAATAGAAGATATTTATAAATGGTTTTTTGAAACATACCTAAAAGATGAGTTTAATGTGGAGGGGTTTGTTTATGAGAAAGTGAGGAGGGATGCGCCATTTGGGGAAAGAAACAGACTGATTTCTAGTAAAATAGATCATGTTTTAAAGCAATTTGATTTATACAGTAAATATGGAGCAATTGATAGAGATTATCTGGAGTTCTCATCTCAAAGCGTTGAGTTTTCACAAGTTGCAAGTCTAAGCACACAAAAGTATGCCTATTGTAATGATGAAAATATTAGATCGGAATATATAAGTATCTTTTCATCACAATCACTTTTAACTTACGTGGAAAGAATAGGAAAGGCCTATGATTCTTTCTTTAAACTTCTAGAGAATGAAACTGTATATTATAATGATTTTAAAACTATTCAGAAAGAAAAAATCGACTTCTTATTAAGTCAAGGTACTATAAGAATAGATGAAGCTGGGGAAATTGAACTGAAGTATGATAGATTGAGAATGTTGATTCAACTTTATAGATATGAATATCTTTGCTTGGCCTATGAAAAAACAGAAAATGATCCATTGAAGGATGCACTGAAAAATAATAAGTTGCTGGTAGAGAATACATTGTTCTCACGACCAGAACAAGATTATCTTGATTATTTACTTAATAAACATAAATTTTCAAATGGACTAGATTTGAGAAATAAATATATTCACTCGACTAATTCATTAGATGAAAAGGTACATAGAGATGATTATATGCGATTCTTAATTGTGATGGCAATTATAATCATTAAAATCAATGAAGAATTCTGCTTAAAAGAAAAGTTGAAAAAATGAGGTGATCCTATGAGCCGCGAATACTCCGAAAATGTCCTTGTCCAGAACAGCGCAGGCAACCTGCTGCAAAATGTTCTGGGCTGGGAGGTCGTGCTGGCTTACAACTCCGAAAAGCTGGGGTCAGACGGGACGTTAGGCCGCACCAGCTATGGGGAAGTGCTGCTGACCCGGTATTTTCGGCAGGCGCTTTTGCGCTTGAACCCGTGGCTCACCCCGAACCAGCTGGACGAGGTGCAGAAGAAATTTGCGGCGCACGTTTCCACCGCATCCCTGATGCAGATCAATGAGAAAAAGTATTTTCTGCTGCGGGATGGCATCCCGGTGACGGTCAAGCGGCCGGATGGCCGCACCGAAATCCGAAGCGCGGCGGTGATCGACTTCAAAAACCCGGAAAACAATCATTTCCTCGCCGTAAAAGAAATGAAGATCCACTCGCAGCTGTACCGCCGCCGGACAGACATTGTGGGCTTTGTCAATGGCATTCCGCTGCTGTTTATCGAGCTGAAAAAGCCCACCGTGGATGTGCAGAACGCCTACATAGACAACTATCGGGATTACCTCGATACCATTCCGCAGTTGTTCTACTATAATGCCTTTCTCATGTTGTCCAATGGATTGGAAGCCAAGGTGGGTACACTTGGCAGCAAGTACGAGTTTTTCCACGAGTGGAAGCGTCTGAAGGAAAGCGATGCAGGCAGCGTGGAACTGGAAACCATGCTGCGGGGCATCTGCGAGAAAAAGACCTTCCTCGATCTGCTGGAAAACTTCATCCTTTACGACCATTCCGGTGGGCGCACCACCAAGATTCTGGCCCGCAACCACCAGTATCTCGGCGTCAACGAGGCCGTCAGTGCTTACGAGAACCGCAAGTTAAAAGACGGCAGGCTGGGTGTGTTCTGGCACACGCAGGGGTCTGGCAAGAGTTACTCGATGGTCTTTCTGGCGCAGAAGATCCGGCGCAAGTTTGCAGGCTCGCCCACCATTGTGGTACTGACCGACCGTGACGAGCTGAACCGGCAGATCAGCGATACCTTTGAAAACTGCGGTCTGCTGGGCAAGACAAAGGCTTCACAGTTCATTGCATCCAGCGGTACAGACCTTGTAAAAAAGCTGCAGGGCAACCCCAGCTTTGTGTTTACCCTGATCCAGAAGTTCAATCTGCCCAAGGAGCCGCCCATCTACCCGGATCACGACATTCTGATTTTGTCGGATGAAGCCCACCGTAGCCAGTACGGCATTTTTGCAGACAACATGATGCACCTGCTGCCCACGGCGTCCCGCATCGGCTTTACCGGTACGCCGCTTCTGGCAGATGACCATATCACCGAGCGTACCTTTGGCGGGTATCTGTCGGTGTATGACTTCAAGCGGGCGGTGGAGGACGGCGCAACGGTGCCGCTGTATTATGAGAACCGTGCGGATAAGATCGCCCAGTTGGACAAGCCGGAGATCACCGGGCGGATTTTGGATGCCATTGAAGCAGCCGACCTTGATCCCTCGCAGGAGGAAAAGCTGGAACGCGAGTTTGCAAAGGAGATCCATATTCTCACCGCAGATGAACGGCTGCGCTCCATTGCAAAGGATTTTGTGGAGCATTACTCTGACCTTTGGACCAGCGGCAAGGCAATGTTCGTCTGCCTGAATAAGGTCACCTGTGTGCGGATGTACAACTATGTGCAGGAATGCTGGCAGGCAAAAATCAGGGAGCTGGAAGCCCGGCAGGGCACAGCGACCCAGCAGGAAGCACAGGAGCTTGCCCGCAAACTGGCATGGATGAAAGAAACCGAAATGGCAGTGGTGATCAGTCAGGAGCAGAACGAGGTGCAGACCTTCAAAAAGTGGGGACTGGATATTCTGCCGCACCGTGCCAAAATGGAAAAGCGGGAGCTGGATAAAGAATTCAAGGACAGCAAGAATCCGTTCCGGGTGGTGTTCGTCTGTGCCATGTGGCTGACGGGCTTTGATGTAAAGTGTCTGTCCTGTCTGTATCTGGACAAGCCGTTGAAAGCCCATACCCTGATGCAGACTATTGCTCGCGCAAACCGTGTTTCGGAGGGCAAGAGCAATGGCCTGATCGTGGACTATATTGGTATCGTAAAGGCGCTGCGCAAGGCTCTGGCAGATTATACGGTCAGCAAGAACAGCCCGGCGGGCGTTGACCCAACGGTGGACAAAACGGAGCTGATTCAGCGCATCCGCACGGTCATCGGAAAAACGGACGGCTTTCTGGCAGAACACGGGTTCCGGCTGCAGGAATTGGTGGACGCACAGGACTTTGAAAAGATGAGCCTTGTACAGGATGCAGTCAACGCGATGTGCGAGACGTTGGAAACCAAGAAAACCTTCCAGACCTATGCGTCTGAACTGGCGCGGCTGTTCCGCTACGCAGACCGTGACGATGTGGACGATACTGTGCGCGCCCGGAAAAACGCAATTCTCGCCATCTACGAGGGCTTGCAGCAGAAGCGGAAACACGCAGATAACACGGACCTGATGGTGCAGATCAACGGCATCGTCAACGAGTACATCCATGTGGAAAAGCCGGATCAGGAGGCTGTACCTTCCCGGCAGTTTGACATCAGCAAAATTGATTTTGACCTGCTGAGCCGGGAGTTTGCCCACACCCGGCGGAAGAATCTCTTGCTGCGCGATCTGGATGAACTGGTGAATCAGCAATTGGCGAAAATGCTGTTTGTAAACCCGCAGCGCATTGATTATTATGACCGCTATCAGGAGATCATAGATGCCTATAATGCAGAGCAGAACCGGGCAACCATTGAGAAAACCTTCATGGATCTGATGGAACTTGCAAGTTCACTGGACACGGAGCAGCAGCGCTATGTGCGTGAGGGCTTTTCTAGCGATGAGGAGCTTTCGGTGTATGATTTGCTGTTTTCGGAGAACCTCACGAAGCAGGAAATTGAAACGATCAAGAAGGTGTCTGTGGACTTGTTGACAAAAATCAAACAGCAGATTGCCAAACTCGACCATTGGACGGACAAGCAGGAAACTAAGGCAATTGTGGATAATCTGATCCGCAATACCCTTTGGCAAGAACTTCCCAATAGCTATGATGTAAGCGATATCCAGACCTACCAGAAGAAAATCTACGAGTATGTATATATGCGCTACCCGGAAGTAGCATAACGCAAAAATCACCCCAGAGAGAACGCACAAGAGGCTATTCTCTCTGGGGTGATTGCGTATCAAATCATCTGAAAATGCCGCAACGCTTCCACGATCGCATCCTCTTTTTCTTTCGGACACTTGGGAGGAGAAAGTTTGAAAAAACAGACGGGCGGGTGTGAAGGCGGGTAAATCGACATGGAAAAGATCAAAGCGGATGCTTCCCGAAAAACTGCTGGGCAATTCCATCCAGCTGTGCGGTGATTTGCCGAAAATCCTGATTCAGATCCAATGTGCGTGCACCGATCTGATTGCCGCCTAAGTTGAAGAGACAATTCGGCGTGATGGCTTCCTGCGTTTTGGCGTAGACTAGCAGCCCGGAAACATTTCCAGTATGGGCAGCATCCTGATTTTTAACGTAGGTGTAGATCTGGTAGAGGTTGGCAGAATGCAGGGTCTCTTTATTAAACTGCTGCTGCAATGTCTGGCTGTAATACTTGGCATCCAGAATGAGAACTTTTTCGCGAAAACGCAGAAAAATATCGGTTTGCATGGCAGGGAGAAACCGCAGCATGGCAGCATCGTGCTCTCCCACAAGATCCCATTTGACCTGCGCAGCCTTGACCTCAGTAAGGTAGGGATGATTTTGTCGGTAATACTCCAGAATAAAGCGTTCGTACAGCTTTGCTATGCGTTCATCCGAAAATGCTGTCATTTTATAGCTGCCGTTTTCGGTGGTCTGCAGCATATCGTGCAGCACGAAATAGCAGAGATTCAACAGCATCTCGTAATTCTGGTTGCTCCGCTGATAATGTAACTGCTTCCATGGGATTTGAGAGGGAAGCAGTGCAGAAACCGTGTCCAGAAACAGAAGCGCTTTCTTCAATTCCACTTTGCGCTCAGTAGAAACATTCTTATCCCGAAGCAGCACATGCAGGGTGGTTTTCAGAATCTGGTTATACAGGTTATCCTCGGAAAGCTCGTCAAAGGTACAGGCGACCTGTGGCTTGTGCTGGATACGGGTCTTAATGGTCTGCGGAAGATCCAGCTTTCCACGCAAAACTGACCGGGTCTCGCTTCGGGAAACATATTCTCGATAGAGCCCCTGCTTCAGCTGCCGGGAAACACCCTTTGCAAGGATGGCAGCAAACAAATCGTCGATACGCTCAAACTTTTCCGAGGCGATGCACTGATAATCCTGCTGCTGCAGCACCTGATAGGCGTAGGAGAGCATGTAGTAGATGTTCTGGATAAAGATCCCTTTGTCAGTCGTCATTGAAAACACCACGCAGATTCTTTTCCCAACGGTGCAGTTTGTCGGGCGCGTCGAACCAGTATTCTGCCAGCGTAGGCAGAAGGTCAAACTCCACCACAGAGCGCATCCAGTCAGTGGTGCAGGCGGCAGGGTCGGCCAGACAAAAGTAACTGTGTCCAACACGAAATCCGGGACCGAGGGAGGCATCTGTGGTAATTTCCCGGTTCAATGCCTTGATCTGTTCCACCAGAGCATTGAAGGTTTCATTGTCAAGCGCAGATTGATATTTCTGGAATCCATCGGAGGTGAACGCCGGTTCGATCTCGAAGAAACTGAAGCGTCTGCGCAGCGCATAGTCGATCATGGCCAGGCTGCGGTCGGCAGTATTCATCATACCGATAATGTACAAATTTTCCGGGACATAGAAGGGCATCCCGTTATAGGCCAGTGTGATCTTTTCGCCCCGATGGTCGCTTTCAATCAGCATCATCAGCTCGCCGAAGATCTTGCTCAGGTTGCCCCGGTTGATCTCATCGATCAGGAAAAAGTATTCTCGGTCGGGGTCGTTGGAAGCCTTCTGGCAGAAGCGGTAAAATACACCCTCTGTCAGCTTGAAGCCGGAGCCGTCCGGCCGGTAGCCCAGCATGATATCCTCGTAGGAGTAATTCTGGTGGAACTGAACAAACTCAACCCGGGAGGAATCAGCTTGACCCATTATAGAGTACGCCAGCCGTTTGGCAGAATAGGTCTTTCCAACGCCGGGTGCACCCTGCAGAATGACATTTTTCTTGCGGCGTAGCAAAGAAACCAACACTTCATAGCGTTGCTCACTCAGAAAAACATCGTGCAGAAAATCAACTCTGGTGTAGCTGTCGGCAGATGCCTGCCGGACGGGAGCAGGGTTTTCATCCCGGATCAGATCCAGAATAAAGTTGTACTCACCCTCCGAGAGCTTGAACAGGCTTCCGTTCGGCTGTACGAAGAACTCCATTTTCTCCAGCTCAGGGAAAGCCTTCAGTACAGCATAGTCAATGGGGGAAGTCAGGCTCTCGGTCTTTTCAAAATAAATCTCTTTGTCGTTGCTTTCCTGTGTGATCTTGGCCAGAGCTACCACTCGCTTTACCGGATTGGCCTCATAGCCGATCACAAGATCCCCGGCTTTTGCATCGAGGAAATTCTGGAAAATCCTGCGCTTGTTCCCGTTGTCATTGTACAGCGTATAGGTCTGCTCTTCGCCGACCCGCAGACTGGAATAACTCCAGATCTTAGGATTGGCAGTCAGCCACCAGTAGTGGCGTGAAGGTGCTTCACAGGCGGCAGCGGCAGCCGGTACTTTCGAGAGGTCGGCTTTTTTCAGAGCCTGTAAAAGCTCATCTCGCAAGCGCCAGATGTAAGTGCCATCCGCCTTTGTGCTGGCATTTTTGCCCACATATAAAATGGGCCACCAACGCATATTTTCGCTGTCGCGGGGCATGCAGCGACAGCCAGTCTTTTCTGCCACCCGCTGTGCAAGATGGTAGGAGTTGGAGATGTAGAAGTTGCTGGTTTCACCGTATTTAATGGCAAGCTGTTTGCAGGTGGCCTGCCCGCCGTAATCCAGCATACATTTCATCACCTGCAAAGCCTCCGAGGTAAAAACCGAGGTGTCTTGCAGCAAAGCACTCCACTGTGCGGTTGTAATGCCCGGATCATACTCACTTTCAGCAGGAAACCATCCGGCCTGCATCTGTGATGTCTTTTGTTCGGCAAGGTAGAAACGGCTCAGATAAAAGCCCAGATCAATGGCAGCGATATTCCAGTGTGTGTCTGGCCAGTATTTTCCGGCAGGGGCTGCTTCAATGGCACTGCGGATCATCTGGGTGATGGCAGCATTTTGGCTCAGTGCCACCCGCAGCTCATCATAAAGGCGGTAGCTGTTTAGCAGCGATTCTACGGAACCATCCCGCTTGGGCGGAGCATCGAAGTTCAGCGCATCCGAGATGTCACGGGCAACGGAATAGCGGTAGATATAATATTGATCCGGATACCGGAGCCACAGATAGACGCTGATGGCACTGGTGTTCTGGTAGTGGTTATTCCAACTGCCGTCGTTGTATTTTGTGCGTATTTCTTCGGTGGCAGCCTGAAATGCAATAATGCGCTGGGAAAGTTCGGTGGATTCATCAAACAAGCTGCGGAACATTGCGCGTGTTGCTTCACAGTCCGCTGCTGCGAAATTCTGGATCATCGCACGGGGATAGGCATAGCCGGTATCCAGAAGCGAAAAGACCTTTGCAGTGGCTTCCTTGAACATTTCACCAAAATCTGCCGCGTCAATATTCCAATGGTCGTGGAAATGCTGCGCGGCTTCCCATTTGAAATCTTCAACATGAGGCCAATGCTTCGGGAAATAGGTCTGGTATCCGCCCAAAACAGGCTCCAGTTTTGCAAGATCGATCATGACGGCTCCCTCCGAAATCAAAAAGTCTTTAAGATATTGTACCACGATAAAAATAGAAACACCATATTCCAACAAAAGAAAATGCCCGCCTGAAAATCAGACGGACATACTGTAAATCAAATCATCTGAAAATGCTTTAATGCTTCCACAATCGCATCCTCTTTTTCCTTCGGACACTTGGGCTGCTTTGCATTTTCATTTTTCGCTTTATTGTAATTCTCTCGCTCGATGATGCCGTGCTTCTGCTTCACCTGCGCAATATAGAGGTTGGACACCTTCAACTGGTGGTGTTCCCACACATAATTCCGAATCTCTTTGTAAGTGGCCTTGCTCTCTGCGGCAGTCACATCCAGCTCATCCATGCTGACGTCCACCTCGATGTGCCGGTCGACATTGAGTTTGGTCAAAAGGAGAACGCATTCGCAATGGCTTGAGGGTTGCGTTTGTTACATCGTTTTGGTATAACAACTCACAACCTCGCAATGTGTCGTCGCTAGAATCGGAACACATGGATTCAGCCTCGTTAGAAGCATGGGAACACAAAACAGCAGGGGAGTGGTTCTCCTTGCTATTCTTGCGAAGCGGCTTGAAATTCTTGCCGTCCACGCTGTTCTTGAACCCGGTCTTGTAGACAAAGACAATCATGTAGGGGTCTTTGTTCCCATCACTATCATAACCGCCCACGATTACTTTTTCAACTATACTTTCAAAAATATGTCGGTCAAAGGTGTCCAGAACCTCATTCTGTTCAAGTGTCTGTCGGAACATGGCGACACGCTTGCGCATGGTAGTTTCGGTTTCGGCTGCATCTTGCAGGCTTTCACACTCTTTCTGCAACTGCTCAATCTGGCTGGACAGGTCTAAATACTTTCGGTCGTAGGTCTCCTTGTCAATGGTATCTTCAAGACGCATATCAACCAGCTTGTTTTTCTTGACTTCCAGAGCGTGAATGTCCTTTTCAGCTTTTGCAAGACGCTTGCCCGCGTTGCTTTCGGAAAGGGCTTCTTCCGTCCGTTTCATAAACTCGTCCAGAACATCCTTGTTGTTCTGGCACAAGAGGCGATAGGATTCTACAAAAGCCCGTTCAATCGTTCTTTCGTCAACACCCTTGCTCTCCGGGCAGAACTTTTTTCCTTTTTTGGTGGAAACGACACATTGCCAGATTGCTTTATTATATTGTGAACTGCTATGCCAACTCCTCCTTGTCAGGGTGCCACCACAGAAACCACATTCTATCATGCAGCTAAAAGCGTATTTCCGGCTGAACTTTTCACGTTTGCCGTCTACATTAAGGCTGCGGGGCTTTGCACGCCGCCGCAAAATTTCTTGGGCGGCTTCAAAGACTTCTTCCGAAATAATGGGCTCGTGGTGCTCACGAATATAAAATTGATCTTCCTCGCCGAAGTTGTACAGACGCCGTTTTGAAATAGGGTCAACGGTGAATGTCTTTCCTAACAAAATGTCGCCTTTGTATTTTTCGTTTTTGATAATGCCGATTACGGTACTGTCCGCCCATTTGGGACTGCCGCGTTTGGTTTTATAACCTAAGTTTTCAAGTTCTTTGGCAATAACCGAACCACCGGCACCCTCCGTGTATCGCTGAAAAATGTAACGGACAACAGCCGCTTCTTCTTCGTTGACGGTGAGGGTTTTGTCCTCTGGATTGTAGTCATAGCCTAAACAGCCCTGAAAACCGACCAGCTCACCGCGCTGCATTTTCATCTTCAAGCCCTTTTTGACATTCGCAGAAATATTTTCGACTTCCTGCTGTGCAACAGAACTTAAAATCACAAGGAGCAGTTCGCCGTCCATAGTAAGGGTGTTGATGTTTTCTTCTTCAAAAAACACAGCCACACCTTTATCTTTGAGCATCCGAACATATTTCAGAGTGTCAAGCGTGTTTCGTGCAAACCGCGAAATGGATTTGGTAATCACCATGTCCACGTCACCGTTCATACAGTCGTTGATTAACCGCTGGAAATCCTCGCGCTTTTTCACCTGCGTACCTGTGATAGCTTCATCAGCATAGATGCCTGCCAAAGACCATTCCGGCTTACTTTTTATAAGTTCGGTATAGTATTCGACCTGCGACTTGTAGCTGTTCAGCTGATCTTCGGTATCGGTGCTGACACGACAATAGGCGGCTACGCGCAGCCTTTTTTCAAAGTTTGTGCGCGCTCGTGGAGAGAGCGTGTTGCGCGCTTTAATGACTTCAACGTCTTTCATGCTTGACCTCCTTGTTAAATGTGTTCCTTTCATTGCGTTAATCATAACGCCAATGCGACACAAAATCAAGAGGATAGTTCGGAAACCACACGATAATCTTTCATTAAGCGCTGTTTGATAAGGGAATACTCTCTATCGGTTATGAGCTTTCTTTCCAACAGCTGCTTCAAAAAAGCAAGCTGAATGCTATAACGTATCAAATTTTGTTCTTTCAAAAATATCCCCCTTTCACAAAATAAAAAATGAGCCAACGGATGGCTGCTGGCAGCAGCCCACGGGAATCTCACCCCTGCATTCCTCATGCAGCCCTACTCATTGCCTGCGACGCTCTGAACGCTCGGACTTTGACGGTAAGGGAGTATCAGCCTGTCGGTATGTCATGGCCCGCAAGCAGCCGCGCTTGCATTGCGGCGTGGTGATGATCGCTCCACTTTTCAGAGAAAAGCATCATGGCGCACCCGCCGTCCGGCTCGATACAGACAGCAACGTATCCGTTTGCCCTATGATGCACCGCCATTGTCCTGCGGGCATATTTTTCAAGGTGCTGTCCCGAAACGTGGAAAGGGTCAGACCGTTTCGGCTCTGGTCACAATAGAGGAAATAAGTTTGATTTCCAGATGGCGTTTCATGTACTCGTCTATGCACACATGGGGCTGGCCGTGCTTGTCGTAGAGAATGCCTGTACAGAGCTTGTTGATATAGCCTCTGTAATGTCGCAAAACCTGTTCAACTGCATCGGTGTCCCCAGCGCAGGCAGAGCGAATCACCGAGAGCGGTAAAAACTCTCTGCTCGTGTGTTCATAGGAGTTCATTTACGCCTAACCTCCCTCCGGCAAGTGCGCCTTTAGCTTTTTTTGCAGCTCGTTCAGCGTTTTTGTCCGGTGGCGCTGTACAGCACTCCGGGACATTCCCATGAGGTCGCCAATCTCGCCATCGCCTAGTTCCAGAACGCAAAACAGAATCAGAATGCTTTGTTCTTGCTTTGGCAGAGTGGCAAACGCATTGGCAACAAGTTCATTGTCGATGTGCAGATCACAGCCGTAGGATGAAAATACAAATTCTTCACTTGGATAATGGTCTACACTCGTGAGCTGCCCCAGTTCTTCCAACGAAAGAACGCTGAATGACTTTTCACGGTCAAGCAGACGTTTCTTATTTCGGTGATAGTTCCGGGCCTCATTTCGCAGCACCGCTTTGCAGAACGCATCGAATCGATACTGTTCGCCATCGTTGCGAGGGATAGCTTCCATCTTCTCACCCCCTTTCCGTGGGGATGTCGGGTGGATTTTTCCCTTTCCGCTAATATGACACCTGAAACACCCGATTCTGCCCGCTTTTTTGAATATTTCCAAAAATATTTTTGAAACAGGCAGCTTTTCAGGCGGCAATAGAAAAGCCCAGCAGACCGAAAACGGCCAACCGGGCATAATGGCAGTATTAAACGCGTAGCAGCTACATTGTATAGTACATAGTAAAAGCCCTGCTGACCCTGTGCGGGAGCAAGGCTTTTTTTGATAGGTCAAGATTGAACGTTCGATAGAATATCAGGCGCATGGCGGCATCCTCCTAGTGGCCGCCATACGGACGATGAAACGCTTTGATAAGCAAAAAGAACCGGCGGCCTTGATTTTCTCAAAAGCCGCCGGTTCAAAATGGGCGCGCGGATATGTCTGCTGTACGACGGCTTTTTTTCTTTTGCCGTCGTGCGGCAGGTTGCTAACAGGCTATTTCTCTTTATGAGGATTATTATAAAATCCAAATGTTACACAAATGTCCGAGGTGCCTTTGATTTCGACAGAAAAACAGGCTGAATTGTTACAAAGCTCGGACATTTCAAAAGAATTTTTTGAAAAACACTAAAGAAGCGGAGCAGCTAAAATCTGCTCCGCTTCGATATGATTGATCTAAGGATGTTTTGCTATTTGATTAAACTCACTCTGTCAACCGCAATCGCTCCACAACTGGAAGGTTAACGTCAGTTTTGTAGACCCATATAGGCACAATAAGGCAGATTAGCAACACCAGTCCAGACACCAGCACCAGTGGGATAAATGGATAGGAGAAAACAGCATAATAGGCCACTTTACTAAAAATCATATATAGCAAGATGAAGATTGCTGTTCCAATGGTGACTGCAAGGGAAAGGGAAACGCCCCAATAATAGAAACCTTCCATAAATAGCATTCGTTTGATTTGTCGCTTTGTCATTCCAATGCTTTCAAGAACAGCTAATTCATAGCGCCGAGTATTTACATTGACAACCATTGTATTGACAAAGTTCATGACACCAACAAGCAGCAGTATCACGGACAACCCTGTTCCTAAAACCTTTGCTGTAATGAGATATTCCTGCATTTCTTCTCGCCGTTCATATCGGGATATAATATCAATGTTAGCTTGTGATGCGGTGATTTGCTTTAATTCTTGCAGTATACTTTCGTCATGTTGACCATCCGTATCAAAGGCCACGCGGAACACTCTATATTGCGGAAAGAGTTCTTTCAAAGCTGTTTGACTAATATACAAATCAGGAGCCGTCCCTCTCTCATTGCCTCCTCCTGCTCGAAACCCTTCATTCAAATAACCGTTCGCTACAATAAAGGAATGCTGTCCGTTCTGCGTCTGGATTGTTATTTCCTGCCCCGGCTGAATAAGGTCTTCTACTGTTTTGGACAGCAGCACAACCTTTCCTTGTTCAAAGGCAGACGTGTCAATAGGCAAGTTTAAGGTTTTATTGATTTCTTCCAAATATGCACTGTCAATTCCAAAAACCCCACTAAAAAAGTTTTGCTGATAATTTTCTAATTTTGTCGGATCAGAAAAATCAATGCCGTTTACTCCGTCTAATGACGCAAGAAACTCGTGAAATACAGCATCGTCATATACAACATCTGCTACTACTTGAGGATAAGGTGCATAGGTCAACCTCAAATTCTCAATGCCGTCAAGCTGACCAATCTCTGAAACCATTTCGCTGGAAATTAAATCTTCTCTTTCGTGGATACTATATGTGAGTGCAAAATCGCTTACTCCCCATTGGCTCACATAATTCTCCGGGCTTAAACCATGTAATAGCCCTGTGACGACAAGGAACAAGGAAAGGCCGAAAAAAAGCGATGCAAAAACAAGGGTTGTACTCTTAGCATTACGAAAGACATTGTTCCATGCCATTCTGGACAACTTCATTTTGCTACAATTTCTGGCGCTACTCTTTGTGCTGGCTGCTGTATATTGGAGTGCTGCTATTGGTGAAACACTTCCGGCAATTTTGGCGGGCTTCATGCTTGCAATCATAACTGTAATGAACGTAAATATGGCCGCTCCTATGAAAATAAACGGCGAAAAAGATACTTTTGTTCCCACATCAGAATTTGTTGAATACATCATATTCAGGAAGTAAGGAACAATGCCAAAGGAAACAACCGCACCAAGTAACAGACCAATCGGAATACCAATACAAGAGATTCTGATTGCCTGCTTATAGATAATTCTCTTTATCTGCCTTTGGGTCGTTCCAATCGTTTTAAGACGGCCATAGAATTGCACATCTTTTATGACAGAGACATAAAGAATATTATAAATCAGCAGATAGCCGCTAAAGGATATAAAAACTGCTAAAATTATTACAGCTAAAATAATAGTTCCACCATTTGCCTGTTCTAATGATACAATTTCAAATGTTTGCCCTTCTGTAAAGTCAATCTCACGCCGCAATCTTTCACAGTTTTTGTCAGCATTATCATTGCCTTGAAAACGGATCATTGCCGTAACACTATTATCCAGTGATACATTTAAGCTATCCTTAAAAGCGGATGAAACATAAACATAACCACGATTATTTGTGCGCATTGGAATGTAGTCCGTATAGTAGCCCGACAGCAAAAAGGTGTCCGTGACATAATCATAGCTATCGCCAATTTGGTATGACAACACAATCTCCATCCCTATTTGCGGATCAGAAATGCCCATCTGTTCAAGCACCCATGTAGGTAGCATAATTTCGTTTTTACTTGATGGGTAATTTCCTACAACACCTGATATAGTAGGAAGACGGTGGTGTTCCCACTCTGTATCATTTATCCATACTACACCTAATCTTGCATTTCTCAGTTGTTCTGTACCAACACTACCTAAACGCTGCTGTATACCTACGTCAAGGACAAGGTTTGATTTTGAAATTTCAACCAACTGATTTTCTGTTACATTTGTGATTCCGACATCAGCGGTAGTTCCCATTAACCGAATTTGTTGCATTTGGTAGGTTTCAAAGTAACTAAAACCAATACTGAATGTCGCAGTTATCATAAATGCAGTTAGCACAAGAGCAATGATTGCAAATAAATTACGCTGCCGTTCACGATGCAAACTGCGCTTTGCCAGCTTCTTTTCAATGTCACTGGTATCATTTTCAAAAGGCCATGTCATAGCTTGCCACCTCCTTATTCCACAATCCTGCCATCCTCAATGCGGACAATCCGATCTGCAAGGCGGGCTATGTCGTCATTGTGGGTAATCATTACAACGGTTTGCCGGAACTCCGCGCTGGTGCGCTTGATAAGTCCCAGCACCTCGGCGCTGGTCTTGCTGTCAAGGTTACCGGTTGGCTCATCGGCCAGCACAATAGCCGGTTTGGTAATCAGAGCGCGGGCAATCGCCACACGCTGCTGCTGTCCGCCAGAAAGATTATTCGGCATATTTTTCAGTTTATCTTCCAGCCCCAGCAGGTGAACGATCTCGTCCAAAAACTTCTGATCCACCGTGTCCCCGTCCAGCTCCACCGGCAGGACGATGTTCTCATACACATTCAGAATAGGAACAAGGTTATAGTTCTGGAAGATAAAGCCGATGTTGCGGCGGCGAAAGATGGTAAGCTGTTCATCGTTCTTCTTTGCCAGTTCTTCGCCCCGGACGATCACGGTTCCGCTGGTGGGAGTGTCCAGCCCGCCCATCATGTGAAGCAGGGTGGACTTGCCGCTGCCGGATGTTCCCACAACGGCCACAAACTCGCCGTCCTCCACGGAGAAGTTCACACCGTCAAGGGCGCGGGTAATGTTCGGCTCTGTGCCGTAATACTTTTTCAGATCAATCGCCTGTAAAACGCTCATACTCAAAACTCCTTTCAAGGCTTTCTGCCTGTTGATAAGGCTATTGTAAAACCCAAATGTCCGCGAAATGTTACAGCGGCCAAAAAATTTCATTGAAAATCGGGGGTGAAATGTTACAACGCCCGGACATTTCCTCCGGAAATCTGCCACAGACAGCTTTAGCGGTACACTGTTGCGAAAAGACATACGGCGGGCAGCCGGAATTGGCCGTCCGCCGTGTTCTATTTTGTCGGCAGCATAATGGAAAATTCTGAACCCTTGCCCGGCTCAGAAACCACTTTGATGTAGCCGCCCTGCCGTGTTACGATCTCGCGGGTCAGATACAGGCCAATGCCCACGCCCTGCTGTTCGTGTACTTCTTCCTCACGATAAAAACGCCGGAAGATAGCAGCCTGATTACTTTCGGAAATGCCCTTGCCGGTATCGGCTACTTTGATCTCCACATACATTTCCCACGGTATCACCGACACCGTAATTTTTCCACCTGCCGGAGTATACTTCACCGCATTGTCCAACAGGTTAAAGAGGGCTTCGGATGTCCACTTGCTGTCATGGGAAAAGGTCAAATTCTCCGGGCAGTCCACAGATACAGCGATTTTCTTTTTTTCCGCTGCATACACGATCCCACTCATGGCTTGCGCCACGGTATCAAAAAGGCGGCCCGGCTTCTTATCCAACTGGATCACGCCCGTTTCCAGCCGGGAGGTTTTCAC